>Ga0214921_10004905_pt1 | contig 19276 bp, 16 predicted proteins | sample LL1505_MetaG_FD_177992 | JGI IMG/M metagenome (GOLD analysis project Ga0214921, IMG submission 177992) | Freshwater microbial communities from Lake Lanier, Atlanta, Georgia, United States - LL-1505 | ecosystem: Environmental > Aquatic > Freshwater > Lake | place: USA: Georgia | collected... | reverse complement strand
GCGCCGCGCGCAGCAGGATCGAAGATCGAAGATCGAAGGCAGGTTGATCGAGTTGATCGCCCGGAGGTCACAGCGCCGCATCGATCGCCACCACCAGCGCGGTCACGTCATCGAAGCCGCCCATTTCGGCGGCGAGTTGGATGAGTGCCTGCGCGGCATCCGCCGGCGGTCTGTCCAGCGCTGCCACGATGGCGGCTGCCGGCACCATAGTGCTGACCCCGTCGGTGCAGATCAGCAAACGGTCACCAGGCTGCACAGGCACCACGATGCGGTCAATGGCCAGGTTGGCGCCGGCGCCGACCGCGCGGGTCAGGCCGCTGCGCTGCGCCGCCCTTGCCTCCTCGGCGCTGGCGATCAGGCCGCTATCGATCATTTCCTGTGCGAGGTTATGGTCTCGGGTGAGCTGGAACAATGTGCCGTCGCGGCGCAGATAAATTCGGCTGTCGCCCACCCAAAGGCAGACGGCATGGCTCTCACCCAGCAGCAGCACACTGATGGTGGAGCCGGGCGAGCGGCTCGTGCCAGCCATGGCGGATAGCCGGCTGGCGACCTCGCCAATGGCGGCTTGCGCAGCGGCCACCCGCTGGCCCAGCGGCGCCTGGGGGAGCAGCGCCGCATGCAGCCCCTCCACCAGCATGGCGCTGGCTAGCGCGCCGTCGCGATGCCCGCCCATGCCATCGGCCACCGCCCAAAGCCCCGCCTGCGGGGCATCAAGATGATTGTCCTCGCTGCTTGGTCGACCCGGGCCAGGTTGCCCGGCGGCGCCAGAATGCCAGGCCAAGGCTGCGTTCACGCGGTAACCCCGAGCAAGCCGGCGAAGCCAATTGGCGAGGGCAGGCCAGGGGCAAAGAGGCCGCCGCCGGGGCGCCACCAGAAGCTGCGCGCGCCCTCCAGCCCGACCGCAAGCGCCGCAGCCAGCGGCGGGCAGCCATCGAAAAGCAGCGACGCCTCGCCCAGCAATTCAACATGCGGGCACGGCACCTGTGCGACCGCAACCATCAACTGGGCGAGGGCGGGTTCGAGTGCGTCGGGTTCGACTCCGCCGCTCGCGCAATGCCTGACCAGTTGGGCGGCTTGGTCCAATAAGCCGCCGGCATCGAGCATGCTTCCTGCGCCGGCCACATGGGGCAGGCGCAGCGCGCAGGCGAGCGGAAAGGCACGGCCCACCGAATCGCGACTTGGCACCACCACGCCGCACCAGGCGAAGGCGCCTGCGCAACCGGGCCCGAGAACAAAACGCAGCTCCACGCCGGCTGCGGCCTGCCACAACGCTTCAAGCGGGTATGTCTGATCGGCCAGCGCAAGCGCCATAGCGCGGTGCCAGGGTTCAAGGAAATCGCGCGTCAAGCCGCGCCGGATGAAGTCACCACGGCTGGGCAACTTGCCGTAGAAGCCAGCCGATTCGGGGTCTAGAGTCTTGGGTTGCACCGGAATTCCTGCAGCTCTCGCATGTCCACAGGGTTTACCACGCTGCTCCCGCTCAGCGCATAGCGCGCTGTCATGCCGTTGATGTCGAAGTTGAGGCTGTAAGTCTCGCCGCCGCGCCCCGTGGTGGTGGCGTTGCGGGCGAGCACGCGGAACAGGGCCCAGGGCCCGGTCAGCCGCGTGGTGCGCAGGCTGCCGCCGATTGCGGTGAGGGTGAGTTGCACCACGGAGGCATCGCCGGAGGCCGGCCACGTTACCTCCACGGTGCGCGGCGGGTCATGGGCGTGGACGATGCGCACCGTGTCGATTTCCAGCACGGCCCTAGTCGCCGCGGCATCAAGGAAACGCGGCGCTAAGGCGAAGCGGAACTGGAAGTTGCCGGCGCCGAAGAACGCCTGCTGCACCGTCCGCGCCCGGCCAAGATTCTCCAATGCTTCGCGGGAGAGGCGCAACGTCACCCCCTCGGCCGAGGTCGGAACATAGCCGGTGCCGCGCCACTGCACGAAGGGTTCGAGATAGCCCCGCACGAAAGCGTTCACCGTGCCGTCGGGACCGAAGAACCCGCGGAAATCCTGCAGCGGGATGTCACGATCCGAACCGCGCTCGACCGGAAAACGGCCAGCGATGGCGCGCTCGCAGACCGGCGCCACCTCTCGCGTCCAGGCCGCATTGGCATGCTCGAGCGCGAGCCGCATGATCTGGTTCCAGGTCCGGGCCGCGAGGTCAGACATGATGCGCGAGACAGGGCTGGGCAATGTGGTCGCCAGCGCCTGCAGGTTGGACAGCGCGTCATTGGTCTGCCCCGCCACTTTGCGCACGCCCGCGGCATGCGCAGCGGCGGGCGACGACTGCGCCGTCTCGATGCCATTGGCCATGGCGAAGGCGGCGGCGGCAAGATCCTGCACGCGGGTGATCGGTGCGGCGCCATTGCGCGCATCGGTCAGCGCAATAAGATTGGCAAAGGGCGCCCGGATGCGGTCGCCCGGCCAGTTGCGCCGGCCGCCCGAGCCAGCATCGCCATTGAGCAGCCGGTTCAGCCGGGCGATGGGCGTTTCGACCCCGGCCCGCGCCGCAGCATCGGTTGCCGCCGTGAGCGCACCGGCCGCAGGGATGGTGGGGGCAGCGAGGTGAGTGTGCACTCGCAACAGATCGATCAGCCGCGCCACCGGGCTCTCGGGCGACGCCAATTGGCCAATGGCTGCGGTGGCAGATGCGAGATCGGGGAAGTCGCGCATCCCGGCCTGCTCCAGCACGGTCTGCCAGGCCAGGGAATAGTCGCGTACATAGCGAGCGGTGATGTCATCGATCAAGCGTTGCAGGGCGTCGGGGTCCTCGGCACCCATGGCTCCCACCACCCAGTCGTCGCTTTCGCGTGCGAATGTCAGGCTGGGCAGACGGCCGATGAAATTGCGGAAGAAGCCCTCGCGGGTGAAGAAGCCCGACACCACCACCGGCAGCCCGGCCTGCGCTCGGCGCAGGATGAGTTGGGCGCCGGCAGGACCAATGCTGCGCGTCACGTCAATGCGCGGCGTTGCCTGGTCTGCATCGCCCTCTCGGAGGAGTTGTTCGTAGATTCGCTCGGCCTGAGGCCGATCGGAGAGCCGCGCCCGGGCACCAGCCACAACGCGGTTGTCGATGGGTGCCGCCATCGGAAAGGTCTGCTCCAGCGCCTCCCAATGCGCCAGCAGCGCGGTGCGGGCCGGGGGTGCGGTGGCGAAGCGCTGGTCTATCACGCCGCGCACCCAGGCCCGCACCAGCGTACGGTCGAAGCGCTCAGGCGTGCCGAGCATAAGGTAGACCGTGAGGAGTTGGCGCAGGCGGGCGATGTCGCTGCGGTTCTGCGCCTCATTGATACCGCGCTCGGCCTCGCCGAGGAGAGCGGGTAACAGTCGGCTTTCCAGCAGGCGACGATAGGCATCCGCGGCATCGTCGTTGGTGCTTCCCGCGCCGGGCAGGCCAAGGCGCGCGAGCGCCGCCAGCGTACCGCCGTGACCGCTATATTCGACCATCCGGGCAGCGCGATCGAGCAATTGCCATTCATTTTCAAGCTGCGGCCGGGCATCGGCGCGGCGCAGTTCAAGTGCCAGGCTATTGGCCTGCCGCTCCACCCCTTCGAGCTTGGCGGTAGAACCAGCGCTGGACAACACCCAGCCGAGTACCAAGGCTGCCAGACCGCCCACCGCCACCAGATAGCCCAGGGAATGGGCGAGCGCGAGACGTGCCTCGAGCCGGGGATTGCGCCCGGCCAGCGGCGCCTCGCGGAACACCAGCCCGGTCAGCAATTCCTGGATGAAATAGGCCCGCCCCCTGCCCTGCGGCGCGCCCGTGGTTGAGGCTGCAATCGGCCCCGCAACCGGGGCGCCCAACGCGCGGTTCAAACCACCCATAAGGCGGTCAACGCTGGTGCCCTCCTGCGTGGCCGAGGTCAGGAAGGCCCCCCGCGGCAGTGGCCTTATATCCAGCCTCCCAACACGAAAAATTCCCTCTGCCAGCGCCCCAAAGCCGCGCAGCAGCCGGCCGAGTTGGTGCGGGAAGCTGAAAATCACACCGCGCCGCCCCAGGTCGCGCTCCTCGTGCAACCGCCAGGCCATGCGGGCCAGCGCAACCCGTTCGATCTCGGCAAAACCCTCGGCCAGGCGGCGCGAAATCTCGGCATCGCTGTTGGCATTGAGCGGCAGGGTGACGCCCACGATCTGCTCGCGCATTGCGCGGTCCAGGTCATCCATCGTCTCGTTGAAACCAGGGATCAGATCGGCCTTGGTGACGATGAGATAGACCGGCAGACGCAAGCCAAAGGCGCGCTGCAATTCCTGCAATCGGCCGCGGATGCTCTCCACCAGATTGTCGCGCCGGTCCTGCTGGTCATCAAGAAGCTGTTCGGCGCCGATCGCCACGAGCACGCCGTTGATCGGCTGGCGCGGGCGATAGCGGCGCAACAGATCGAGAAAGCCGCGCCAGGCCGCGGCATCGGCGGCGCGGTCGCTGTCCTGGCTGGTGAAGCGGCCGGCCGTGTCGAGCAGCACGGCATCCTCGGCGAACCACCAGTCGCAGTTGCGGGTGCCACCAATGCCCTCGATGGCATCTGCGCCCATCTGCTCAGCGACCGGGAATTTCAGGCCGGAATTGCGCAACAGCGTGGTCTTGCCGGCGCCGGGTGATCCGATCAGCACATACCAGGGCAAGGCATAAATATCACCTGCGCCAGTGCTACGCATGGCCTCCACCGCGCGCTCGAATTTTTCTCGCAGCGCGGCATTGTCGTCGGGCAACCCTTTGCCGGAAAGGGCCACGAGATCCTCGCTGTCGAGCAACCCTTTAAGGATACGCTGGTTGGCCTGCCGCGCCCGCCAATAGGCGACGAAATTCCAAACCAGCCACAGCATGAAAAGGCCGACAGCAACCCCGATGCGGGTTTCTTCGGGGGCGAAGGGTGCCCAGCCATCGAATTGCATCCACGGCCCAAAGAACCATATGACCAGCGCCGCGATCGCCAGACCGAGGAGCGCGAAGAGGCGGCGCGGCGCTAAAAGGCTGGCCAGCATTGCTCAGCCTCCCGGTGCGATCAGCCGGATGGTGGCAGCCACCTCGTCGATCCTAGTCGTTAAGATGGCAAGGAAAATGGTGTAGGTCGCCAGCCCGGCGGCGAGTGCTGCCACGGCAACGACCCAGAGCGGGACCCAACCGCGCATTCGACCGCCGCGAATCTCTGCGCTCCATGTTGGTCCGAGCTTCTGCGGTCGCTCCCGCTTGCGGCCCGTGACGGTGCGACCCAGGCTCTGCCGCAAGTCCTCCAATTGGACCAAACCATTATCGAGCAGGCGGTAGCGCCCCTGAAAGCCGAGCGACAAGCAGTGGTCGATCAGTTCGATGAGTTCGAAATGGCGGTCCGGGTCGCGGCGAATGTTTTCCAAGATCGAAAACACCTTCTCGCCACCCCAATTCTCCTGGTGAAGCTGGTTCAGCAGGCTTTTCTGCGCCCAGACGCTTTCCCCGCCCCAGGGCGTGGAGAGCACCGCCTCGTCCAACGCCGCGCAGAGCACATAACGGGCCGGCCCGATATCACTGGCCTCGCCGCCCCGCGCCACTGCTGCGGCTTCGAAGGCACGCAGCCGGGCCAGCAGATCCGACTGCAGCGCCTGCGGGTCGGGGTGCCAGGCGGATTGCCGGAGAAGAGGCAGCATCAGCAGCATCTCGATAGCCACCGCGACCAAGCGATTGTCGAGCGCCAGGGCAGGCAACGCAGGCGCCTCAAAGCCCGGCCCAGTGAGCACCGTGGGCTCGGCAACCGGCCGGCGCAGCATGGTGGGCTCTCGATCGATGCCGAGCTGCACCTCGCCTGACCCTCCCCTGCCAGACACTTAGCGCACCCGCCTAATCGCCCAGAGCTCCATCGAAAGCTCCGGCCAGTCGCCGCCGATATGCAGCGCAAGGGCCACAGACGATTGCAACCTCCGCCACATCTCGCCACCACGCTCGATCTCGAAATAGGCGGTGCCAGTTCGATAGGGGATTTCCCGCGGGGCTACCGGCATTGGCGAGATGGCAAGACCGGGCAGTTGCAGGCTGACCAAGTCGCGGACAGCCTCGAGCGGGCCGATTTTGACCTGAGCCGGGAAGCCGCGGCGCAGCTCCTCAGTGTCGCGCGCAGCGGTGACGGCCAGCACCAGCTGGCTGGCTTCGAAAAACAGCGGCCGGTCGCGCAGCTGCGATACCCAGACGCCATGCTCGTGCCGGGCCAGCGGCAGGGCGGTGGCGGCGGCATCGGCGAGCCGGCCCAGTGCCGCAGTGATGGCGCCTAGCACCGCCGTGAAGCAGCCCGTTGGATTCTCATGGCGGAAAGCCGGCAGGGGCGCGGGGCGACGATTGACGGTGAAGGTGGAAAGTTCGCCGGCCAGGCGCAAGCATTCGCGATAAGCGGCCTCGGGTGCCACGCCACCGCCTTCGGCCATGGCATTGAAGATGGGCTGGGCGCGATTGACCGCCATCAGCATAGCCAGATCGATCATGCCGGCGATATCGGCGCTCGCCTGATTGGGGTCCAGCCGCACAGCGAGAGCATCGCCACGGCTTCGCAGCAGAGCCTCGATCTCACGGAAGATGCGGCCGAATCGCGGATTGGCGCGGCAGTCCAAGCTGGGAGGAAGCCAATCGTCGATCAGGGTGACGCTGGTGGCACCCTCCTCGCGCCGGATGCGGGCGATGGGCAGCGTGGCCATCTCACCTTCCGGCTCGCCCTCGATCAGCAGGCGCAGCTGGGGAACAGCCAGACTGAGTGTCTCCACCCGCCGGTCGGGCGCGGTGGCATCACGCACCGGGCGTTCCTCGGCGCGGAAACGACCAAGCCCCAGCGGCGCCCCGGCGGGCTCGGTCAACGGCCGGTCGCCGCCGCCCAGCGGCAGGGCCAGCTTGAGCAGGCGTTCGGAGGTGCCGGGCTGGATTTCGCGCACCAGCGGCCCACCCAGATCATCGGGCAGGTTCACCACCGTGCCATCTGGCAGCACGGCCTGGCAGGCGATAATGCCGACCCGCCCCAGCGGCAGAAGGCTGCTATCGAAGACGATGCTGCGCAGGCCCCAGGCGCCGGGCACGAGCCCGGCCACACGGTCTTCGAGCCGCGCCGCCCAACTGCGTTCGAGTTGCTGCAGGTGATGCGGCTGCATCACCATCCCCTCAAGCCAAAGCGGTGCGAGGGCGCCACTCATGGATTTGTCAACGATCGTGCCATGCGACCCCCGTTATCATTCTTGCCCATCAGCGTCGCGTCTGGCGGAGGCTGATGGATCGCGACTCCACCACTAAGGTAAGATTATTCACCGAATTGAGACGAAATGCTGTCGAAACCCGCCATCCCGCGCCCTCGATATCCCGATAGGCCGCGATGGCGCCCAGAAAGCGTGCCTCTTCCGGCACCGTGCGGCGGGCCTGTTCAACATTGCGGCCGGGCACGAGGATGGTCTCGGTCCGGCCAAGCAGGTCGCCGCCCAGGCGGGTGCTCTCGCGGTCGTACAGGTCAAAAAAATCTGCACCGAGAAATCCCTCGGACGCCTTCAAGTCATAGAGCCGCAGCACGACGGGTGAAGGTTGGTCCAGCTCGTTCACATTGACACGCGCGCCGACTGTGATCTGCAGCACGAGTTCGGTGGGCGAAGTGCCGAAGACCGAACAGCCACCCAGCGCCAGCGCCGGGGCGGCCAGCAGGGCACGGCGTGTGGCCAAAGGCTGAGGCGCGGCGGCCATCAACAATGGTTGCTCGCTCGCCAGCGGCTGAAGATGCATGGTATCAAAGATCTCCAGGCCGCGACGCTTCACGCGCGCGCTGGTCATAGGCGGTGGCGAAGCTGCGGGAGAATGTGTCCTTGAAACGGCTCTCAGCACCATCGGCGATCTCGCTGTGCAAAGAGGTGTAGAGGTCCCACAACCTTGCTTTCCGTGAGGTGAAAAGACCGCCGCTGATAGAAGCGAAGCGCCGCTCAATGGATTGGGGGGCCAGTCGCTCGAGCATTGCTCCCAGGGCTGCCTTCATGCCCGCCGCAATCCCAAGCTCATGCGCGCGAAGATCATCAAAGGCACGGCTCACTGCGAGGTCGACGGGGGTGAAGCCAGTCTCGTTTTCCAATAGGCGGCGCAGCGCGGCTTGGCCGGTGGATGAAAATTTGAAGGCGTTGTTATCGATGGCGGCAAGCTGGGTCTGTTCCAGGTCAACTTCCGACTTAACGACGCGCCGTGCGCCGAGCAATGCCACAAGGCCGTCAGCGGCGGTGCGCATCGCACGGCCGAAGGCTTCCAAGGCCGCCGCGCGCTCCTCCGGCGATAGGCTGTCAGGCTCGATACCCAGGCCGCGCCAGAAGGCAATATCGGACATGTCGCCCTGGCCTGACGGGCGGGGCGCGCGGCTGGCGCGGCGGGGGGGTACGGGGATGGCGGCCCCGGTGGCCTCGGGCCCGACCCGCGGCAATTCGGTCAGGTCCGCCAACAATTCGGGCGGCAATTCGCTGGGTATGGCGACGACCGGCACATCGGGTTTTGTGTTAGCGACGCGGGGCAGCGGCATGACCATGGCGGCGGCCGGAGCGGGCATGCTGGGTGCTGGCGGTGCCATTGGCACTGCCGGGGGAAGCGCCAACGGCACCATGGCCGCGGGTGTTGGCGGCGCCATTGGCACTGCCGGGGGAAGCGCCAACGGCACCATGGCCGCGGGTGGCGCGGCGCTGACAAGATGCAGAGGATCGGGCAGCGGCGGCGCTGGCATTGCCAAGTCGACCGGCTTGGCCAGTGCCAGCGGCGGCCCATCGGGTTGCGCGGGCAGCCCAATAGGCGTTGCGATCTCCGCTGTCTCCGCCGGGCTGGGCGCGACGGACGGTGCCGCCGGCGGTGCGGGCAAGGACGCCAAGGGCATTGATGGCATCATGGCTGCGGGCAGGCTCGCAGGCGGAACAGCCTGGGCAGAGGTTGGCACGAACGGGGCCGGGCCGGCCGCTGGCGGCGCTGCGCCAAGCGAGGCGAGAAGCGCCGCCAACTCCGCCTCCAAGCCCATCGACGAAGCCCCTGCCGCGGCAGGTGATGCGGGCGAGGCACTGCTGACCAGAGGCTGCGGCGCTTGCGGCTGTATCGGCAGGGCCGGAGAAGCGGAGGCCGTTGGCAGGGGAGCGGCCGCCACGAAATCAATGGGCGCCCCGGTCACCCGGGCGGCGGGCTCGAACGGAGCGGTCAAGGCCGTGCTGGCGAGCGAGGCGATGATGGCGTAATCGCCCAAGGCAAGAGTATCTCCCTCGACAAGGCGGTGCCGAGCGCCCCGCCCAAGGGCCGAGGGCGCACCATTGACGAAGGTACCATTGCTGCTGGTGTCCTCTAGCCAGAAGGCGTCGTCCAGCCATAGGATGCGGGCGTGGAATTGTGACAGATACCGTTTCGGGTCAGGCAGGGCCCAATCGGCCTCTGGCGAGCGTCCGATTGTTCCGCCTTCGCGGCCGAAAACGCGCGCAGCAGAGGCCCCAAGCAGTCCGGCACGGAGGCCATTGACCGAAAGGGTTAAGCGCATCCGTCAATATCCCCCATCGCATTGCGGCACCGAGAGGCGGCCGGCTGGCCTTGCTCGATCACCCACCGCGACAGGGTAGCGGAACTCGTGAGCCTTTCCTAGAGTTGCACAACAATGCTCGGCCGTGAAAAACCATGAATTCGCGTGACAAGCTTACGGCAACGCCAAGCACCTCGCAAATTGACGAGGTTCTCAACGCATTTTTCGGCGGCCAGCAAACGCTGCAGCCGACAGTAGCAGCACTGGACCGGCTGGTGCGATGCGACCCGGCCTCGGCGGTCGGGCTGCTGCAGGCGCTGGATGAGCGTCGGCGCAGCGGCAGGCTCACCCTCGAGGTCGCGCGCGAGTTGGCCGCGCCCGCGCAGGCCGCTCCAGAGCCAGCAGCACGGGCAGCGCCGACGGCCGTGACCCACGTCCTGGACGAGGCAACCCTGCCCTTTCCCAGCGCCCCCGCAACCCTCGCCCCGATAGCCGCGCCCCCGGCGCCGCGCAGCTTCGCCCTGCCCCTGCCCGCCATGCGGACCCCGGGGCCGACCCATGCCGCGCCCACGCCGAGCGACGCAGCCACCATTGCTGATGCCGCCAACCTTGGCGCGCTGATCGACCGCTTCCGCACCATCCAGTCGGGCCGGCAGGCCGGGCCACCCAAGGGCGATGGCGCGCTGGACGCCGCACTCGCCAATTGGCGTGGTCTGCGCGACAGGGCGCGTGCCGGCCAGGCACCCGGCTCCCCCGCCGCCCCTAGCCGCGCCTCCCCGACCGCAGCCCAGCCCAGCCGCCCGGGCCAAATTTTAAAGGACCGGTTCGTGCTCGACAGGCTGCTCGGCAAGGGTGGCATGGGCGAGGTCTGGCGGGCGGTGGACCGTCGCAGATTGGAGGCCGGCCAGTCCGAGCCTTACGTTGCGCTCAAATTGCTGCCGGCAACCCTGCGCTACAACACCCAGGCCCTGCGGGCGCTGGAAGGTGAAGCCAGACGGGCACAAAGTCTGTCGCACCCCAATATCGTGAACATCTATGATTTCGACCGCGATGGCGATGCTGTCTTCGTCGCCATGGAATGCCTCAATGGCCGGACGCTTACGGCTGAAATCGCCGCGCTGGGCGCCCGCAGCGCCGAAGACCCAGCAGTGCACAACCTCATCGGCGGGATGTGCGCGGCGCTGGCGCATGCCCATACGCGCGGGGTCGTGCATTATGACTTCAAGCCAGCCAACGTGTTTGTCACCAGCGACGGCGAGGTGAAGGTGCTGGATTTCGGCATCGCTCGGGCGCTGCGCGAAGCGCCCGGGGAAGCTGCGGCGGAGTTGAACCTGACCCCCGCCTATGCCAGCGTCGAAATGTTGCAGGGCCTGCCGCCCGACCCGCGCGATGATGTCTTCGGCCTGGCCTGCACCGTCTATGCCGTGCTGACCGGCCGCCACCCCTATGACCGCCGACCGGCCACCGAGGCGCAGGCGGCGGGAGTTCGGCCGTCACGGCCGGAGGGACTGGCGCGCGGGCCCTGGGCAGCGCTTGAGCGCGGCCTGGAGTTTCGGCGCGCCATGCGGCTGGAAACACCCCTCGCCTTGGCCGAGGCCTTCGCCGCTGGCCGTCAAAGGCTGGGCATCTTCGGCAATTGGTAGTTTATTCGAGACGACAAAATGCCACCTTTTTCTCGACATTGAGGACTTGCCAAAAAAACACACCAGCTTCAAAGGTGGATCCGTCGGGGTAGCGCGATTGGAGAGAGATCCATTGTCAGGTATCGCCTTCCAGGACCCGCGCATGGCAGCGGGTGCAACACCTATCATCGGCGATCTGCCAGCCGGTCCTTCGTTACGCTATGATCCTGAGTTCGAGGCGATCGAGGCGGAAGTCCGCCGCGTGGAATCTGAGGGTCCAAATGCCGTCCGGTGGCAACAGGTGGCGCCGGACGCAATTGCCTTTCTGCAGAACCGATCAAAAGACTTGCTGGTCGCGGCCTATGGCTGCTTCGCGCTATGGCGGCAGGAAGGCGTGCGCGGCGCCGCTGTCGGTCTTACCATCATCGATGGTATGATCGAAGCGCATTGGGCGGGGCTGACGCCACCGCGCGAGCGCGCTCGGGTGGCAGCGCTCGAATGGGTGGTTGGTCGGCTCGCCCCGGCGATGGAATCGCTGACCCCCCCCCCCGGCGATGCTGCGCCGCTGGAAGCCGCCTATGAGGCACTGCGCCGCATTGAGGAGCGGCTGGGCGCGCTGCTGCAAAAGGAACAGGTGGCGCTGGGCGATCTGCTTCGTCCACTGCGCCGCCATGCCGAGGAATTCCGCCGCATCGCCGCGGAGGAGCGCCGCAAGCGCGAAGCCGAGGCCGCCGCAGCCGAGGCGCGACGCGTCGCTGCCGAGGCCGCCGCGGTCGAGGCCGCCCGCCTTGCAGAGCAGCAAGCGCTGGAGGCCGAGGCACGCGCCGCCGCTGCCCAGGAAGAAGCCGCTGCCCAGGAGCGAGAGACCGGCGCGGCGCTGGCCACCCTGGGCGGTGCCGGCGCCGGCACGCCGGAGGCGCAGCTCGCGGCCGTCGCCGCGGCCCTGCTGACGCTGTCGCGCCACCGCCTGGCGCAGGGTGATCGCGGCTTCGAGACCAATCTGCTTGTCGCCTCCGCGGCCTTGCTGCGGCTCAGCGCTTTGCGCCGCGATGCCGGCCGCGCCGTCCTGCCCGCGCCCCCGGACACGATACCCGCCGATGCCAGCGCGGCCGCCAGCCAACTCGGCACCGCGCCGCATAGCCTGTCCGCCTGGCGGCTGCTGGACGCTGAGGCGGTCGAGCCTGCCGCAGCCCTGCCGCTGCGCGCAGCCATCCGGACATTGCTGGCGCTGGAGCCCGATCTGGTTCGCGCCATTGGCGCCGACGGCATGCCGTTAACCGATGACGCCACGCAGGCCTGGTTGGATAGCGAGGTGGCGCCCCCGGTCAGCCTCGAGACCCCGCTCAGCACTGCCCGCACCCAGGCGCAAGCGCTACTGGCCAGCGGCCAGGCGGAGCGTGCGCTGGCCATCCTGGCGGTTGGCGGACGAGGCGCGCCGGCAGGTCGTGAGAAATTTTCGTGGCAACTTGCGCAGGCTGAAATCGCCCTTGCAGCGGAAATGCCAAGTCTGGCCTTGCCTTTGCTGCGCCACCTCGACGTTGAGGCGCAGCGACACAGCCTCGACCAATGGGAGCCTGACCTTGCTGCCGCCATGCTCGCATTGCAATGTCGAGCGCTCGCGGCGCCGTCTGCGGCGGGCCTGATCAACGCTGAGTTACGCAAATCCAGCTATGCCGACGCGCATGACCGGCTTTGTCGTGTCGATATCGCCCTGGCGCAGCTTGTGCGCCAAGAGGCATCACTGAGTTAACAACCCGTTTACGGAGAAGCAGCATGTCAAAAGACTCATCGGTTGCCCCCAAGGAGCGCGTGAACATCCGCTTCAAGCCCGCCACAGGCGACGCAAAGGAAGAAGTCGAACTGCCGCAGAAGCTGCTGGTGGTGGGCGATTTCACCCAGCGCGAGGACGAGACGCCGCTGGCCGAACGCGGCCGGATCGACGTCAACAAGGACAATTTTAACGACGTCATGCGCAGCCAGAGCCTCAGCCTCAACCTCAAGGTCGCCAACAAGCTGGCCGAGGGCGAGGAGCCGGGCGAAATGGCCGTCTCTCTGAACGTCAACTCCCTGAAGGATATGGAGCCCGAGGCCATTGCCCGCGCAGTGCCCGAGCTGCGCCAATTGCTGGAACTGCGTGAGGCCCTCACCGCCCTGAAGGGCCCGCTTGGCAACGTGCCGGCCTTCAAACGCGCCATCGAAGCGGCGCTGACGGACGAAGAGGCACGCAAGAAACTTCTCGCCGAACTTGGCGGCAAGCCCGAATAACCCCGGCACGGACGAGGACAAACGAATGAGTGAGACCCAAAGCGGCGCACAGGCCGAGGCCGCCAGCGCGACAGAGACTTCACTGCTGGACCAAATCATGGAGGAGACCCGGCTGCGGCCGGCAGATGAGGGTTATGACGTCGCCCGCCAAGGCGTCTCGGCCTTCATCGCTGAACTGCTCAAGCCGAGCAACGCTGGCGAGAAGCTGAACGCCAACGCAATCGATATTATGATTGCCGATATTGATCGCAAGCTCTCCGCGCAGATCGACGAGGTGCTGCATGCCGAGGCTTTTCAGGAGATGGAAAGCGCCTGGCGCGGGCTGAAATATCTCGTGGACAAGACCAATTTCCGCGAAAATACGAAGATCGAGATCCTCAACGTCTCCAAGGAGGATATGCTCAACGATTTCGAGGATAGCCCCGAAGTCGCCAAATCCGGCCTCTACCGGCATGTCTACACCGAAGAATATGGCCAGTTCGGTGGTCAACCGATTGCCACGATCATCGGCAATTATGATTTCGGCCCCGGTGCGCAGGACATCAAGCTGCTGCAATACACGGCGTCCGTCGCCGCGATGGCCCATGCCCCTTTCATCGCGGCGGCGAGTGCCGAGATGTTTGGCGTGGACAAGTTCGAGGATATCGCCAATCTCAAGGACCTCAAATCGGTCTTCGAGGGGCCGAAATACTCGAAGTGGAACGGCTTCCGCGAGAGCGAAGATTCGCGTTACGTCGGTCTCACCCTGCCCCGCTTCATGCTCCGCCTGCCGTATGGCAAGGACAACCCCGTCAAATCCTTTGATTATCAGGAAGCGGCCGAGGGCAAGACTGAGAATTATAGCTGGGGCAACACCGCCTTCACTTTCGCCGCCAAGCTGAATGAGAGCTTTGCCAAATATCGCTGGACACCAAATATCATTGGTCCGCAGAGCGGCGGCGCTGTCGAGGATCTACCCGTTCATAACTACGAGGCGATGGGCCAGACCCAGAGCAAAATTCCGACCGAGGTGATGGTGTCCGACCGTCGCGAGTTTGAACTGGCAGAGCAGGGTTTCATCGCCCTGACCATGCGCAAAGGCTCGGACAACGCCGCTTTCTTCTCGGCCAATTCGGTTCAGAAGCCGAAGAATTTCGGTAACTCCGCCGAGGGCAAGGATGCCGAACTGAATTACAAACTGGGCACTCAGCTGCCTTACATGTTCATCATCAACCGACTGGCCCACTACATTAAGGTCCTGCAGCGCGAGAACATCGGAAGCTGGAAGACCAAGACCGAGCTGAACACCGAGCTCAACAAGTGGATCAAGCAATACGTGGCGGACCAGGATAATCCTTCTGCCGAAGTCCGCTCGCGCCGTCCGCTGCGCAAGGCAGCGATCACTGTGGAAGATGTCGAGGGCGAGCCAGGCTGGTACAGTGTCAGCATGGCGGTGCAGCCGCACTTCAAGTATATGGGTGCTGATTTCACCCTGTCGCTCAAGGGCAAGCTGGATAAGAGTTAAGCGTCAGGGTCGGTGTTGGGGCCGTTTTACCGAAAGGGAAGACGGCGAAACGGCCCTAGCTTTTGTGTTTTCTTAGTTTCCGAGTCGCCTTGCAAAGCCGCAGGGCTTGAAATTGCTCTATTACGCCGCATTGAAACCTGGGATTCATGTTCGAACGCTCCCTCATGGAACGCATCGCCTATCCCGACCCGCCGGGCGCCCGCAGTGTGCGCCCGGAACCGGGGAAGGTGGCGGAGAGCATATTGCGCCATCTTCGCGACTTGCTGAATGTCCGCCGCGGCAGTGTGCCCGCACGGATGGATTGTGGAATGCCTGATTTCAACGATTTGGTGAATAATTTTCCTGTTGCCATCGACATCTTGGCCGCAGAAGTGCGACAGCAGATCGAGACCTTTGAGCCGCGCCTGGCTGAGGTGGAGGTTCAGCACGAAGCCGACGCGATGGACCCGCTGGCGCTGCGCATGCACATCTCGGGTGTTCTGCGGCTTCCCAATGACAATAGGCGCGTGCGCTTCGACACCGTGGTCGGAGATGACGGCCGCTGGCGCCTGGAGACCTAATGAACTTCGCCCGCCTTTTTGCCGACGAAATTGCCTTCCTAAAGGAGGTGGGAGGCGATTTCGCCGCCGCCAATCCCACCTTGGCACCATTGCTGGCCGAGGAGGGCGGCGACCCGGATGTACGCCGGCTGCTAGAGGGTTTCGCCTTCCTCACCGCCAAGCTGCGCCAGCGCATGGACGAGGACTTGCCAGAGCTTTTGCAGGATCTCATTGCCGTTCTGGCGCCGCAGTTGCTGGTACCGGTTCCGCCGATGACCACGGTGGAATGGCTCCCACGTCCGCGCGCGGTCTCCGCGCCACAGCTCATCGCCCGCGGCACCAAGCTGCGCTCACGCCCTGTGGCCGGCACCGCTTGTCGCTTCACCACTTGCTTTGACGTGCTGCTGGCGCCGCTTCGCATTGCGGGGGTCGCTGTGGATCAGGGCCCACGCGGGGCGACACTGCGCCTATCATTCGAAGCCACCGAGCCCATGCCGCTGGCCCGCCTTGGTTTGAGCCGGCTGCGGCTGCACATCGCCGGGGGCAGCCGGTCGGGCCTCGGGCCCGAATTGCTGCGCAGGCTGCTGACGGATGCAGTCTCAGTGCGGCTTACGGCTGCGGGTTCCACGCGCGAATTGGGACCAGCGGCACTGAGCGCTGGTGGCCTGGGCGCCGAGGACGCGGTGCTGCCACTCGCTGCCACTGCCAACCAGAGCTTTCGGCTTATTCAAGAATATCTGATCTTTCCGCAGAAATTTCTCTACCTCGATGTCACCGGGCTGGAAGCGTTGGCGGATAGTGATGCGCAGGGATTTGAACTCTCCATCCGCCTCGACCATTCGCTGGACGATCTGCCGCGGCTGGAACCTTCAACCTTCCGCCTGCACTGTACCCCAGCAGTCAACGTTTTCGAGGCCGAGTCGGAGCCACTGACCGTCGATGGCAGCCGCGGCGAATACCGCATGCGGCCGCAGGGTTACCCCGCCGGCCATGCGGTGATCGCCCGCGTGCAGGCGATGTGGGGCTGGCTGCAGGGCAGCGGCCAGCGCATCGCCTTTGAGCCCTTCACCAGTTTTGGACACCTGACCGCCGCTGCCGGCAGCCGCCAGCCAGTGTTCCGGCCGCGCCTGGCGCCGGCGACCGTGGGCGATGGGACTGAAACTATGGTGAGCTTCGGTTTTGAACGGCCCGAGGATGCGCTTCGCGGCTGCGTCGCCTCCGCCCGACTGATCTGCACCAATGGCGAATTGGCCGATATCCTGCCCGCCGGCGGCCTTGATGTGCCCGACGCCGAAACCCCGCCCTTTGCCAGTTTCCGCAACATTGATCCGATCAGCAGGCAGATCGAGCCGCCGCTGGCGGCGGGGTTGCTCGCGCCGGTGGTGGCGGTGCTGGCCGGCGCCGCGGCGCCGATTACCGACCTTGAAACCCTGCGCCGCACCATTGCCGCCTTCGAGTTTCGCATCGGCACCGACAGCGCGGCCGAGCGCGCGCTGCGGCTCCGCCTCGCGGCGATCCGAGAGGTCCGCTCCGGCCCGCTGGACTGGTTCGTCGCCGGCCGCCCGGTGCGAGGCCAGCGCATCACTTTCGACATCGCCGAACGCGAGATCGGCGGCATGGGCGAGGCTTGGCTATTGGGCGGGGTGCTGAATGGCTTCCTGGCCGCGCGCGCGCCGATCAACACCTGCTTCCAAACCGAGATTGTCTGCCTGGTCGCTGAACGCAGCTTTCGTTGGGCGGTGCATGACGGCACGGCCCCCAGCCTGTGAACTTACCGATAGACGTTACCGAGGCGGTGCTGGCGCGCTTTCGCCGCATCGCCTTCTTCGAGGCGGTGGATATGCTGGGCCATGCCGCAGAGCCGCCGATGCTGCGTTTTCGCGCTTCTGCCACACTGGGCTTCCCGGCCCATGAGATCGCCTTAGTCAACTGGGAGGCGGGGCTGGAGGAGGGGCGGCGCCTCACCCTGACTGTGCCCTTTCTCGGGCTCTACGGCCCGGCCTCACCGCTGGCCAATTTTTACACGGAGCGCCTTTTGAGCGGCGATCCGGCAGGCCAGAATTTGCGTGACTTTCTCGACATCTTCAACCATGTCGCCATAAGCTTGTTGCTGCGGGTGCGCAGCCGCGCACGCGCGCTGCTGGAGCCCGGTGCGGCATGGCTGCAAGGCGGCCGTTTGTTGCAACCGCAGCTGCGAGGCGCCGGCGCCGCCACCGCGCAGGGCCGTGCCGCGCGCAACCTCTTCCGGCTGGGTGGCCTACCCGCGCTCAGCGAGGCGGCAGCGGCGCCACAGGGGCATGATGCCGCAAAATTGCTGGCCATGGCCGGCTTGCTTGCCTTCCGCCGCGGCACGGCGGGCGAGATGGAGGCGGCGGTCAGCCTCTATCTCGGCGGCGTGAGCACGAAAGTGGAGCAATGGCAGCCACGGTCGGTGCGGCTGCCCGATATGCAGTTGGGCCGGCTGGGCCGGGTGACGGCCAGGCTGGGCTCGCTGGTGATGGGGCGCGGCGCGATAGACCCGGGCGGCGGCATCGGGCTGCGGCTGGAGGGGATCGATAGACCGCAGCGCGCGGCGCTGCTGCCGGGCACGCCTGGACATGCGCGGCTGGCCGCGCTGTTACGCCGGCTTTCGCCGCCGGCGCTTCATGTCGAACTGATCCTGCGCGGGCCTGACCCTGCCCCATTTCGCTTGGGCCAGCTCGGAGCCCGGTTGGGACTGACAAGTCGGATCGGCGTTGCCTCGCAAACCGGCGAGGTTCGCTGCCGCGCCTTCGCGCCAACATAGCCCAACTGCCGCTGCTGGGCCTTCCCAAGCTGGCCAACAAGCCGGTGCTGGCACTGACACAGCCTATCGGCGTTCGAACCCACAATGCCATGTGGCCCACGCGGCACCCGAAGGCTGATCCAGATTATGCCCGCGGCCGCGATGACGCAGGGCCTGGTGCATTTTCAAGCCTTGCTGCTTCGCGAGGCGGGTTGGAAAATGCGGAAAAACAAGAGCACGCAGTCTGGAACTCCTCCAGCACGATTTGCTAGTCATCAACTGTCATCTGCGTCAGCATGGTCGGCTCGCAAAACCGACCTGATAAGAAACACGCATTCGACCACCCCGGAATCCCGAAAAACACTGCTTCCGCGATTCCATCCACAGGGACTACCATACCATAGTCCAACACCTGTCCTTGCGGGTGCCAAACCCCACTGCCGATACGGGTTCTCGGAGACGCACGGCCCGCAGCGATCGGTAATCCTCAGCCAGCCTCTCGGCTCATCGCATCCCAAGCCGCGCTAAAACCCCGCACCGAAACCGGAAAGGTGACTTCCGCACCGCCCGCATCGCGCCAACTCAATTGCCCCGGCTGCTCCGCCGGCCGCAGCCGAAAGCGGCGCTGGAGCGCGTCATCGCGCAGTTCAAACTCCACCACGCAAACCTGACGGTTGCACAGCGTGAAGGGCAAGGCAGTGTCGCCCTCCAATGATAGTTTCGCCGGCTGCGCCACCCGCACATTGGCGGCGACCTGGACAACCAGCTTCATCGGCTGGTCTCGACTGGGGCGGCCAAAACCGATGATGCCCATCGGCTGCTGATTGCCATCGAGAATGGTATGCGCCATCTCGCAGGAGCGCTGGGCGGCGCCTGCAGGCACGAAACAGGTTACCACCCAATCGCCATATTGCGCGCTGGTGCGGTCAGGCGAGGGGGCGGCTGCCGGCGCCGCAGGGCGCTGCTGCGCGTTGGCCGGGGCGAAGGCCATGGCACAGCCCAGCATTGGCACAGCCCAGCGCCACAAACTGGCATTCATCCTGGTCCTCACCACCGATAACTCACCCCGCCCCGGATGGTCTGGCTATTGTTCCGCCCATCTGTCAGCGTCTCGTAGCCTGCCACCAGTGCCAGATTTGC
>Ga0214921_10004904_pt1 | contig 19281 bp, 21 predicted proteins | sample LL1505_MetaG_FD_177992 | JGI IMG/M metagenome (GOLD analysis project Ga0214921, IMG submission 177992) | Freshwater microbial communities from Lake Lanier, Atlanta, Georgia, United States - LL-1505 | ecosystem: Environmental > Aquatic > Freshwater > Lake | place: USA: Georgia | collected... | reverse complement strand
AGCTCAAAATAATCGCTTGAGTTTATTTTCTTTTTGCTATTCAATTCCGGGTTGTCTAATTTTCTTAAAAAGTCAGTCATTGTAATTCCTTTTACGAATCTAACATTTTTACATGATCTAAAATAGCCTCACCTAACCCCGGATTGTTTTTAATTGCATCTGCCATTGTATTTTTTCCGTCATATGTATTACCCTGAAACTCATAAACACGGTTGTTTGGTCTGGACAAAACTCCTGTATTTACTCCTAGTTCAAATATTTCTTCGTGTTGATTAATAAATCCTTTTTTATAATCAACAGTAATTCTAGCAGCCCTTCCTCCTGTTCCTAAAGAATTTTGTTCCATTTTGACATATATCTTGTGTCCAGTCAAGTCCTTGTTTCCTCTAGCGTCTTTTGTCTCTCCTTCAAAACTATTACCTGCCAAGTCTTTTTTATCATCGGCTGACCCAGCTCTTTTAACGGAAATAAAATATTCGTGATTATGCTCACACGCTTTAGGAACGGCTGCTTTTATATCTGGACCGTAATGCGCTCCAATATTCATTCTGATTTGCGCAACAGTAATATAGGTGATGTTGTTTTTCTTAAAAAACGGAATAATCTGGTCCAAACCTCTAGTAATAGTCAAAGCCTTATCACCAATCAAGTGATCTTCGACAGATCTTCCTTGAGCCTTAACTCCTCCTATACCAGTAATAGAATCGATCACTACCATTCTTAATGGCATCCCATCCTGAACCAGTGGTTGGACTTCGTATGCTAAATAATCAAAAATGTCTTTAGGGTCTGATGTGTCGTAAAATAAAAGACGATCAGGATCAATCCCTGTAAAAAAACCTTTTTGGAATTTACCTTTATATTCTGTAGAAAAGTACATTACAATCCCCTCAGGATCATCCTGATGGAGTTGAGCTGCAATCGCCTGGGAAAGCAAGGACTTACCCGCCTTAGGCTCAGAGTAAAGCAGAACACCAGAACCTTTAGGGATTCCGTGGGATTTATTTGCAAAAATCCAATTCATATAGGGACTTGGTGTATAAAGACAGTTCTTAGAATCAAAAGCATCATAGTTATGTTCTACATAAGCATCATGTTTTCTTAGTTGTTTTAACCATTTATTTTCAGCCATATTATTTCCTTTATCTTGGACCAACACTGCCGCTTCTGATAATGTAGTCCATTTGTTTTTTTAAAAATCTTGAAGTATTTTCCATTACTTTCATATTAGATTCAAGGTGCGCCAGAATCGATTGTAATTTTTCTAAATGCTCACTAGCCTGTCTGTGATCCTCGTTTTTGGTAATTACAGCCTTTCTAAAATCAGTATTATTAGCATTCTTTGGCATATCATTTAAAAGCTTTGGTATTTCTGTTAGAATTATATCAGCCTTTATTTCTTCTATGCTTTGTAAAGTTTTTTTAATAGCATCCTCCGTCATGATAGCATTTCTTCTAGATTCTCTCCAAGCTTCTTGGAAAGTAAATTCTAGACTAGAATAATTTGCAGGAACCAAGTGTTGAACCTCGATCATACGAGATTTAGCCGCCTCCCAGCTGGAAGTGTCTATTCTTAATTCTTTACAATTTTTAAAAGCAGGGACGACAAGCATCGTCCCTTTTTTATTATCTGACATTAGAAATTACCACTTTCAACTTTTCTAAAAAAATCTTCTTCACTCATATCTGAAACATCTGAAAATCCGCTAAAATTTGTTACGGTTTCTTCTTCATCTTCATAAAAAGAATCCTCGCTTACAGGATTTGCTGTAACAGATGACGAACTAGTCGCAACGGTGGTAGATAAAGAACTTGTGCTTGTCGATGTTTCTGCTGCTTTTACACTTGCAACACTAGACCCAACAGAGCTTGAGGTTGCACTTTTAGCATCACTTTCCGCTTTATTTTTTTTAGGTCCTAGAATTTCGTCTACTGCAGAAGGTCCTTCATGTACAATTCTGTGCTCTTCTTCTGGAGTTACGGTAGGATAAATTTTATCCAGTTCAAACGCATCTGTTGCAAGCTTTGACATGATTGATTCCGTTAAAGAATGAGGAAAATCAACCATCGCCACTACCTTACCATTTGGGGTTGTGATTTCTTGTTTTTGCTTATACTCAGTTACTGTATATAGAGTATCTCTTCCCATGCCTGACCGACTAAATACAAAAAAACGCCCGTTATCGATACCGATTGGATCTACTCCTTCAGAGCGTAGACGATCCACTTCGGCCTTAAGTGCCTGGAATCCTTTGTGCCCAAGTTTAAATAAGCCCACGTTTCCTTGTAGATCTATAACATTCATGTGATGTTTCGCATCTTGGTTATATTTTTGAAGCATTTTTGTACATTGTTCAACGAGATTATTGTTACCATTTCTCTTAGCTTGTGCTTGTTGTGTTTTAATAGCTTCTCGTCTTTTATGAGCTTCTGATTCAACCTCTACCATTCCTCCATAGTTTACAACTCTTGGAGACAAAAACGGACGTAATTTACCATCAGTCCCTGTGTACCCAAACTCAACCCGGTGGTAGAGTGACCATTTACCAGAGTCTGCGAGATTACCCATAGGTGGAAGAACTCTTAAAATAAATGTGTTTTGATTCTTTTTGAAAGTAAAAAAATTCTTTTTACTTTGCTCGTATTTCGGTGTTCCTAGTTTCATGCCTTTCTCCTTATGCGTTTGCGGCGATTGTTTTTAGGGCTTCTTCTATGCTTTTTTCATTCACTTCTTCAAGTGAAATTTTAGTTTTTAAATTGGTTTTAGTTTTACCGGCAGAAACTTTAACAACCTTTGGGTTTAATTGTTTTAATCCTGCAGTAATACTATCAATAAAATCTTCATCCTGACTGTGTATAAGTATGGGTACAATTTTTGATTTATAGTTCTTGTTAACAGCTTTTTGAGTAATTCTTTCTAGAGCGTCAAGTCCTACCACTTCACTACCTACAATATCAGTAACTGCTGATGTAATTACATTTAACATTTCGTTTTCATCTTTTGTTACAATAGAATATTTTGAATCAAATATAAGCTGATTATAGGCCTTTATGTCAAGTGTTTTCATTTTGTCTTCTAAAACATTTCCAAGAACCTCAAACACAAAAGCATTAACTTTTTTATTTTTATATAGTTGAGGGTTTACTTTTTCTAGCATTTCTTTAAACATAGACTTCCCATCTACCGAAAAACATTTAAATTTTTCTTCGGCAATAGATGCAAAACTTTCTGACTCATCTCCCGTTACCAGAATAAACACCGAGCTTTTAAGCAATTCATTTTTGTAATCAACGTACAAATCTTCTAGTTTTTGTTTTGCGCTATTTACCTGCCCCTTTTTATAAGGCAAAGCTTTTGGACTTATAACATTCAAATCTTGTTGAGCAATTTTTTTTTGTTGATTAATTTCATCTAAAATAACAGATAAATTCATAGTATCTCCTTTAAAAGATTCCAAAGTATTCTTTAATATCGTTTTCCGTTCTAAATAGTTTTATTGTTTCTTCCATAAGTTCTACGCCATTTAAATCATTGGTAAATATTTTTTCAGAGATAAATTTTCCTTTTAAATAATTAATCTCTAATATATAGAATTCCTCGTTTTTATTTATGTATGTATTTATAATGCAATTTTTAGAAATGGTTTTGTCTTCTAGTTTAATTCTATCTTCCATATTTGCCTCTAACTATATTATCACAAAGAAAAAAATAAATCAAGTTAAAATTAAAAAATATCTTCTACAATAATCTCATCTATATTCGTGTGATACTTTTGTTTATCCATTTTTCTGTTTAAAAACAAGAATATAACTGAGTTTTTTTTCAGATTTTCTGGATATTTTAATATATTTGAATTATAATCCGGCCATTGAACAAATTCTTCCATGTGGCCATCTATGTCTATTATCATTTTAAGAGCCTTTTTTTGTCCTGATTTGTAGGAAAACTCTTTGCATTCAACCACATATCCCGCTATGCAAAAGTTTATGGTTTTGTTGTTATTAGGTTGATAAGGTATGTCTTTTATATTTTGAAATGTTTTACCATTTATTAATCTTACCTCTCCATACTGTTTGTTAATAACGTAACTATTTCCGTTTGATGTTATCATTTTAACATTCTTAGTGTTATTTTTGATAACGTCATAAAGTTTAACAGGCATTGTAGGGAATATTGATTTTTTAAGAATATAATCCTTAATAGGATTCATGAAAGCATATTTCAAATCAATTTTACCCTCGGGTATTTTATGGCGACATTTTTTAGTCATTGGATGTACTTTAGCAGCCTCAATAAAATCTAACAAATCTAGATTCATATCAAGCTCTTTTAAAGATTTTTCATGCATTTTTTTCTTGTATTCCCAAGCACTTAAGGAGTTTTCAAATTGTTGCATTTTTTGCAACAGATTAATATTTTTAGAAAATAAACTGTCCATAACCCCTACGTGAATCAAGCTTCTAACAAGAGATGGACCGGCTACTTCTTTACTGACAAAATCATCAACAGTTAGATAAGGTCTGTTATCAATAATATTCTGAGCAACCTTTACACCCAGTCCTTTAAGTACAGATAATTTATTTCTAAGCGTTCTTGTTTCGTAATCAATTACGATCTCTTCTTTGGACAGGTTAACATCCGGAGGAAGTAAGATATCTTTAACATGAGGCCATAGTACCTCTGTTATTTCTTTTTCTTCAGCATTAGAAAGTACAGCCGCCCACCATTCAAGTGGATAGTGATACTTAAGGTAAGCGCAAGCATATGCTATCATAGAATAAGCCACAGCGTGTGATTTATTAAACCCATATCTACCGAACTTTTCTATCATTGCCCATGTAATTTCTGCTGTTTCGTTATCTACACGACCAGTTTTGGTACAGGATTCAATGAATTGAGGTCTAAGCTCGTCAATCATTTTTGCTTGTTTTTTACCAACTGCAATTCTTACATCTTCCGCCTTTTCATCATCCCAACCCGTCAATTCTTTTGTAACTTTTGTAATCTGTTCTTGGAATACCATAATGCCGTATGTTTCAGGTAAAAGCTCATCCAATATGGCGATCTCCCCTCCACTTCTTCCTTGTCTTCTTTCGATATATTCTTCCGCCATATTTCTACCGGTTTTTTCGTCTATAAATTCTAAAGGTCCCGGTCTTACCAGTGAGGTAACTACAGCACAGTCTTCGATTGATTTAGGCATCATGCTTTGAACAAATGGGGTAACAGAGCTTGTATTTAACTGAAATACGGTTTCTGTCTTACCTTCTGATAACATATTAAAAACAGGTAATTCTTCATTTAAATTCCATATATAGGTATTATTCCCATTGTGTATAAAATAACCTGCTTTTAAATTAGTTTGCCCATTTTTTTGATTGATATATTTAATTGCAAGCTCTATATCATTTAAACATTTAACAACAAGAAAATCATATTTAATAAGCCCAGCTGCCTCTACTTCTTTTGCTTCGTATTGTGTTATGTTTTCCGAGTCCGACACTTTCATTGTAGGAATAACATCATTTATTGGCACATCGGCAATAACAAAAGCGGAAGCATGTCTGCCGTGCTGTCTAGGGACTCCTAGTGTTTTTTTAACTATCTCCCATTCCTCTGGTCTTTTGTTTATATAATCTCTTAATTTTGGATCACGACTGATTAACCCTGGAGTATCCTCGTATCCAAACACAAAGTCTTTGTCCGAAATACCCTGGGGAGTGGCTTCTAAATTTTTGGCAAAAATTTCTATTTCATCTTCTACTTTGCCTTTTTTGAATCTGTTAACATCCCTAATCGCAGATTTTAATTTCATTAAAGTTCTGATAGATATTTGCGCCCATCGATCTTTATAGTTTGTATCTAAAAAGCCGCCTTCTTTTACCAAGAGTTCTCTGTCCGGAAAATCGCAATCGACATCAGGTAAACTTCCCTTTTGAATACGGCCTAATGTAAGAAAACGAGAAAAATATAGTCCATATTTTAGCGGATTGATTTGTGTAATACCCATACAATACATAAGAAAAGATCCGCCAGCAGATCCTCTGGCGGGACCTACAACTCTACCTTCGTCGGCATAGTAATTCAAAGCCTTACTAATAGGAAAGAAATATGGCAACAGATCCACTACACCGTTGGAATGGATTACATCGATTTCATATTTTAAACGCTTCCTATGTTCTGTGTTATTGATATCAAATCTACCAATTTTTTTAATCAAATCCATAGCGCTTTGTAAAGAATTATTAGATTCTTTTACAAGCCTATAATCATATTTTAATTTAAAATTATCAAAATTACCAGCCCACTCATAGCTGTTTTGAATGAATTTTTCAATTTCATCTGTTGAATAATATTTAGATAAATAAGAAACAGCCTCTTCAGAACTTTTCATTGAGTTATTTGTAAAAAGTCTTATTTCTTCTCCAAGTTTTAGGTTTTGAACCAGCTGATCGTCTTTATGTGCAAAATACGAGTAATCATTTATTAATACTTTAACATTATGTTTTTTAGATATTTCTGTAATAAATAAATTATATAACTCAAATATATCCTGATTGATTGATTTAAATTCTTTATAGTTTTGAGCAGATATAATTTTTTTGTTAACATTATAACCGATTCCGTTAACGTAAATTCTACGAATAGTTTTGTGTAGATCTGGCTTATTGGCTACATTTTCTAGTGAAACTCTAAAATTAACTGCTTGTTCTGTTTCTGCTAATATAGAGGAATTTAATGTTACGGATTGACCGTTTGTAAAAGTAAAAGAACTAGATGTTACCCATTTTTTATTAAATTCCATGGGTATAATTGAAGAATAAAAATTATCTTTAAATTTGTTTTTTAATTCTAAAAACATTGCTTCGGCAAAAACTTTATCTCCTGTTAATAAATTTTTACAAACAATACATTGAGGACCGCCAATTACTGCTGTAAAATTTTCTTCAGCCAAATCACAGATATCCGCCCAATCAAACACCGGGTATTCGTGGTCTAGTATCTTGATTGTTTTTCTTTTTTTATCTGATATTTTTTTAATTAAAAATTGATAGGCTCTTTGATTTTTTGCGTGAATAGTAATGGTAAAATATTTAATTTTTTCAGATATTTTTTTCCCATTTAATTTAAGATTATCCAAGACGACGTAAAGCTCGCACCCCAGGATAGGTTTAAGGCCTTTTTTATTTGCATAATTATATGCCTTTAATGTATCTGTTAAATAACCATTATCTGTGCATACATAATAACCAGTACCCAAATCTTTAGCTTTTTCTACCATAGATTCTAATGTAGAACCTGTTAAAAAACTTGAAGGATGAGAGCTGGGGGTTATAAAATTTTTCATTAAATCTTTTCTAAGATTTCACAAATTGCAGTTGATTTTGAAACAATTTCTCTAATATCCATAGCGGCATCAGCAACACCGTGCCAATCTTCTTGTGAGAGTTTTAACTCCAGGTATTCTACCATACCTTGTTTTTGTTTTATTAATTTGCTTAATTCTCGTGTTAATTGTTCGTTTAGTTCATTGATTTCCATTATAACTCCACTATTTTTAATAGGTCATTATCGTCTTGTTTTAAATTATTTATAGCGTTATTTTTAAATAATTCACAAAGTTTTATGTATACATCTTTTTGCATATGAACATCATCCTTAGCACGGTGAGCAGTTCCTTTAGGGAGATTAAAATATTCCACCAAAGTACTGAGGCTGCCTACTGTAGAAGGTAATATACCCATATCTTTAAGCCATGTGACAATTAATGTTGTGTCTACGGGATTATGAGTAATTCCGCTTTTTTTGATATGACTGGATGTAAAAAAGCCCTGCTCTTCCATGAAGGGTATGTCGAACATTGCAATATTTTGTCCTAAGAATTTATAATGGACTCTTTTGCCTGGTATTTTGTTTTTATCTAACATGGATAGGAGTTTTGTTCTACCCTCTGTGTAGGTAAGGGTAGAGGGTCTGGATAGCAATTCTTGTGGGTTTATTCCAGATATTTTAAAAGCTTCTTCCTCTCCTAGAATTTCGCCTTTATCGTTTTTAAGATATAAATGAAGATCATCAATTAAAGACCAATTTTCATCCCAGATAGCAAAGTACGCTTCCGTGATTGTGTGGTTTTTTTTGTCAAATCCACCTGTTTCTAAATCAAAGCCAAGATACATCATAATCTTCCTAATTAACTATACCGGCTACATATTATCATACAATTAAAAAAACATCAATATATTTTTATTATATGTAATTATTTAATTTTATTATATTTTTAAAATTTTCTGAAGTTTTTTAATTGCGTTTTGATACGTTTGCTCTACTTCTTCTGTGCTTATACCCAAAACTTTGGCTATGGTTTCATCATCAACGCCGTCGGGGTTTTTTTCTATCAACTTTTTAATACTATTGTTGAACTTAGGGCAATCAATATAATCTTCTTCTTGTGTCAATTTATGCTTTTTTTCTTCTATCACGAGGCAACTCCAGTACGTTATTTTTAAATTGCATTCTGTATAAATATTCAAATCTTTTCATTTCTTCTTTGTGATTAATCTCTTTTTTGTCAATAGCCTGTTTTAAGGGGTATATCTTTTTTTTATAATATTCAATTCTTGTTTCTATTAATTTTTTTTGTTGCTTTATTTTTTTATATTCTGTTATTGATATTGCAATATCAGATAATTTTAAAAACTCTAAATTTTCTAAAGTAATTTTTAACATTTTTTGATTATAGGTTAGTTCAAAATTAAAGCGTTCAAGATCCTTAGAAAGTAGACTCAACTCTAGTTCCATTCCTATTAGTTTATCTCTCAATGTTTTAACTTCCTTCGATTCTTTCATTTTTTTTATTTACTCTAGTTCTGTATCCACAAACACAGGTCAGCACTTTGAAAGTATCAAAATCTATAGTTTTAAAACCTCTTCCCTCTGTCATAAAACATTTAGGACACTCGTTTTCTTTTATAACCCTATTTTCTTTTTTCTTAGCCTCTTCTCTATGTTTTTTTTGTTCAGTCTTTTTTTTATCAAACTGATTTACAGTTTCTATTACTTCTTCAACATTTTTATCAGAAAAACTTTCATTTATAAAATCACAACTTTTATTAAAAGATTTTGTTAAAGTTTTATTTTCTGATTCTAAATTTTTTATTATCTTTTTTAAGCTTTTTATTTCATCTCTTAGTTTTTTATTAGTATCTCTAATATTCCCCTCTTTTTCTTCAGGATAAGAATTATTATTATGTCTTCTATAAGTTCTTCCCACAATTCTCCTTTAAAACACAAGATTTATTTTAAAGATTAAATCCGCAAACAAATATATAAGTACTTGATTTTATTAAATTATTCTAATAAAATATTAAAACTTCTGTACATTTTATATTTCCTTTTAGAATTAGCAAAAGTATTAAGAGTTTGAGAAGCTTCGGCATTAAATCCTAAAACAGAAGCAAAACTATCGTTTCCGGTCAAGCATCCATTTATTTGCATTCTGCCATTTCTAAAACTTGTAGGTTCATGAAAATGCCCTCCTCGCATATAGTCTACGCTAATACCTAGCTGGTTAGCTCTTTTAGTCATAAGAGCTTCTAGACCTTTTCTATCAGCGCTTTTAGAATTATCATAATGTTCATATAAAATATTATTACCATAAATTTGTAGAACTGCCCAAGGTTCTTTGGGTATTATAAATTGAATATTTTTAAGACCTGAAAATTCTGCAAAATTTTTCAAAGTATGATAAATAATATGAGTAAAGTTTTCTTCTCCTGGATTGTGATATGTTCTGTTAGACCCATCTCGGTCATGGTTTCCTGTAACACAAACAATTCTCATTTTAATCCCAAGCTGGTTAAGCGGTGCTATTACTATTTTAAACAAATTTAAAGTAGCTTCATATATTTGCTTGGCATTCCCAAACTCACACCCTTTGGCCGATTCAAGCACATGCATTGAATAATTTTCAATTATATCTCCTAACAAAGCTATAACAATTTCATCAATAACATATTCTTTACTATCTCTTTTAATTTCTCCAATAGTAGCATGTACTACTTCTTCTAACCTTTGTTTACAAATATCTAAATTAAAACTATCTGTTTTTTTACCAAAATGAATATCCGATAAAAGAAGTTCTTTAGTAATACCTAGTTTACCCGATTTCTTTAAAGCCCTAACAGGTTTGGTCTTAGTTTTATTAATATCTTTAGCGGCACTTCTGATTGCATCTAAAATATCATCTCTATCATTCCATAATTGAAGGATTGTTCGATTTTCTTTAGCGGTAAAGGAATTATTAGCCTTAACTCTGGCAATATCTTTAAGAGTTTTAACACCGTGAGTTATGCTGTCGGGATTATTTTTATATTTTTCCCAACATTGCTTAATATCAATACCTGTTGCTTTTTTTTGTAAATCAAAATTATCATTTAGAAGCATGGCAATTTCATCAAAGCCTCTGCGACTAATGCTTTTTTGGCTTAAAATAAATGCAATCTGATCTTCCGTAAATTTCATTTAAGAATCCTGGTTATTTTGTTCCAAAGGAAGCTCATTTTCAGCGTCTAGCTTTCCTAAACTTTTGGGAACTAGATCGTAAACTTCCATAATTTCAATATCTAATTTGTTATCTTCGCCTTGGATTAAATCTCCAACTTTTTTACCCACAAATTTAGACTTAAGTTCATCAATTAATCTGCCTACAAGAAACTGTAAACGAGGATTTTCAACCTTACCTTCTTTGCTTAATTCTCTACTAACAATCAAAGAGTCCTCACCAACAACGTCCACGGGCTTAATAGCTCCTTGTGACAGCATTTCGTTTACCCTTTCTTTTAAAGAATTTTCTTTCATTTCTACAACAGCTTCATTTATATTACTATCAATTAATGGTAAACCTCTGTTTTGTAACGTGATTACTGCATCTAATTTTTCATGTAACAACTGTAATGCGTCTTTTAAGATCTCATTTTCTCTGGCAATATTGTATAAAATTAATTCCATCTCACCAACTCTTCTAGCTGTTACCATCGCCTGTTCTGAGAGGTTCTCTAATTTTTCTTTTGATTTTTGTAATTTTTCTTCAGGGCGCATAAATTCTCCTTTATTTCTTTTGTGCCATTTTTAATAATGCTGTAAAAGCGTTCGCTTCTTCGTTAAGTGACATTTTAGCAGCGTATTGTCTATTAATTGATTCCTGGTCTAGCTTTATCTTTGGTTGAGGTCTAGCATGTCTTTCTGATACAACTTTATTAGCATCTGTTAATGACATCTTTTTTAAAGATTCAATATATTTCATATCCTTTTTAACAATTCCATCCAAAGACAAATCCTGAGTGGTCTTTTCTGTTTTTTTAAACTCTGGTTTGTTTATCTTTTTTGCAGGTACTTCTTTAACTGGTTTTTTTTGATTAACAACAGGATCTGGTTTTTTTATTGAATTCAATCCTGACTTGGCTACAATAGGTTTGATTGTGTTGAGTTCATTTTTAGGTTTTTCAGAAACAGAAGGAACCTCTTCCGAGGCACCTTTGGTTACTTTGCTGGCAATCATTTTTAATGCCTGAACTTCCAATTCATTAAACTGAGATTCTTTAATTATTTGATGAACTTCTTTTTGCTTTTCTGATTTCATGCCCAGTAGTATTTCAAGTCTTTCAATAATAAACTCTTTTATTTCAGACTGAACTTTAACCACTGCCTGTGGCATAGCGTCCACTCCATCAAATAGGTTGTGTTTAATCAACATTTCATATAAACGCCCTTGCTCAAGTCTAATTCGAGCGTTATCTACCACAGATACTTCTTCTCTATCTAAAAATTCTTCTATTGTTTCTGAATTATCTAAGCTGTAGGATTCAGAATCCTCTATTTGCTCTTGCTCTTCCTCAAGATATTCATTTTCTTCTTCCCAAGTATCTTCTTCTTTATCCCATAAATTATTTTCTAATTGTCCCATATATTCCCCATTTGATTTATAATATCACAACTATGATTCACAGGCAAGACACCCTTCATCTCTATTGGCCACATCTGCTTGTATGCCCGATTTAGACCGGCAATAATACAGTGTTTTAATTCCCATTTTCCAAGCCTCTATATGTACTTTATTAAAATAACTAGGCTTAACTTCTGTAGAAAAAAACAAATTCAAACTCTGCGATTGACATACAAACTGCTGTCTCTGAGAGGCTTGCGTTATTATAGCCATTTGATTTATCTCATAAGCCGTCTTAAATACATTTTTTTCATCATCAGAAAGAAAATCAAGATGCTGTACAGATCCATTTTTTCTTGCAATATCTTTCCACACCTTGTCATCGTTCTTTTTATACTTATCTAACAATATCATAAGACATGGGTTTTTTCTAATAAATGTTCCCTTGGCTGTTTTGTCAACATAAGCATTTGCAATTATTGGCTCAATACCTGGAGATACATCGCCAGATATAATCGAATTAGATCTAGTAGGGGCAATAGCAACAAGATGAGAGTTGTACATACCAGACCCCTTGCACCACTCTGGTTCACCAAAAATTTGGGCAAGTTTTTCAGATGATTTAACAGATTCTGAGTGAATAAATTTAAAAATTTCACTATTCAACATCATGGTAGAAAAAGATTCAAATGGCATATTTTTAGATTGTAAAAGCGTATGCCAGCCTAGCGCCCCGATCCCAATTGCTCTTCCCTTGGTAGCGTGTCTTACAACCTTATCAAGACCAAACACTGAGCTGGCTTTATTGATAAATTCATTTAAAACTCCATTTAAAAAAAGAGTAGCTATTTGAGGGAGAGATAAGTTATAAACTTTTTCTGTTTTCCATTCATCGTAATTTGCCAAATTAAGGGATGCTAAACAACAAATAAAACTGTGATCATCATCTGTAAATAAAGTGATTTCACTACAAATATTTGTCATATCAATTTCTAAACCTAGTTTTTTATACCCCGCTGGGTTTGTTTTGTTGACATTATCCTTAAACATTATATAAGGCTCACCAGTTTCTATGCGAGTTTTCATCAGCTCTGCCCACTTAGATCTGGCTACATGATCTCCTTCTGTTACTTTTTGCATAAAACTATCATCAATAATTGTACAATGGTGTAAATTACCACATTGACGGTTAACATCCCCTTCCGGTCTACGCATGCGTACAAACTCATGCCAATCACCGTGTTCAATGTTAAGATTACCCGAGGCAGCTCCACGACGAGTAGATCCTTGAGAAATACCTATAATGGTAGAGTCATAAATTTTAGCAAAAGGAATAATACCCTCAGAAGTACCGTTGGCTCCGTTTTTAATCAAAGACCCACGAGGTCTGATCCTGTTCCAGTTCATACCAACGCCACCTGAATTTTTGGACAGCATAGCAAGCTCTGACGCACATTCCATAATTCTTTGTACAGAATCTCCCACATCGTTGCCGTAGCAACTAATTGGCAATCCTCTATCAGTGCCTAAATTTGATAATACGGGACTAGCTGGACAAAGCCAGTTTTTCCACATTGCTTGGAAAAATACATCTGTCATTTCGGTTTTTGTTAGACCTTCAATCTTATCGGTGTTCTTGTACAAAAACTCTGCTGCACTTGAGGCAACTCTTTGGTACATTCCTTTGGGTGTTTCATTTTTAAGTCTGTAACCTTTGGAAATGGTGATATAGCCAGCAGAACTCATCCATTTCGGGGCTTCACCTATTAGCTTTAGGTTCTCTAATTCTTTATCCAATTCCACTACTTACCTTCTTCTTCAAATAGATTATCCACTGTAAACCCGCTACGACTATAATCTGTTACTCTGGAGCTAAAGAAATCTGTAAACTTTGTGCCGCCGCTTAATTCATCAAACCAAGCCATTCTTTTTAAAGAATCTTGATCAATATTTTTCCAATTAGTTTTAAGACCTAGATCCTGTAGTTTAGCATTGGCTCTCATTCTTATAAAATTTTTAAGATCTCCGGGATTTAATCCTCTTACCTCTCCAAGACTGAATGCATTATCAATAAAATCATCCTCTAATTTAACCGAAAGTCTAGCTGCATCATATATGTCTTTTTTTAGTTCGTCAATCCATATGTCGGGATTTTCTTCAATAAAAGTTCTAAATAACCAGCACCCGGCTTCTGAGTGAAGCGATTCATCTCTTACCGACCAGCTTACAATGGTTTCTACTCCTTCTAGCAAATTGAATCTAGAAAAACTCATAAGAATGGCAAAAGAACTAAATAAATTAACACCTTCTGTAAACCCGCTAAATATAGCCAGCGACCTGGCTATGTCTTGTTTGCTTTTGCCTTTTACGTTTTTTAGTGCGTTTAATTTGGCAACCGCTGTAGGGTCTTGTAAAAACGCAGAATAATCATCCAGCCCGAGGCTGTCATTTAAATAAGAATACCCCACCGTGTGGATGCTTTCCATAGAACTAAACGCAGATGCCATCATGCATATTTCAGGCTTTTGAAACCACTTGGTTATTTTTCTTCCCCAGTATTCGTTAACATTAATCTCGGTCTGAGTAAAAGATTTTAAAATTTGACCAATGACGAGCCTTTCTGATTCAGTTAGCTTGTGAGTCCAATCATTGATGTCCTTAGACATTGCAACTTCACTAGGCAACCAGTGGGCATTTTGTTGTTTTTCAAAGTATTCATACGCACGAGGATACTCAAAAGGCTTATAAAAATCTCTAGGATTTAACAACGACATAACAACTCCTCCTACAAATATAGTATCACTTTTTGAAAAATTTAGAAAGAAAAAAGTCGCCTTGTGATCAAAATAGATATGAGTAGTAATATAATACGAAAAAAAGCATTTCCATAAGCTTTATATCTTACAAGATCAGAGACTTCTGTGTTTGATCCTTCTGCTTGTTTTTCTTTTAGACTTATAAGTTTTTTGACAAGTTCATCTCTTTCTTTTATAAGTTGCTTCACAGTGTTTGGCCATTGTTTTACATCTCTGTAGTAAGTAATATCTTTTTCTTTTTCTCTTATTTGTTTTTCTAAAATCAACACCTGTTCCTGAATAATATTTGTGCTACTAGAAGTTTTGGTGCTGTCCATAAAGGTTTTAGATGTGATCACAAACATCATTAAACAAAAAATACTTACACGCAATCCATTGGCGGCTATTGTTTGAATTTTACTATCTGATCGATATCCTGAAAGAAATATAAAACAAACCTCTGTCAGAATTGCTTTAACATAAGTTTTAGTATCTATTACACCGTTTATAGTATAAAACTCCAAAGCTTCGCTGACAAGGAATCCTGTTATTGTAACCAAAAGAGCGAAGTAAAATGTGTTTTTATAATTATTTAAAAACAGATTTTTTATTTTTCTAGATAATCTATTTTTTTTCCATTTTCTCAATTCTTCTTTATCAAAAACATCATAAACAGTCATGGAGGGATCGTTAAAAATTGATCTAATTAAATCATTGATTTGGTCAAGAAATGATAATCTATCCTCTTCGGGATTATCTTCTAGCTCTGCTTTATAATCTTTTTGAATATTTTTAATTTTTTGAATTATTTCTTCTTCTTTCATGCTTTCTTCTTATTTTTGTAAAATATCTTTTTAGCTTTTTTTTGCCAAAATACCACACTCAAAAGTAGGTTTATCTCGTACTTATTTTTGGTAATTTCAATTTGACATTGTTTAGCAGATATGGCGTTACCGAGTTTAAAATTATTATCCCTAAAAGCTTTTAGAACTCTTTGTCTTATTTCTAATTCTTTTAATCTTGTAGAAATCTGTTCCTGGGAGATGATTTTATTGTTCATTTATTTGCCTTATTTTTTCTTTTAGCTTCTCGTTCTTCTTTTCTTTTTATCTTTTCTAATCTTTCTAGTTCTTTCAGTTCTAAATATATTTTATATTCTTGTTTAAGCTCAAAAATACGATACATATGATCATCCCGTTTTTCTTCTTTAAGCTTTTTTCTAATAAAATTTTCCTCGTCTGTCTTTATCTTGTGACAACTAGGTATTCCATTATTTTTCTTTAGCGGAGTATTACAAATAACTTGTAAATTATCTGTATCGCACCATATTCTATACGCCATCTCATCAATCGTCATCTCCTCTTCTGATCTATGAAGAGGAATAACCGGATCAATGTGATCTACAGCAATATCTTTCTGAGAAAAAAGATTACCGCATACAGCACATTTGTATCTTACTTGATTCTTTTTACCAACCGACCCATCTTTTAAAGTTTTTGGAGGAAGCTCAACCCTAGCATTCTGCAAGACAAATCTCATTTCGATTGATTGCCTGAATACCCTGCGAACTCCTCCTTTAATTAATCTTTTCTTAACTATATCAGGAGTAGGTGGTTTTAAAGGTTCTTTATCCTCAGATTTCGACTTTCGGGGCATCTGCGTTAAACCTTTCTTTTAAGATAAAAGAAACATATTCAGATTTCATTTCTAAGGATTTGATCGTAGGATCGTAGTCTTCATTAATTTCTTTTATCATTTCGTTAATTGCGGTAAGTTCTTTGTCTTGATCTTTTTGTCTTTTAACATCAGACAATTGCCTAGCATAAGCTACAAGATTTTTTTCAAATTCTTGTTTTAAATCTGCCTCAAACTTATGACCAAACTTATAGATGCATTCCATCATATTCTTTAAGGCACTAATGGTTTGGTTATAAGGCTTGGAAAGCTTTGCCTTTCTTTCCTTTAGCTGGACAAGCTCTTCATCTCTAGATTTTTGAATTACCAGTCCTTCCTTTTCTCTAAGGTAAATTATAAGACTTCCCTCAAGCTCTTCTCTGCTTCTCATATCTTTGATCATATTGGCAAATGTTGGAAGTTTTTCTTCAACAATTTCATCGATAGTTTTTTTAGACATAAAATCTCCTATAATTTGTCTTCTCTTTTATCAAAACGAGGTAACTTTTTAAGACAGTCTTTTTTGTTTAAACGAGATATCGTAGCCTCTATAACACATAAATTTGGTAAATCTGCCGGACTTACCAACCTTTTACTGGGGCCAATATAAACCGGAACTGTCTGAGATGCAAAAATAGTTTTGGCATCATTAACTATAACACCAAGATCGTGCGCATCCAGCAACAACTCAGCTTGGCTAAGATGAATATACTTATCAAAAAGATGTCTAAGTGTTTGAATTTTATCAGAAAAATTTTGATTTTCTATATTTTCTAAAAATCTAAGAATGTCTACGTCTAGTTGTTGTTTTAAATTATTCATAAATAAAGCTTTTTTCACCTATTCTTTTTACAATTATAGTATCATATATCATTTCTTTTACCTCGGAAGAATGGTCAACCATTAATATTTTTTTATTTGTATTTAAATTTTTAAGTATTTCTAAGCATTCAATTTTAGATACAGAATCCAGCCCATCAAAACCCTCGTCTATAATAAAAAAGTTTACACCTTTTTGAGTCATGTTTTCAATCATTTCTCCTACAGCTAAATCAATAGCAAAATCAGCCGAAGTACGTTCTCCTCCAGAAAGAGTTTTAATTGATACGGCGCTATCTCCCTCTAGGTTGATGACGGCATTTACTTCATTTTTAATACTCCCTGACTTGGTTTCTTTACTGTTTTCAAAAAAAATAACAGCATTAGCCATGTTAGGAATTAGATTAATAATTTCAGTAGCCCTATGCCCCACATAGTTTAGCGTGTCTTGAAACTTTTGTAAAGTAAAGTTTTTAATCAAACGAATAGATTCTTCAGATAATAGAGTATTTTTTTCAAGTGTTTTTAATTCAAATAATTGTTTTTGCAATTCATCTGAATTTAAAGAAATTTTATCTTTTATATTTTTACAGTCTTTTTCATAGATTTCAAGAGCTTGGGTATAATTATTCTTTTTTAATTGAATCTTTTCAACCTCGTGTGCAAGATGGCTTATCTGAGCTTCGAGTCCTGAGGATTCTTCATTATATTTTTTATTTATATTTAAAATCTTATAATTCCATTCATTTACACGTTTAAGGTATTCTTGATTGGCTATACTTTTTATGTTTTCTTTTTCATTCATTAAAATTCTTCTTTTTTCTTGAAGCTCAATAAGATCTTTTTCCTCTAAAACATTGATAGGACGGTCAATTCTATTTTGTAACAATTCCTCTGCTTTTTTTTCCATCATTTTGTAATGGGGTATTTTTTGAACTTCTTTTAAATACTCTTCAATAATTTTTTTGTTAGATTCTATTTGATTGGCGATTTGTTGCATTTTTTGTGCATTTTCTTCTGTTTCCCAGACTCTAAGACAGGTGGGACAATCACCAGCCTCTAAATGTTTTAATTCATTACAAAGTTTTTGTACAGAAGAATCCAGTTCAACGGCTTTGTTTTTAAGTTGATTAAGTTCTTTTATATGTTCTCTAATCTTAAAAATAGCAGAAGATGCTTGTTGTATTTCTGTATTTTTATTATTGACATTATTGCTTATTATAATTTTTAATTCAGAAATTTGATTATTTATATTACTCAGTTCCTGGTCTTTTTCAAAAGATACAGAAACAAGCTCAGGCTTACTTCCAATATCATCTATCAGCTGATCTCGTTCTTCTTGCAAGGCTTCTAGTCTCATCTTAAGATCTTGTATATTTATTTTTAACAACGAATCATCCTGCTCTTCTTTTTGAGGAGGAGTTTTTTGAAATAGCAAAGATCGCAATTGATCAATCCCATCGTTCAGGGTTTTAATGCTGCTTTCCAATTCTATTTTTTTAGGTTTGTATTTATTTTTTAATAAGTCATCTAGTTTAAATATTTTATTTTGAAACTCTCTAAGATCAAGACATTGCATTAAAAAATCATAAGACTGTTTAGGAGTAAGATTTAAAAAAAACCCGCCTTGCTTTTGTCTCTTGTAACACATTGTTTTAAGAAGATCTCTGTTTACTCCAATAATTTCGTCTAATTTTTCTTCAGCCAGCTTACTATTCCCGGAAACTATCTCATCAGGAGTTTGGATGGTAAGTCCTTCTTTTTTTGATCTTGTGATTATAATCCCGCCCTCAAATTCGCCCTGTACCCACATAGGATCATCTGTAATCCTGGACTGAAGCTGGGTGGCAGGTATTTCGCTAATACCTAGCAAAAATGCCAAGGCCTCTACTGTTGTTGATTTTCCTGCACCAGAAGAGCCTCCGGTGTTTGTGTTGTGGCCGTCTATTTGAATTAGATGACTTTTAGACTCTAAATCAATAGTTTGTTTATCCACGAATCTTCCTACACCTGAAAAAGAGTACTTTTTTAGTTTAAGCACTATTTCAATT
>Ga0214921_10004903_pt1 | contig 19288 bp, 19 predicted proteins | sample LL1505_MetaG_FD_177992 | JGI IMG/M metagenome (GOLD analysis project Ga0214921, IMG submission 177992) | Freshwater microbial communities from Lake Lanier, Atlanta, Georgia, United States - LL-1505 | ecosystem: Environmental > Aquatic > Freshwater > Lake | place: USA: Georgia | collected... | reverse complement strand
ATTTATAATATTCAATTAATCTTTCTTTAAGACCATCCAGTCCCTCAGTAATTTTTTCATCATTTGAAAGCGCAAGTGGCTTAACTCCTTTATCAACTTTGATTCCAGGAATAATTCCTTGGTCACTTAATAATTTGGAAATATTTTTTCCATTAGAAGCGGTTTGTTTTATTGTTTCATCAAACAAGATTATTCCGCTTATAAAATCTTTAATTCTTTTTGATGTAAAAAGAACTTCCCGAAATTTTAATCTATTTGCTTCTGTAGAAGGAATTTTTACAGAATCTAATCTTTTAGTCATTGTGCTATTGCTTTCGTCAGCAGCCAAAATTCCTTTGCCTTTTTGGACCATTGCAAGAGCAATAGACTCGATACTGTTCATAGAACTAATCTTTTAGTTATTTAAAAATTATTTTTCAAGGACTTTTAGTCCTGGAAGTATTTTTCCTTCAAGCCATTCCAAAAAAGCACCACCTGCAGTTGAGATGTAACTGAAACCATCCTCAGCATTTGCTTTTTTGATTGCAGCTGCAGTATCGCCACCGCCAGCTATCGATGTTAATAATTTTTTTTGAGTATTTGTTTTAATTAATTTTGCAACTTCGTTACTTCCATTAGCAAAAAAATCTTTTTCAAAAAAACCAAGTGGACCATTCCATAGCAATGTTTTTGATGAATTAATAATTTCACCAATACTTTTAATAGTATTAGGACCAATATCAAAAATTATATCATTAGCTTCTATTTCAGATAAATTTTTATTTTTTCCAGCAATATTTTCATTAGTCGAAACAATAACATCTTCAGGAATTATTAATTTACAGTTATTCTTTTTAGCTACAGAAATAATTTCTTTTATAGTTTCTTCCTTATTGGGCTCAAACAAAGATTTTCCAATCTCAAAATTGTTATATTTTATAAAGTTATTAGCCATAGCTCCACCAATAATCATAAAATCTACTTTTTTAATTAGGTTAGAAATTAAATCAATTTTTGTAGATATTTTCGAACCGCCAATAATACAAGTTACAGGCTTGTTTGATTTATTAAAAATTTTATCTAAAGAATTTAATTCATTAATAATTGTTTCCCCGGCGTATGATTTTATAAATTTAGTTATTCCAGTTACAGACGCGTGAGCTCGGTGAGAGCAGGAGAATGCTTCATTTATGTAAATATCTGCAAGTTTTGCCAATTGTTTAGCAAATTCAGGATCATTTTTTTCCTCTTCTTTATAAAATCTTATATTTTCTAGAAGAAATAACTCTTTATCTGATTGTTTTATATTGTTCTTAGTTTCGTTATTTAAATAATTATTTAAAAAGACTATGTCTTTCTTAAAAATATTTTCTAATTTATTTTTAACTTGGTTTAGAGATAATCCTTCTTTGCCATTTTTTTGAGGTCTTCCTAAATGGGAACATAAGATAATTTTAGTCTTTTTAGATAGCAACTTATTAATAATATCTTTCATTTTAACTATTTTGGTATCGTCAATCACTTTTCCATCTTTTATTGGAATATTAAAATCTACTCTTAAAAAAATAATTTTATCTTTAATATCTTCGTTGCTAGAAAGCGTATTTAGATTATTCATTAATAAGCTTAGTTATTTATAATTTTTTTTGATTTCTGAGATAATATTCTCAGAAGTGAGACCAAAATGTTTATATATTTGTTTGTAAGGAGCGCTCTTTCCAAATGAATTAATACCAAAAGAAATTCCGTTAGATGTATATTTCTCCCAACCTATTGTAACACCTGCTTCTATGGTTACTGTAAAAGAGTTTTTTCCTAAAATTTTATTTTTGTATTCTTTAGATTGTTTTTCGAACAACTCTAAACAAGGCATAGAAATAACTTTCGATTCTATATTTTGTTCATTTAATTTTTTTTGAACATCTAAGGCAATCTCTACTTCCGATCCAGTTGCAATTATTATTAAATTGCAATTATTATTTTTTGAATCACTCAATATGTAACCGCCATATTGAGTTAAATTTTCTTTAGATTCTTTTTTTCTTACCATTGGCAAATCTTGTCTTGTAAGAGCAAGAACGCTAGGAGACGAATTTGATTTTAAAGCTAATTCCCAAGCTTCTAAAGTTTCGATTGAGTCTGCTGGTCTAAATACATTTAAATTTGGAATCGATCTTAAGCTAAAAAGCTGTTCAATCGGTTGATGGGTTGGACCATCTTCTCCTAGGCCGATAGAGTCATGTGTTAACACGTATATGACTCTTTGTTTCATTAAAGCGGCTAATCTAATTGAAGGCTTGCAATAGTCAGAAAATATTAAAAATGTTCCACCATAAGGAATGGTACTTTGATCTAGAGCCAAACCATTCATTACACCGCACATACCATGTTCTCTTATTCCATAATGAATGTAGGTTCCGTTAAAATTATTGGCATTAATTATTTTTTGTGAAGATGATTTTGTATTATTAGAACCAGTCAAATCTGCAGAACCTCCTATAAGCTCTGGAATAAATGTTGTAATTGCTTCAAGGCACGCTTCCGAAGACTTTCTAGTTGCAATAGGTTTTGAGTTTTCAAAAAATTTATCTTTAATTTGGCTAATTTTTTCATTAAAGTTTTTTGGTAAGTTACCTGACTTAATTCTTAAAAGTTCTTCTTTTTTGTTTTTTTCTAATTTATCAAAGTTCTTTTTCCAGTTTTCTTCATGTTTTTTTCCAGTAATAATTAATTTTCTCCATTCTTTTAAAATATTTTCAGGGATTTCAAAGGGTGGATATTTCCATTTTAATTTTTTTCTAACTAAATCAATTTCAGCGCTTCCCAAAGGACTTCCATGAACAGAAGCCGTATTGCTTTTATTTGGCGAACCGTAACCAATGATAGTTTTACAGGATATAACTGTCGGTTTTTTTGCTTTTTGAACTTTACTAATGGCTTTTGAAATTTGATTATGATCATGACCATTAATTTCAATTAAATCCCAATTATAGGAAGCAAATCTTTTTTTATAATCATCAGAAATACTAAGATTAGTATTTCCATCAATTGAAATAGAGTTATTGTCAAAAAACAATATTAAGTTTTTAAGCTTTAGATGTCCTGCTAGACTCATTGCTTCATGACTGACCCCTTCCATTAAACAGCCATCACCTGCGATAACATAAGTCTTGTGATCGCAAATTTTATCACCAAATTTTTCTCTATTAATTTCTTCAGCTAAGGCAAAGCCAACAGCATTAGCTATACCTTGTCCCAAAGGACCGGTAGTTGTTTCTATTCCAGAATCTCTTTCATACTCGGGATGTCCAGCGCAAATAGAATTTAATTGCCTAAAATTTTTAATATCATCAATAGTAATAGTTTTATAACCAGACAAATATAAAACAGAGTACAATAGCATTGATCCATGTCCCGCAGATAAAACAAATCTATCTCTATTAAACCATGAAGGGTTATGAGGATTAAATTTTAAAAATTTATTAAAAAGAATCGTTGTCACATCAGCCATACCCATAGGCATACCTGGATGACCTGAGTTTGCTTTTTGAACAGCGTCAATTGACAAAAATCTTATTGCATTAGCTAGATCTGAGTAATTATTTTTTGCCATGAAACATAGATAGACTTGGATTGCAGGAATTATTATTATGTTTAAGATACAAATTAAACAATTTTTTTAGTTTAATGAATTTAAAAAATAAAGAAACACAGCTATTCGAAACTTTAAACAAACTAGATTCAATCGCAGATTTAATTAAAAACTCAAAAGAAGAAAGTAGTTATTTAAGAAAGTTAAGTTCTCAATTAGAAAAAGAAAAAGAAGAGTTAAATCAAAAGTCAAAAAATTTAGAACAAGAAAAAGACAGTATTATTAATGAATTAAAAGTTTTTGAACAAAAACTAAATAATCAAGATTCAGGAAATCAAGAGTTATTAAACAAAATTGATTTAATAGAAAAAGAAAATCAAACTATCAAAGATGAATTGGCTAAAATGGAAGCTGAATTAGAAGAGTCCAGATATAAGATTACCGAAACTGAAAATATAAATAAAAATTTAAAAGAAGAGATAAATTCTGCGCAAAATGAATTACAATCAACAAAAGAACAATTAGAACAAATATTAAAAAATAAAAAAATGTTCGTAAAAAAAATTGATGAATTAAGTCAAGAGACGGATGCTATGTTAGGAGAATTTGATAAATGGTAAACGTTACTGTTAAGTTTAATAATCGAGACTATATCTTGTCTTGCGAAGATGGGCAGGAACAAGAGTTGGAAAAACTATCCTTACATTTAAATGAAAAATTTGAAAAACTTAAAAATGATCTAGGAAATATTGGCGAAAGCAAACTCTTACTAATTAGCTCAATACAAGTTATTGATGAGATGTTTACTATAAAAGAGTCCATAGAAAAGCTAAAAAATCAAAACAAAACTTTACTTGATAAATTTAAAGAAATTAAAAGTTTATCAATTTTATATAAAGAAGATAAAGAAAAAGAAATTCAAAATCTTCAATCAGATTTACAAGAACTTAAAAGTAAAATCTCAGATAATGAAAAAAATTATTCAGAGTCTTTAGAAAAAGTTTCAAATTCAATAAATAATTTTCTAGAAAAGATTAATTAATTTTAATGAAAGAAAAGTTAAGGAAGTATTTTTTTTCCTTAAGAAAGAATAAATATTTTTTTTTAAAAGAGAAAGATTTTAGTCCATTACTTTCAGAAATTTTAAGATATAAAAATAATACCGTAGGTTCTTACTATTCTATTAATTTTGAATTAGATTTAAAAATTTTAAATGCATTATTGTTTAAAAAAAAAATTTCGTTATCGTTACCATTTATTCATAACGAAAATAACATAATGGAATTTAAAAAATGGAATTTTGATGATGCTTTGCAATTAAATCGATATGGAATACCACAAAATTTTATGAATGCTAAAAGTATGACACCTGATATTTTTTTAGTTCCACTGTTAGCTTTCGATAAGTGTGGTAATAGGCTCGGTTATGGATCGGGATATTATGATAAATATTTTAACATGTTAAATAAAACTAAAAAAAGATTTAAAACAATTGGAATTGGTTTTTCATTTCAAAAAATAGATCAATTAAAAACATTAAAAACAGATTTTTGTTTGGATGCAATTTTTACAGAAAAAGGATTTTTGAATATTCAATGAATTTTTTATTTTTAGGGGATATAGTTGGTAGATCTGGAAGAGATATTGTTTTATCTGAATTGCCAAAAGTAAAAGCTAACGAAGAAATAGATTTTGTTATTGTGAATGGAGAAAATGCAGCGGGCGGTTATGGAATCACTAAAAAGATTTGTGATGAACTATTCTCTGTCGGTGTTGATGTCATTACCTCTGGCAATCATATTTGGGATCAAAAAGAGACAGCAGATTTTATATCTGAGGAAAAAAGATTATTAAGACCATTAAATTTTATGGACGGTACTCCAGGTTCTGGTTGTGAGATTTATTCTTTAAAAAATAATAAAAAAGTCGCTGTAATTAATATTATGGGAAACATTTATATGAAAAAAGCAGATGATGTTTTCAATTGTATCGCTCTTAAATTGCAATCTTTAAAATTAGGTAAAGATGTAGACTTTATTATCGTTGATATTCACGCTGAAATAACAAGCGAAAAAATGGCTATGGGTCATTATCTTGATGGTCAGGTAACATTAGTTGTTGGAACTCATAGTCATGTTCCTACTTATGATTTTAGAATTTTAAATCACGGCACTGCCTATCAAACTGATGCTGGCATGTGCGGAGATTATGATTCAGTTATAGGAATGAATAAAGATGCAGCATTAAAAAAATTTTTAAAACAGCCAAATTTAGAACGTTTGTCTCCTGCTTTAGGAAAAGGAACTTTATCTGGAATTAAAGTTATTGCTGATGAAAAAACAGGTCTTGCAAAAGATATAAAACCCATCACAATTGGCGCTCATTTTAATCAAAGATCATTTTAATAACATGGCAGGTCATTCGCATTTTAAAAATATGATGCACAGAAAAGGACGTGCAGACAAAATACGTTCTAAACTTTTTACTAAACTTTCAAGAGAAATAACCGTATCAGCAAAGCTTGGAACACCAGATCCAGAAATGAATCCAAGATTGCGAGCTGCAGTTCAAGCTGCAAGAGCTGCAAATATGCCCAAAGATAATATTGAAAGAGCTATTAAAAAATCACAGGGCAATATTGATAATAGTTATGAGTTTTCAAGATATGAGGGATTTGGTCCAGGTAGAACAGGAGTTATTATAGAAGTTTTAACTGACAATAAAAATCGATCAGTATCAAATATTAGAACAATATTTCAAAAATTTGGGGGAACCCTAGGCGAGACCGGATCGGTTAGTTATCAATTTGAACAGATAGGGCAAATCAAGATAAAGAAAGAGTTAATGAGTACAAATGATGCTTTAGAACTAGCTATTAATGCAGGAGCAGAAGATTGTATTACTACTGATCTTCATCATGAAATTAATTGTAAAAAAGAAGAATTTAATTCGGTAAGAGAACAAATAGAAAAAAAAATTAAAGATTTAAGTTTTGCTGGTTTAGTTTGGAATCCTCTCAGCAAAGTTAATTTAGATAGAGAAACATTTGTTAAAGTTGTGAATTTTTTAGAGCAAATAGAAGATGATGATGATGTTCAAAATGTTTTTACAAATTTTGAAGTAGATGAAAAATTATTAGAAGGGGTGAATTAAAAAATTGTTAGTTTTTTCAATTGACCCTGGTGTAAGTGGAGCAATTTGTGTTTTCAAGAATAAAGATATTTTAGAAATATATGATGTTCCAACAATGGTTGATGGTAAAAAAAATAAAAGACAAATTAATTCTGCGCAAGTTACTCATATCTTTAAAAGTTTTTTACATGAAAGTGATAAAGTTTCAGTAATAGTGGAGCAAGTAAATGCTATGCCAGGACAAGGCGTGACTAGCATGTTTAATTTTGGACAATCTTTTGGGATTATTAAAGGAATATGTGCAGCATTAAGTTTTCCTATATATTTTGTAAGACCTGCAAAGTGGAAAAAGCATTTTAATCTAATTGGATCAGTGAAAGATGCAAGCAGAACAAAAGTAATAGAAATTTATCCAACTATATCTCCAAAATTAGCTAGAAAAAAAGATTCTAATAAAGCAGATGCCATTTTAATTGGAAAGTATTTTATAGATAATTATAAAAACGATAGTTTTCATGGCTAGTGTATTAAAAAAATTTAGTTATCAAACAAAAATTTACTATGAAGATACAGATGCAGGTGGAATTGTTTATTACGCAAATTACCTAAAATATTTTGAAAGAGCGAGGACTGAGCTTATTTATTCGCTTGGTTACAATCATAAACAATTAAATGATAAATTTGATATCAAAATTGTTGTCCATAAATTTAGTATTACTTATAAAAAACCTATATTGTTTGAAGATAAAATTACTGTCGAAAGCTTCGTAAGAAATGTATCGAACTTAAGAATTGAGATAGCGCAAAACGTTTTAAGAGATAAAGAAGTTTTAGCTGAAGCGACAGTTGAGTTAGTGATCATTGATAATGCTGGAAAACCGAAAATAATTCCCGAGGATTTAAAGGCAAAATTAAGCTCTTGCATATAATTAAAGACCTAGATCTTTCATGCAAAGACAAATAAATGACAAGTTTTAAAAATACAAAATAATTAAAATAAATAAAAATATGAATTTTGCAGCAAGTAACTTCTCTTTTTTCTCATTATTTTTTAAAGCAGATTTTGTAGTTAAATTTGTAATTATCATTTTAATTGCAGCATCAATATATTCTTGGGCAATAATAATTGAAAAATATAAATTATTTAAAAAAATTAATGGGTCATCCTCAATATTTGAAGAACAGTTTTGGTCGTCAAAGTCAGCGGATAGTCTTTATAAAAAATTAGAAGGTTATAATGAAGATCCAATGGCGAATGTATTTAAAGCAGGTATGGACTTTATGATAAAAAATAAATCAAGATCAGCATCAGTTCAAGAAAGAGTTTTACAGGCTTTAAACAGTTCAATAGATAAAGAGATGGAAATTGTAGAAAAAAAATTAACTTTTTTAGCTACCGTTGGTTCAACAGCGCCTTTTATAGGTTTGTTTGGAACTGTATGGGGAATTATGAATTCATTTCAATCTATTGCCATTTCAAAAAATACAAGTCTTGCAATTGTAGCCCCTGGTATAGCAGAGGCATTATTTGCAACGGCGCTGGGATTATTAGCGGCGATACCAGCAGTTGTTGCCTATAATAAGTTTACTAGCGACTCTAGAAAATATTCAACACGTTTAGAAAATTTTAGCCAATCATTTATTTCTATTACATAAATGGCTTTTAAAATTCAGAACAATAGATCTCGAAAACGAGAACCTATGAGTGAGATAAATGTTACTCCGTTTGTGGATGTAATGTTAGTTTTATTAATTATTTTTATGATCACAGCGCCAATGTTAACAGCGGGCGTCTCAGTTAATTTACCGGATAGTTCTGCAAATTCATTACCTGATGATAAAGAACCATTGACTCTTAGTATTAACGCAAAAGGAGAAACTTTTATTCAAGAAACTCAAGTTGAAACCAATCAACTAGTTCCTAAAATTTTAGCAATGTCTAAAAATAGAACTGATACTAGAATTTATGTAAGAGGCGATAAGGCTATAGATTATGGAAGAGTTATGGAAGTGATGGGGTTACTTTCCAGAGCTGGCTTTACCAAAGTTGCTTTAATTTCAGGACCACCACTTTCTAAAAGTAAAAAATAATGTCATGCAAAAGAGTCTCAAGATTTCTTTTATAGCTCACTTTATTATTCTTATTATTAGTAGCATCACTTTACCTTTCCTAATGGGAAGAGTGCAGGCACCTTTAGTAATATCTGTAGATCTTGTTCAAATTGGAGATAGAACTAATATCCCTTATGCTCCTAAAGTTTCTGATGGTGAAAAAACCGATAAAAAAATAAAAGATAGAGTTGTAACAGAACAGGCGCCACCTAAAATCGTGCCAAAAGAAAAACCAGACGCTGTACCTCTGCCAGAAAATATAAAAAAAATTAAAGAATTATTAGAAAAACGTCAGAATCCAGTTAAAGTTGAAGACTTAACAAAACAAACATCTGAATTCGAAAAAAAAGAAATTTTTGATCCTAATAAAATTTCTGCACTTATAGACAAGTCAAAAAAAGATAATACAGAAGCTAATAATAAGCCTAGTTTAGAAGCAACGCAAAGCCAACAAAAAAATATTGTTACATCTAAACTTACAATAACTCAGGAGGACGCTATTAAAGCTCAAATATTTAAATGTTGGAACATACCAATAGGACTTCCTTATAACGAAAATTTAACTGTTAGAATAAAAATTAAACTTAATCCTGACGGTTCACTAGTAAGTAGCGAGATTTTAGATCAAGCAAGAATGAATACAGCTGGCCAAACTTATTATAAGATATTAGCTGAGAGCGCATTAAGAGCTGTTAAATTGTGTAATCCTCTTAAAGTACCATCAACTGGTTATGAAAAGTGGAAGGAAATGCAATTAAACTTTGACGCAAAAGAAATGTTAAAAGGCTAATATGAAATATAAAATTTTTAAAATTTTTGTATTATTTTTTATTTTAACAACAAAGTCTTTTGCGCTTGTTTCAGTTGATATTACAAGAGGGAATCTAGATCCTTTACCAACAGCTATTTCAGATTTTTATTTAGATTCAAAATTAGGAGATAATATAAAAAATTTAAAACTTGAAACTAAAATTCCTGAACTTATACAAAATAACTTAACAAGATCTGGTTTATTTTTTGCATTAGAAAAAAAATCTTTTATTCAAAGACCAGAACCCGCTCATAACAAACCAAGATTTGAAGATTGGGCTTTTATAAAAACCCAAGTACTTGTTACAGGAAAAATTTCATTAGAGAAAGAAGGTAGACTTAGAGTTGAATTTAAATTATGGGACGTCGTGTCAGCAACTGAATTGTCAGCTTTAGCTTTTTACACAACGCCTGATAATTGGAGAAGAGTTTCTCATATGATCTCAGATAAAATTTATGAGAGATTAACAGGAGAGAAGGGTTATTTTGACTCTAGAATAATTTACGTATCGGAAACTGGACCTAAAGTAGATAGAAAAAAAAGGTTAGCGATAATGGACCAAGATGGATATGGAGTAAAATATTTAACATTAGGCAACGAATTAGTTTTAACTCCCAGATTTAGCCCAGCTAGTCAGCATGTAACTTATATGTCCTATTTTAAAAATTTGCCTAGAGTTTATTTGTTAAATATTGAAACAGGACTACAAGATTTAGTTGGAGATTTTCCAGGAATGACTTTTGCTCCACGTTTTTCTCCAGATGGAAAAAAAATAATTATGAGTTTTGCTGAAGAGGGTAACTCTGATATTTATACAATGGATATAAAAACAAGGGTTGTAGAAAAATTAACAGATCATCCCTCAATAGATACCTCACCTTCTTATTCTCCAGATGGTTCCTATATTGCATTTAATTCTGACCGAAGTGGATTTCAGCAAATCTATACAATGAAAAGTGATGGCACAAATGTAAAAAGAATATCTTTTGGTGAAGGACTTTATGGAACACCTGTTTGGTCACCCAGAGGAGATTTAATTGCTTTTACTAAGTTATATAAGAATAAATTTTATATTGGAGTTATGAGATCTGATGGTTCTGGTGAAAGATTATTAACTGAAAACTATTATCAAGAAGCACCATCTTGGGCACCTAATGGAAGAGTCCTTATATTTTATAGAGAGACTCCTACTGATAGTGGCGGGAGAGGAGGTGGAGCTAAATTATGGTCTATTGATTTAACCGGTTATAATGAGAGGTTAATTCAAACTCCAACCGACGCGTCTGATCCATCGTGGTCTGGTTTATTATCTGGAAAATAAACGACTAACTTATTAGTTGCATTAATCTACATATTAAAATATTTAAATATCTTTAAAATTAATAAAAAAAAAGGAACAATAATGTTATCTAACAAATTAAGTAAAGTTACCCTAGCCTTACTGGTAACTTTATTTTTAGGTGCTTGCGCAACTCAGCAACAAGCAACAACAACAACAACAACAAAAGGCGACGATGCCTATACTGGAACAGAAACAGTAAAATATTTAGCGGATGGAGTTCCAGATAGAGTATTTTTTTCAACTAATAAATCAGATTTAACTTCGGCTGCAACAGCAACTCTTGCAAAACAAGCAACTTATTTAAAAGCTAACCCAACTTTAAATGTAGTTCTTGAAGGTCATGCAGATGAAAGAGGAACTAGAGAATATAACCTGGCCCTTGGCGAAAGAAGAGCAACAGCTGCTAAAAATTATTTAATCAGTAATGGTGTTGCTGCTAATAGAATTAAAGTTATTAGTTACGGTAAAGAAAAACCTGCTAATCCAGCATCAAATGTTTTAGCTTGGTCACAAAACCGAAGAACAGTAACAGTTAAAACTAATTAATATTAAAAATTTATAAAAGACCCTAATGAGAGTTTCATTAGGGTCTTTTTTTTGCCATTTAAATTAAATAAATTAATAGAATATGTTTTTTAAAAATAAATTCTTATTACAAATTTTAGTTATTATCTTTTTTGCAAATATTTCTTTTGCACAACAAGATAAGATGAATGAATTGTTAGATAAACTAGAAAAAATTCAAAAAGATATTCAAACTTTAGAAAAAGCAGTTTATAGCAAGAATGCTTCTCTACCATCAGATAATGTTATTGTAAATGAGGCGTTAACGCGCCAGTTAGCAAAAATTTCAGATTTGGAAAAGCAAATTCAACAATTAACCTCTAAATTTGAAGAGAATAATTTTAAGGTTCAACAATTATCAGATCAGTTAAGTAAAGTATCAAATGATAGTCAATTAAGATTACAGCAATTAGAAAATAACAAAACTGTTAGTGATAAAGTTAGTCCTCCAAAAGAGGTTATATTTGAAAAAGCTCCTGTAGTTAAAAAAAATGAAACTAATATTTTAAATTCAGAAGAGATGAATAAGGAAGAGGAAAATGTTATTCAAGAGCAGCCAGTTCAATCAGAAAATATTAAATTAAAAGAAAAAGTTAATAAACCTAAAACAAAAGTTTTGCCAAAAGTTTCAATTGCAGAACAGTATAAATATGCAATGAATATCATGAAAAGTGGAGATTTTGAAAAAGCGGAAATTGCTTTTAAAGAATTTGTAGATACTCATTCAAAACATGAGCTCGCAGGTAGCGCTCAATTTTGGTATGGAGAAACATTTTATATAAGACAACTTTATGAAGATGCGGCATCTGCATTTTTAGAAGGTTATCAAAAATACCCTAATAGCCCAAAAGCTCCTGAGAATTTATTAAAATTAGGAGTGACTCTTGCAGAACTCGGTGAGATTGAACAAGGTTGCAAAATGATTGTTAATTTAAAAAAAGCCTATCCTAAGACTGATGCAGCAATTTTACAAAAATCATCTTATGAAAAGAAAAGATTTAACTGTAGTTAGTCTTAAATTATTGGAAGATAAAAAAATAAATCAAATTTATTTTCGTTTTAGAGAAATCATTTCATCTTTTATTGGTAAAGAAAAATTCGCGATTGCAGTATCAGGTGGTAGCGATAGTTTAGCTTTAAGTATTCTTGCAAAATTATATTCCTTAGAAAATGACAATAACTTTGTAGCTTTAATTATTGATCATAAGCTAAGAAAAGATTCCGCTAATGAAGCAAAGCAGACTTATAAAAATTTAACACAAAATAAAATTAAGGCTAAGATCTTAACTTATCGTGGTGAAAAATTTTCTTCCAACATTCAAAAAAAAGCAAGAGATTTACGATACGATTTATTTAAAAATTATTGTGCCAAAAATAAAATTAAATTTCTTATTCTAGCTCATCACCAAGATGATTTAATTGAAAATTTTTATATAAGATTAATTAGAGGCAGTGGGATTAAAGGCTTAACTTCATTACAAAATATTTTTGAATATAATAAAAATTTTTATTTATTAAGACCTTTATTAAATTTTACTAAAGAAACATTGCTGTATGTAACTAAAAAATCTTATTCATCATGGATTGAAGATCCTTCAAATAAAAATGATAAATTTTTAAGAGTTAGAATTAGAAAAATGCAAAGTAAGTTACAGAAAGAAGGATTTGATCCCAAACGAATTATTAAGACTATTGATAATCTAAATATCGCTAAAGATTCTTTAGAATTTTATGTTTTTAAATCTGAAAAAAAATATTTAAAATTTTACAAAGAGGGTTATGCAACATTAAAATTTTCTATTTTTAATAATGAAGCACAAGAAGTAATTTTTAGAGTGATTATTAAAGCAATTCATTTCGTTTCAGGAGAATATTATCCGCCAAGATCAGATAGTTTAAAAAATTTGATGAAAAATTTATCTAAAAAAACTTTTAAATCTTCAACTTTAGGAGGTTGTCTTGTTGAAAAAGATAAAAGTATAATTTCATTTTATAGAGAAGATAGAAATATTATTTCTGAAACTCTTAATAAAACAAAACAAAGAAAAAATTGGGATGATCGTTTTTTAGTTTATAATAATTTTAATAACAAAGAACAATTTGTAGTTAAAAAATTAGGAGATCAGGGCATTGAATATTTAAGAAAAAATAAATTTAATGATTATGAAAATAAAATTCCACCACATGCAAAAAAAACGTTACCATCTTTTTGGAATAATAAAGGAGAGTTATTGTTTGTTCCTTTTCTTAATTTTAAGAACAGGAAATACAACATTAAAAATGATAGTTTTGTAGCAAGTTATCTTAGATTTATTTGAGAATAGCACTTGTTTAATCTATAATAATGATTACTTTTAAACTATGAATCTGCGCAATTTAATGATGTGGGGCGTAATCGTTCTACTCGTTTTAGGCTTATATAATCTTTTTCAAAATCCAGGATCAATTACTGGAAAATCTGAAATGCCATTTTCTACTTTTTTAACGGAAGTAGAGAAAGGGAATGTTGCATCAGTTGATATCAGAGGAAGTGAAATTTCTGGTACCTTTAGAGATGGTAAAAGTTTCAAAACTTATTCTCCAAATTATCCAAATCTAGTTGAAAAATTATCAGCTAAAGGAGTTTCAATTACAGCAGGACCCCGAGAAGAAAAAGGACCTTCGTTGTGGGGAATAATATTATCATGGTTTCCTATGCTACTGCTAATTGGAGTATGGATATTTTTTATGCGTCAGATGCAAGGGGGCAAAGGTGGAGCTATGGGATTTGGAAGATCAAAAGCAAAATTACTTACAGAAGCTCATGGTAGAGTTACTTTTCAAGATGTTGCGGGAGTTGAAGAAGCGAAAGAAGAATTAGAAGAGATTGTGCATTTTTTAAAAGATCCTAGAAAATTTCAAAAATTAGGAGGAAGAATTCCAAAAGGTGCTTTGCTTGTTGGACCTCCAGGTACAGGTAAAACTTTATTGGCAAGAGCCATTGCTGGAGAAGCAAATGTTCCTTTTTTTACAATTTCAGGATCGGATTTCGTTGAGATGTTTGTTGGAGTTGGAGCTTCTAGAGTAAGAGACATGTTTGAGCAAGCAAAGAAGAGTGCTCCTTGTATTATATTTATAGATGAGATTGATGCAGTCGGCAGAAGTCGAGGAGCTGGTTTAGGTGGTGGTAATGACGAAAGAGAGCAGACATTGAATCAGTTACTTGTTGAAATGGATGGATTTGAAACTAATGATGGTGTGATTTTAATTGCGGCAACGAACAGGCCAGATGTTTTGGATCCCGCTTTGCTAAGACCAGGTCGTTTTGACAGACAAGTTGTTGTATCAAATCCTGATATTATTGGTCGAGAAGCTATTTTAAAAGTACATCTTAAGAAAATTACAACAGGACCAGATGTAAATCCTAAAGTTATTGCAAGAGGCACACCAGGTTTTTCAGGGGCTGATCTTGCAAACATCGTAAATGAATCTGCACTACTTGCTGCAAGAAAAAATAAAAGAATTGTTACTATGTCTGATCTTGAGGAAGCAAAAGATAAAGTCATGATGGGAGCAGAAAGAAGATCTATGGTTATGACGGAGGAAGAAAAAACATTAACTGCTTACCATGAAGGAGGACATGCAGTTGTTGCATTATACGAACAAACTTCGGATCCAATTCATAAAGCAACTATTATTCCTCGAGGTAGAGCGCTTGGAATGGTAATGAGACTTCCAGAAAGAGATCAATTATCTGTAACTAGAGAAAAAATGTTTGGTGATATTTCTGTTGCTATGGGAGGAAGAATTGCTGAAGAAATGATATTTGGTTATGACAAGGTAACCTCTGGAGCATCTTCTGATATTGAGATGGTTACAAAAATGGCTAAAAATATGGTTACTAGATACGGCATGAGTGACCAATTAGGTCCTATTGCTTACCAAGAAAATGAAGAGGAAGTGTTTTTAGGAAGATCTGTCTCTAGACAACAAAACGTTTCAGAAGAAACAGCAAAAAAAATTGATGCAGAAGTTAAAAAGATTGTTGAGTCCGGCTATACTAGAGCTAAAAAAATATTAGCAGAAAAAATTGATGAACTTCATAAAGTTGCAAAAGCTTTATTAACTTATGAAACATTATCCGGTGAAGAAATTAAAAAAATAGTATTTGAAAATGTTTATCCAAAACGTTTATCTGGAAAAGAAGAAGCTAGCACGACAAAGAAAAAACTAGGTAGTGCTCTAGGTGCAATTGGTTTAAAGCCTAATACACAAAGTTAATCTAACTTTTCTTTCATGAAGAGTATTTATATAAGGCCAACAAATATCGTCTTTGGCCAAAAAGCAAATTACTTTATACGAGAAGGAATTGCTAAAAGCCTTTGTGGATTTGAAGATATAGGATTTTTATCAGCAGAGATTTTAAAAAGACAATCCGATAGAAACATAGTTGAGGAATATAACGTTATAGATTTAGATAAATTAGATTTTAGAGGTGAAATTGAAAGTGATCTAATTAAAATAACTTCAAAAAGAAATAATATTCTTAATTTAAATTTTCAAAATCCTATTTTGATGGGAGTTTTAAATGTTACCCCAGACAGTTTTTCTGATGGAGGAAAATACAATACTACATTTAGAGCGCTTGATCATGTTAAGAGCATGATTGATTTTGGAGCTCATATTATTGATGTTGGTGGAGAATCGACAAGACCAGGCGCAAAATCAGTCAGTGAACAAGATGAAATTACAAGAATATCTGAAACAATCCAATTAATTAAAAAGAAGCATCCAAATCAATTAGTTTCTTTGGATACGAGAAAATCTAAAGTAATGCAGCATGGCTTAAGCATAGGAGTTGATTTATTAAATGATGTTTCAGCGCTAGACTTTGATCAACAATCCTATCAAGTTGTAAAAGACTCCGGCAAGCCTATTATTTTAAATCATTCACAAGGTATACCAGAAAACATGCAAAACAATCCAACCTATGACAATGTACTGTTAGATATTTTTGATTATTTTGAAAATAAAATTAAATTTTTAAAAAATAATGGAATTAAAGATGAACAAATTATTATTGATCCAGGAATTGGTTTTGGAAAAACTTTAGAACATAATCTAGAAATTATTTCTAAAATTTCTTTATTTCATAGTCTTGGTTATCCAATAATGGTGGGGCCTTCGCGAAAAAGTTTTATAGGTAAAATTATGGGCGAAAAAGATAATCCACAAAGATTAGGTGGTACAATAGCCTCTGTTTTATATTCTTATTTGCAGGGTATTCAGCTATTTAGAGTCCATGATATACAAGAAACAAGTGAAGCTCTTAAAGTTTATTCTGAATTTTTAAAGAAATAATAATGAAGAAATATTTTGGAACGGACGGCATCAGAGGAGAAGTTAATAAAGGTAATATTACTGGTGAAATGTTCTTTAGATTTGGTCTAGCCGCAGGAACATATTTTTCTAATCAAAACAAACAACGTCACAAAGCAATCATTGCAAAAGATACTCGTTTATCAGGTTATATGCTGGAGCCTGCTTTAGTATCAGGTCTTATTTCTGCTGGCATGGACGTTTTGTTATTAGGGCCTTTACCTACAAACGGACTTGCTATGTTAACAAAGTCTATGAAAGCTGATCTTGGAATTATGTTAACAGCATCGCACAATCCTCATACAGATAATGGATTAAAACTTTTTGGCCCTGATGGAATGAAACTTTCAGACCAAGTTGAAAAACAAATTGAAAAATTAATTGATGATAAAGTAGAAAAATATTTAGTAAAACCAAATTCATTGGGCCGAGCTAAAAGATTAGAGGATGCAACAGAAAATTATATAGGAATATTAAAAAATATCTTTCCAAAATCATTTAATTTATCTGGTGTAAAAATATTTTTAGATTGCGCTAATGGCGCTTCATATAAATCAGCGCCGGCCTTACTAAGGGAATTAGGGGCTGAAGTTGTGGCTATTGGAATTAATCCAGATGGATTTAATATAAATAAAAATTGCGGATCAACACATCCAGAACTTATTCAGCAGTCAGTAAAAACTCACAAGGCAGATATTGGCATAGCATTTGATGGTGACGCTGACAGAGTTATCATGTGCGATGAAAAAGGAGAAATTATTGATGGCGATCAAATTATTGCAATGATTGCGAAAAACTGGAAAAAGAAAAAAATTTTAAAAGGCGGTGTAGTTGGAACATTAATGACTAATTTAGGATTAGAAAATTATTTTAAAAATAATAATATTAAATTTTATAGGGCAAATGTAGGAGATCGATATGTTAAAGAAAAAATGAATAGTCTGAAATATAATCTAGGAGGAGAGCAATCAGGACATATTATACTTGGGAATCTTGCTACGACCGGAGATGGATTGTTAGTTGCTTTAGAGGTTTTAAATTCTTTAAAAAATAATGGTAAAGCAAGTAAAGTATTTTCAGTGTTTAAAAAAGTTCCTCAGGTTTTAGAAAATATTAAAGTTAAAAATAAAAATATTGTTGAAAATAAATCTCTTAAAGAAAAAATTAATCAAATTGATAAAAGTTTAAAACAAGAAGGTAGATTACTAGTTAGAAAGTCAGGAACTGAAAATGTTGTTAGAATAATGGTAGAAAGTTCTGATAAAAAATTGATTAAAGATACTGTAAACGAAGTAAAAAAATTAATACTGAATTACGCTTAACATTGAAACTAAAGTCTAAACTATTAATTATTGCAGGCTCTGACTCTAGTGGAGGAGCCGGTATCCAAGCAGATATTAAAACGGCAACGTCACTTGGAGTTTATGGAATGACTGCAATAACAGCTATTACAGCTCAAAACACCACAGGGGTAAAATCAATTGTTTCTGTACCACCAAAAGAGATTTTTAATCAAATTTCATTTTCAGTTCAGGACATTAAACCAAATTCTGTAAAAATTGGTATGCTACATAATGTAGGTGTAATCAAAGAAGTTATAAAAGCTATTAAGAGGCATAATTTAAAAAAAATTGTAATAGATCCTGTGATGGTTGCAAAAGGAGGTCATAGATTAATAAGCAATAGTTCTATTAATTATTTAAAAAAAAAATTATTACCTTATGCGTTATTAGTAACACCAAACATTCCCGAAGCTGAAACTTTAATTAAAAAAAAAATAAAAACACTAGACGATGTAATTAATGCTGGAAAAGAAATTTTAAAATTTGGACCCAAATTTGTTCTTATAAAAGGCGGACATTCTAATAAATCTTTTATTGAGGATGTATTAATTTCAAAAAATAATATTAAAATTTTTAAAAATAAGAAAATTAAAACTAAAAATACACATGGTACGGGGTGTACTTTATCGAGTGCAATTGCTTCTTTTCTTTCTAAAAATTATAATATGAACGAATCGTGTAGACGTGCCATTCAATATGTGCACAAAGCAATTTTATTAAATCCAAAATTTGGAAGAGGACATGGGCCAATTAATCATATGGCTTTATTAAATTAAATAATCTAGATCTTTATAGGATCTAAAAATATTTACTTATGACAAACGTTGTAGTTGTAGGCTCTCAGTGGGGCGATGAGGGCAAGGGGAAGATTGTGGATTGGCTTTCAGAGCAAGCTGATGTTGTAATTAGATTTCAAGGTGGCCACAATGCTGGACACACTTTAGTTATTAACGGAAAAGTTTTTAAATTAAAATTACTTCCCTCAGGAATCGTTAGAGGTGATAAAATTTCGATTATTGGAAATGGAGTTGTCATAGATCCTTGGGCGTTGCTAG
>Ga0214921_10004902_pt1 | contig 19291 bp, 14 predicted proteins | sample LL1505_MetaG_FD_177992 | JGI IMG/M metagenome (GOLD analysis project Ga0214921, IMG submission 177992) | Freshwater microbial communities from Lake Lanier, Atlanta, Georgia, United States - LL-1505 | ecosystem: Environmental > Aquatic > Freshwater > Lake | place: USA: Georgia | collected... | reverse complement strand
TGAAGGTCATTGCTGATTTTTATCACCATGAAAGCTGCGGTCAATGCACGCCGTGTCGTGAGGGAACGGGTTGGCTTGCAAATATCATGGGCGGCATTTTCGAGCACGAAGGTAAAGAATCGGATGTTGATAGGATGTGGACAGTTGCAAAACAAATGGGTGGTCGCACAATATGTGCCCTGTCAGATGCTGCGGCTATGCCTACAATGGCCATAACAAAGAAGTTCGGAGATGAGATCCGAGACTATATTAAGCGAGGTACTTCGGCGTGAGCGAGACAGTTTCCTTCAAAATTAACGGACAGTCCGTGACGGTGCCAAAGGGAATAACCGTGATGCAAGCGGCTCAGCAAATGAAAATTGCTATTCCTCATTTTTGTTGGCATCCAGGTCTTTCGGTGGCTGGAGTTTGCCGATTTTGCCTGGTGAAAGTCGAAGGTCGTCCAAAGCTTGAGATTGCTTGTAACCTGCAGGCCGTTGAGGGAATGGAAATTCGTACTGACACAGACGAAGTGAAGGAGGCCCATAAGTGGGCTCTAGAATTTCACCTCATCAACCACCCGCTAGATTGTCCAATTTGTGATCAGGCTGGTGAGTGTGGTTTGCAGAATTATTATATGTCAGTTGGTAAGTACCAAAGTCAGATGGAGAGGCCCAAAGTTTTAAAGCCAAAAGCTCTAGACGTTGGTGGTGATTTAGTTCTTGATACGGAGCGATGCATATTGTGTAGCCGTTGTGTTCGTTTCGAGAAAGAAGTGACAAAAACGGAAGCTCTTGGAATTTTTGATCGTGGTGATCATGCGATTATTGGGACTTTCCCCGGGAAAAAACTATCCCACAATTACACTGCAAATCTGGTGGATATTTGTCCTGTCGGCGCGTTCACGTCGAAGGATTTCAGATTTAAGCAGCGTGTTTGGTTCCTTCAGGACAAACCCGCGACTTGCGCAGGGTGTGCGACGGGATGTCAGGTTGATGTTTTTGGCAAGGAACAGACGGGCACATATTATCGCCTGAAACCTCGTCAGGGCGAGACGAATGGCCACTGGATGTGTGATTACGGACGCGGAACCTATCGTCATTTGAATCAAGAGGAACGTCAGAGATTTGCATTTGTGGCGGATCACGGCAAGCGTCGCGATGTCGATTTCCACGAGGCGGTGCATGTTTTGGCTTCGAAATTAAAACATACTCGTGCCGATGACATCGCACTGTTGGTTTCAGCGCAGTACACCAATGAAGAGTATGCGGCTTTGCTGGACTTCTTCGTCGGTAAAATTGGGGTGAAAAAAGTTTATCAGTGGCGTGAGCCGACGGAGAAAATGGCAGATTTTGATGGCCTGCTATTGCGTGGGGATCGAAATGCGAATACGGCAGGACTTTTAGCGGCCATGAAGCTTCATAAAGTTGGCGTTGATAAAGCGATGAATCAGCATGAAGATGTTGCGAAGAGTGGCGCCAAAGTTGTGATAGCCCTTGTGCCTGAAATTCCTTCAGGATTTCCGAGTTTAAAGTCTCAGTTGATTGGATTGTCGGAACTTGATTTTGTTTCATTCTGGTCAGTCAACGGGCTCGTCGAGGAAATCAAAGGTGCAAAACATGTTCTGCCCCTTAAAGGCTTCGCTGAAAAGCGTGGAAGTTTTACGAACTATCAAGGGAAAGAAGGCTATTTAACGACGCCTTTCAATTGTCCGGTTGTTGACGCGCGCTGCGTCGCGGAAACAGTTAACGCATTATCGGAAGCATATTCGCGAGCGCACTCATAGGAGATCTAGTTTATGGCAGTTAAAAAAGTAGCTCCGCCACCAGTTGATCCAAACGGCTTTTACGCCGCTTGGGGTTATTTTACGACGATAATGACTGGCATGAAGTTCACAGCTAAAACTTTTCTTTTGCAAATTACAGGTCGTGAAAAGACCAACACATTGGAATGGCCAGAGCAACCTGCTACTTACGGTAGCCGTTTCAAAGGAAAACATTTCTTGACACTTCGTGACGATGGTAACGTTCGTTGCACAGCGTGTTTTTTGTGCGCCACGAATTGTCCCGCACAATGCATTCATATTGAGGCTGGTCAGCATCCAGAAAATGAAATCGAAAAATATCCTGTGCGATTTGAAATCGATATTTTGCGCTGCGTTTTCTGTGGTTACTGCGAGGAAGCGTGCCCGGTGGATGCAATTAGGTTAGGGCCAGAATATGTGATGGCGGGTTTGCCAGAGGAGAAATGGGTTTATACGAAAGACTATTTGGCCAAAAGGCCGCAGCTCCATGGCGGCCTCGTGAGTGTGAAAGATGAGAACGAAAAGCATCCTATTACTGATAAAGCTCACCCAAAAGAGGCTGAAATCCACTCTTATGTGCGTCATGGACATCACTGAGCGTTATTCGCGTCTACTTATTAAATAGCGGCTTTTAGGTTATCTGATGGGGCAGGCGCAACCGCCCCATTATTTTTTCTCTCTTCAATCATTTTTTGAATATTTTGGCGCAAGTCTGGATGGGCATTGAATAACTCATCAAACTTAGCCTTGGAAAGAATAAACATGTCACAATAGCTTGCTGCAGTGACATCCGTGGACCGCAAGCCATCCCCGATTAGCGCCATTTCGCCGAAGCAGGAACCTTCGCCAAGGGTTGTAATGTATTGTTCCTCTATGTGCACTGTGACGTTGCCATGACCAATAAGATACATTTGATGCCCTGTCTCGCCTTTACGAATAATTTGCTCTCCAGGTGAGAAGAAAACTTGCTCAAGTTTTTTGGAGGCGTCAGACAAACATTCAAAGGAAACATCTTTAAACAAGCTGACTCGGCTAATGGGTTTGAGATTCATATAGTTATGAAGTTCAGCCTGTAAGGCCGGCGGTAACTCACTAAAAATAGCGTGCTCGTCTTCACTCATCTTTCTTGACCAAAGGTGGTTGAAGAAAATCAGTACTTGGGCCTGTAGGTGTTTTGGAACCTCATAATGACGAAACATGGAGTGCAGTGCTTCGATTTTTTCTTTTTTCCGCTCTTTTCGCCGGTCACTTGCCAGCATCATCCGTGACGCACTTGCAATCAAGATACCCCAAATCGTAGCTCCTAGGATCATCACGCCCATGGCGAAGACGCGACCGCCGTTTGTGGTTGGTATAATGTCTCCGTAACCGACTGTGGCGATAGTAGTGACCAAAAAATAGATGGCCTTGTTGTAGTCGGTGATAGGATCATCTCCGGGCGGGTATATGAATAGCCAAATACAAGCCAGTAAGTTGATAGCCAGTGCGGTGATGACCGTGACAGCAATAAATTTTAGTCTTTTAGGTACCAAATGGCTTTTGCTTCGCTCAATAATAGCCTCAATGATCCCCGGGGCGCGAACGAAGCGGGCTAGCTGTAAATAAACAGGCCAACTTTGATCTCTGCCAAAAATGGCCACCGCGAAAGTAAGTAACGGCATACAGCTTATAAAATGAATGGCAACCCATGCGTTTGGGTAGCGTGTGATCTGTCGACGCGTTCCCAGCGAGAGAAAATCCCAGCAAAAAATTGCGCTAAGAAAAAGATCCATGGAAATTTCAATCTTTGTGGGATCGTGCTGAAAGGCGGCTTCAAGAGGGATCTCAAACATAACGTAAGCCATGCAGGTCAGCATGAGCGCTTCCCAGCTTGATATGAGGTCATGAATTTTCTTGAGAAACGTCATCCTCTAAATCCTTGAAAATCTGGTCGTCAAATTGCCCAACAAACTGGCAGCTTGTACGGGACGATATCTGGAGATCGGTCGACTTTTAAAAAAAATGAGAAATATTAAAAAAATATCAATAATTTCAAATATTTAAAAAATGTGTGGAATCATATTTTTATCGACATTGAGGCCGATATTTTAGTACCAAAGATGATTGCATTTACCAGTTAACACAAGCCACGCACGATTTGCGCACGACGTGAAAGCGAGTTCTTTGGTGCAGTTTGACGGGTCATCAGTAGAGACGCTGGAGCCAGCCAGAACATTTGTTCCAGGGTGGTGGAGGCGTGCCTTTGAATTGGCAGTTACACAGTCAAAAGATGTGACTGCAAATGAATTTGGCGATGGCTCGGTGTTGCCGCGCCTGGACGGTGTCGACTTAAGTTTGCTGTCAATGTTACTTGCCGAGCTTCAGTCGCAAGTTCTGAAGCAGCCCAAGCTATCAGAAGTGGAAGTTGACTGGGCCACGGCACAAAAAAATCTGTCTAAGGCGGACTTCACATCAAAAGAGCGCATGATGCGTCTGTTAGAGACCTTGTCTCAGATTAGATTTTTTGCACAAGGACAGGATGAAAAACTTTACGCGACGCCATTTTTTGCAGGTGAGTCCTGGAGTGTAGACAGTAACTCCGGATCTGTTCAAAAGATTCGTCTAAAGTTAGCGGAGCAGTCTGTCGAGCTTCTGACCGGTTATGTGGACGCACATTTAGACTTATTAAGACGTGCCAATAGTGCAGCCCAGTTGGCTCTGTTCAATCGGGGATTATGCCCCCTGGTCCTTTGGACTCCGGTCTGGCTGGAGTTGTCCCTCCCGGAGCAGCTCGTTTACGCCAGGATGGAGTCGGCGATGCAAACCGATGGCTCCTGGCTGCGTCTTGATGGTTTAGTCGGTGCTTCGGTCCAAAATTTAAGCGAGGGAATTAAGGCGTCAAAAAGGTCCAGCGATCTTCACGGGCAGCGCCTGCAATCTCATTTAATGGAGAATCTGCGTTTGCTGGGTCGCCTCGGTCGGAAATTAGTCGCCCATGGAGTTATAAAAAAAGCGCCAGATCAAGGTTATATGGCTCTTGATGATAGCTCGGCAGCGGCAATACCCTCACCATTGCTGCTGTGGCAGGCGTCTGCAGAGCGGTTAAAATCAAGGGCCGAGTCAGACTTTTTTGCAGTTGTTTCGTCCAGGCTCATGGCAGGTTTGACCGAGAGCCAAATCTTCGGACTTTTAGCGCTTTTTGCCGAACTTTCAGGTGACTCTTCACGCTACTCGGTTGATCTGGCCAAAGTTTGGAGTGGAATCGCCACAATTCCTTGTCGTGCAGTAAGACTGCCTCGAGGAGTCTTGATCCAAGGGCATTTTCTCTTTATGGAGTGGCATTCAAGGCTTTCGGCAAGCAGTCTTCTGCCGCTTCCACAAGAAGTGAGAAATCACAGTATTGTGGAATCACTAAAGTCTGTTAATGCCGATAATGTGGCCAAAAAATTCCAGCATTTTTTGGATGTTTTGAGCCAGTCTGAGTCTCTCAGCGCTCTTCTGAAGAAAACAATGCTGGATACGCCTTTTTCGGTAGCTTCAGGAGCTATCGATGGCCGAATTTGGGAACGTCTCCAGGGTGCTGTTCGTTCCGCCGGGGAAACCCGACAGAGTCAAGGGCATTCCGCGCAAACCCTGAATTCTAGCTCAAAAACAACGGGCCTGCCTGCAAGTCGTTTGAGTGTCAAGTTGGAATCTACAGAACTAAATGAGCCAAAATCGCAGAAAAATGAGCTTTTGGCCCAAAAAATGAGACGTCTAGCGCAAGATGAGCTGGAAAAAATGATGCGTCAGTCTCCTAACATGTATGGTGAGCTTAAGGGTAAGTACATCTCTTCTTTGGACCCCGAGACTAAGTCACTTGTCTTGAATGTCCAGCGCCGCTTGGATTCCAAGGACTTTGATCGTCATTTAAAGGCTCGTCTCGTGCGCTTCATGATTGATAATCCTGCAAGCTGGAATTCAGTAAATTCGGCGCTTCCGATCTGATTTGACGTTTTTCTCGTAAAAAATGCATTTTTTTGCCGAAGATACTTGATTTTTCAAATCGAGCCTTTTATGATTTTTTCACAGAGAACGATTTTCGTTCGAATTGAAATTTTCAGGGAGGCCCATTTAATGGCTAAGAAAAAAGCACCAGCAAAGAAGACAACCGCAAAAGCAAAAGCTCCAAAAGCTAAAGCAGCTGCACACAGCCACAAAGCTCCAGTAGCTCTTAAGACCGTGAATAAGCCACGCACTAAGAGTGAAATCATGACAGCTTTGGCTGAAAATACAGGCCTAAGCCGCAAAGACGTTGGATCACTTTTCAACGCACTTGGCGAAGTGATTGGTCTTGATGTTGGTAAAAAAGGCCCAGGCATTTTCACAGTTCCTGGTCTAATGAAAATCACACGCGTTAACAAGCCTGCTACAAAAGCTCGCAAAGGCATCAACCCATTCACGGGTGAAGAGCAAATGTTCAAAGCTAAGCCTGCACGCAATGTTGTAAAGGTTCGCGCGCTTAAAGCTCTTAAGGAAATGGTCTGATCCAGATCCTTTGAACTCATTGGTTATCGCAGGGGGCATACACAAGTTGTATGCCCTCTTTTTTTATGTAAGGCACCAAAACCAGGCTCTAAAAGCCTAAAAAAACCTTGGAGGACGGAGAATGTCTTGAATCCGAGCCAATTCAGCTAAAAAATCATTGTCTATCCCTCATGCGGGACATAGCATGAAGCACTCGTCGTCTTATGGCGTAAGGCTTGGTTCGAAAGCAGGGGGCTATATGTTAGATTTACCGAAAGTTAATTACCGTGAAAGGCTGGACCGCGTACTTGCTCTGCTAGATGGACAATCCATGCTTCTCATGGCGCAGCCGCAGGCCATGCGCAATAGTACGGTGGAAGGTGCCTGGCGTCAGGATGGGCTTTTCTACTACTTGACAGGATTTAGCGAAACCGATGCTGCGCTGTTATTGTTATCACATCGAGAAGTCGGTGAGGCACGCGTCATACTTTTTCTTCGCGACAAAGACCCAGTTGCCGAGTTGTGGAATGGGCTGAGGCTTGGGGTGTCGGCTGCAAAGGAAGTCCTATCAATTGATGAAGCATTTGCTTGGGAGGACCTTTGGAGTAAGTTGCCGTCACTTTTAAATGGTTCCAAAGGTCTTCATTTTTCCCTGGGGGCAAGCTCCGATAATGACCGGCGGGTCATTGAATCTCTACGCAAACATAAAGCTTTAAACGCGCGCCATGTTTCGAGCATTTTGCCGGTATTTGATCCAGCCCACATCGGGGGCACGTTACGATTGATTAAACAATCTAGTGAAATTGCCCGCATGAAAGCGGCGGCTTCAGTGACAAAAAAAGCTTTTGTGAAAGTTCTTTCCGAGCTTAATGCCAATCAAACTGAGCGCGATGTACATGCGACCATTTTAAATGAATTTCTGCGAGGAGGGGCCGAGATGGAAGCTTATGGCTCTATCGTCGCAGGCGGGAATCATGCATGCATCCTGCACTACCGTGACAATAAAGCTCCCCTTCGTGCCGGTGAGCTTTTGCTGATTGATGCGGGTTGTCAGGTCGATAATTATGCATCTGATGTGACCAGAACTTTTCCGATTAGCGGTAAATTTACGTCAGCACAAAAAGCTCTCTATGAAGTTTGTCTTAAGTCTCAAAAGGATGCCATTGAGGCAGCAAAGCCTGGCAAAACCTGGGTTGACGTTCAAGACGCTGCTTTCAAGACGCTGGCGCAGGGTCTCATAGATTTAGGGCTGATTAAAATGCCGCTGACAGAGGCGCTCGAGAAAAATGCACATAAACATTTTTGTCCACATAGCATCAGCCATTGGATTGGTCTTGATGTTCATGATGCCGGTCGATACATGAATGCTGGTAAGCCTATCCCCTTTGAGCCTGGAATGTATTTTAGTGTGGAGCCAGGGATCTATATTAATGCTTCAGACACTTCAGTGCCTGATGAGTATCGGGGCATAGGAATTCGCATAGAAGATGACGTGTTGATTACAGATTCAGGCAATGAAGTATTGACGGCAGGAATACCGAAAGAAGTTTCCGAAGTTGAGCGTTGATGAGGTCAGGTTTTTTTAGTTTTTTTTCCACAGCCTTTCTAATTTTATTATTTAGTCAGGCAAGCCTGGGTGCGACTGACTGTGGCGTGAACATGCCTAGACGGTCGATGGTTAGATTTCCAATTGTCTTTCGGGCCTCAGATGCGTTGATGGGTTCTCCAGTATCCCGTCTTGAGGCATGGAAGTTGTCCGGTAAGTCTTGGAGCCAAGTGCCTCTGCAAATAGATGAAGTTGATCAAGATGGTAGCTATGTGCTTGAGCAAGGTCTGACCTTCACCAAATATAACGATGATGGATTATTAGATGGAAACGACGAACTGAGCGTCCTAGGGACTTCTCTCGGAGCAGAGTTCAAAAGGAAAACGGTACCCAAGCATGTCGTGAATCGATTTAGTCGGTTTGATCGCGTTGATTTTTGTGGGCGAGATAGTGCGTATCTGGGGTCATTGCTGATTGGTCAAACCCATGAACTTGCATTAGTGCCAAATTATACGGCCCTCTTTTCCAGGGATAGAGGTGATGTCGTGACATCTAAATACCACTACTCGTTTCGACACGATCAGCCGATGCTCATTGGTGATGTGAAGATCAAAACAAGCCAAGGAGAAAAAGACGTTTTTTCTGGCAGTTCGTTTGTCATGCCTATTTTGCCGCGTCTATTTTTTTTGCCGTCTTTTTATTTTGGGGAGTCTGATTTTAAGTCGGAAATTGAAAGCTGGCGATCGGGCCCTGTGCGGAGCATTGTCGCTGTGGGTGCAAAACTTCGTAAGTTTTTCTCGTTGATAGACTTGCACTTATTTAGCGAACTTGTTTTTTATGATGATTTTTTTCAGATACCCACAAAAATAGAATTTATTTTTGACCCTTCTAAGTATCTTGATCGAGGTAGCGGCTTAGCCTATATTTTAAAATACCCTGAGGGGGTCAATTGGGAGCTATCTTCCAATCTGGAGCCGCTTCCCTTGAAAGGTCCGTTGATGCAGGTTCCTACGCATACTGCCTTTGAACGGTCCAATGATGGTTCTTTTGCCGTGAAGGGGTCTAGTTCTTTAGGAAGCTTTATCGCAGCGGTAAGAGTTGACAAAAAAGCGCTTAAACTCGCTCCGCCGCCATATTTGGCTTCTAAAAACGACTTTACAAGCGAACAGGCAAGAAAATCCTGGCCATGGCTTGAAAAATATATGGGCAGTCTTGGTGTTTTTATTGAGATATCTGGCGTAACCCGCGGATCTTATGATTTTGCCCTTGACGTAGCCCTGTCTAATCAGGCACATGATGGATTCACGGATTTTCAATCTGTTGCGGCCAAGTGGCCGGATTCACTAAACTACTAAGAAGCTCTGCGTTAAATTCGGAAGACCCCTTGGGGGTACCCCACGAGACTAGTCTAGAACACTTGTCTAAAAGATTGTCCAATATCACTAATGCGGTGATCCCATAATTTTCGACTGTCCGCATGATCAAATTACTAAGGAAGAAACATGGCCAAATTGAATCACGACGCCGATAATCGTGGCAATCGTATTGAGGAGCCGGGCGCGGCGCCAGCGGCTGCATTTCAGGAAACTGAAGAGCAAGACGAGCAGCTAGATGAGGCGCCGGAACCCTTGCCTGAGAATCTAACAATCAAGATATCCCGGGCTCTGCACCGCAAATTGCGCGACAATGCGCGTGAAGAGGGTGTTTCTATTGATGAGCTAATTTCAGAGCTTTTAGCGGAGGGCGTCGTTCTTCGGGCTTTTGAGATTGTAGAGCGCAAACACACAATGCGCGGTGGATCCCATCAGCAGCATCGCAATCCGCAGAACGGCAACGTTAATGGAAATGTCGGTCATGGTAATACCCAGCAAGGTAACCAACAGCATCGCAGTCAATTTCAGCAGGGTGGAAATCGGCAGGCGCAGAAAAAATTGCAGCGTCAAGCAAGGCAGCATGCCAATGCTATGGATCTCCTGCAAGACAAAGCAGCATTTTTAGAGTACGTGCGCAATCAGGAAAAAAAACGTCGCTAAGAAAATATTAATTTGATTTTGGTCCGAGGTTAGGAACGATGTCGTCCATGAATCTTTGGGTTACTGAGCAAGAAGCTGATCATATTCGAACCGGATGGGCCGTTACAGAGGTTCTTTTTAGCGGGAAAAGTGAATTCCAGACCGTGGACGTGGTTGAGACCAAGGCGTATGGAACCATGCTTCTATTAGATGGTCTTGTGATGATCACAGATGCAGATGAGTTCATTTATCATGAAATGATCGCTCATATTCCGCTTTGTCTGCACCCAAGCCCGAAACGAGTCGTAGTAATCGGTGGTGGCGATGGCGGGACAGTTCGCGAAATATTAAAGCATCCAGAAGTTGAAGAAGTTATACTTTGTGAAATCGATGGCATGGTGATCGAGCAAAGTAAGCGTTTTTTCCCAAAAATTGCGGAGTGCTTAAATCCTGGTTTTGACAAGCGAGTCAAAGTTAGAGTCGGTGATGGTGTAGCATTCGTCAAAGAGCTAAAAAACGAAGTTGACGTTATTTTAGTAGATTCTACCGATCCAATTGGACCTGGTGAGGGATTATTTAGTAGGGAATTTTACCGAAACGTAGCTGGGGCGTTGCGAAAAGGTGGGATCATGGCGGCACAAAGTGAATCGCCATGGTTTGCTAAGGAAGCCTTAGCGCGGATTCATCGGAATATAAGTGGCGGATTCAAACACAGAAGAAGCTTTGTTGCTCCGATACCCACTTACCCACGCGGTAGTTGGTCTTGGACTGTGGCCGCTCAAGATCCAATTGTCCCAAGTAGCTTTGATCAGACCCGATTTGCAAAAATCGAAAACGGTCTTCAGTATTTGAGCAAAGATTTAATGACGGGTGCGTTTGCACTGCCAAGATTTTATGCTGAAAAAATTCAGGGTGATTTCACCTAAGAATTTTCACGGGGTCTTAGCTGCGACTTGTTGGGCGGGATCTTGGCCTGTCTTGATTTTTATGGCTTCTAAAAAAACCGTATGAAGATAGCTTTCATACACGAGGAACATATCGCTACTTGCGGCATTTTCGTGACCTGCGAAAATTTTTGGAGTTATAAGATCAACGATTTGGGCAGCGAGTGATCGCGCGACATAGCGCTCGTTTGAGAATAGCTCTAAACAGGTGGCAGGTACGTTCGCGCCCCACCACGCAAAATCCTCAAAAGCACCGCCATCGCCTAGACTGCCTGCCGTTTTGACCTCATATCCTGGCAGCTTTTCTTTTGTTTCTTTTCGGATGGCATTGTTCCATTTCGTGTATGCTTTCAATTTCTCAGGGCTGACTTTGGGTAGTCCTTTGACAGCGTCGTCAGGTGATGTTGGCAGAACCACCCAATTTACGTAACCATGCACGTCAACGGCGCCTGTATAATCACGTTTTAAAATAAGATCGCGAATCGCTCTGGATTCACTTTCGCTAAAGGCTTCGCTACCAGGATTTTCACGCGTAAGTCCCCACAATACGCCAAAATTCCGATTAAGATTTATCTTGTTGCCATTAGAGCGTGTGTATTGAATCGTCCCATCGGGATTAGCATAAGGTAAAAAATCAATTGCGATATTTCCGCTATTCAGTGTGTTCAGGAGACTTTCGCCTTTTGCAAATCGTGTTGCAAGCCATGCTACAAACTCACTTCCGAGTAGCTCATTTCCGTGGAGTCCACCTTGAATCAAAAATCTGAGGGGTGCTTTGATTGGGCTTGCCGCCATCGTAGGATTGGTGATGCCGTAGACGCTGATTTGATTCCCAAAACGCGTTCTATAAGGTTTCTGCGGTTTTGTAAGGGCTTCTACGGGGCTTTTAAATTCGTCAAGACCAAAGGCGTCTTTGGCGAAGGCATGCTGGGCCGACAGCGCCGCATAAAGAGCAAGCATTGCGAGCAGCAGGATTTTTTTGTGCCAAGCCTTCATGGGTTCCACCAGTCTCCTTGCAAGAGATACCTGACGTGCCGTCGGTCTAGTACCATGAATTGCTGCAAGGTTGGTGCCAAGGTGGGCCCAGGCGGATGCCCTAATAAATTCAATAATTACAGATGCTTATTTTGGAGCGTCAGAAGGTTTTTTGCTCGAGACCTGACAGTGTCGGAGGGGTGACACTTGGGGGCGAAGGGACGTTTTAAAGTCATAGGCGATGGAGCCTAAAAAGAGCAACCGGCATCCCCAACAAGAAAACCAGTATGAAAGGAGGGGAGCCGGTTGGTAGCTTACTGGATCATGCCTCTGCTAAGAGACACGCACCTCCATGCTACTAGGGTTCTGTTTACAACAACCCACAGCACCACCTCCTTTCCTAGACATATAGTCTATGAGATCTTTTTGACCTCTCTTTCATTCTATCAAATGCAGATCTTGGTTTCCAACTTCTTGGCCATCTTACTGAAATCTCCTAACTTTTAGCCCCCCTTTGTAGACTGACTGGATCCATTTGCCGTAGAATAGAGTTCGGTTTAAAAGGGCTCCCTTTTGGGGCGCCAAGCGTTGATCACCCGAATTTTGGAGAGCAGCCTCATGTCATGGAAAGATATCAAAGTGCACGCTGGTGGGAAGTTGTTCAAAGTTCACAATTTCACCTACATGATTAAGGGCGTCACTTATCAGCTTGAAATTGACGAGTTTAGTGATGGAACATTTACAGGTCATGGCGAGCACTCGACCGACCGGAATAGTTTTGTTGAGTCAGTTAGTGGCAAATCGGTTGATGATTGCCTTGCAAACTTAGTGACACGCATTGGTCAGCGCTTAGGCTTATAATAGGAATTCTTTTAAAAATGAAATGCGTCGTAGGACTTGAGAGCCTTGTTGCGGATCCCACAATAACGAAATCATGGGGGCGTTGCGGACTTGTTTGTAATCAAGCTTCCGTAACCTCTGATATGACTCCTTCTTGGAGTGTGCTATCCAAAATTCTAGGGCAAAGGCTTGTAGTGTTGTTTGGTCCGCAGCATGGATTTTATGGGACTAAACAGGACAATATGATTGAAACGGGGCACTCAACCCACGAATCGTTTGGGGTGCCTCTCTTTAGTTTATATTCTGAAACTCGCGAGCCCACTGCCGAAATGTTGTCTAATGTAGACACTATTGTCATAGACCTACAAATCGTAGGTTGCAGAATCTATACATGGAAAGCCACAATCGCCGGCTGCATGCGAGCAGCAAAAAAATACGGAAAAAAAGTTGTAGTCCTAGATCGGCCAAATCCTGTGGGCGGGGAAATTTGCGAGGGGAGAGTCCTTGATAAAGATAGCACGTCATTCGTAGGCGAATATCCAATCCCGATGCGTCATGCTCTCACCGCAGGAGAAGCGGCGACGTTTTTTAATTCATTTATTGGCTGCGAGCTTAGTGTTGTGGGGCTTAAATCATGGGATCCCAAGTGCTATTGGTCGGACATTGGGCGGCCGTGGGTTTTGACTTCGCCAAATCTTCCTACCATCGATCCTGTTTATGTTTATCCTGGCACTGTAATATTTGAGGGCACAAATATCTCGGAAGGTCGAGGGACTGGGTTGCCTTTTCAATTTATTGGGGCGCCATATTTACCCTCTGGTTCGGCTTATAAAAACCTAACTTTAAAATTACTTGGCGGCTCTGCGCCCGGTGTTTATTTGCGTGAAGCGCAATTTGAACCGACATCGCAAAAATGGTCTGGAAAAACCTGCAACGGCATTCAAATTCACATTACTGATCCACGTGCGATACGTAGTTTGGATTTGTCTGTCGCCTTGGTGCGTGCAGCGATTGAATTGGGAGAGGGCAACTTTGCTTGGAAAGATCCGCCTTACGAATACGATTTTAAGACTCTTCCAATGAAACTTATTTACGGTTCTCAAAAATCTGACGAGAAATTTATGGCGAAAAATTTCTCGCTTCAAGATTCTTTCTGGCATGAGGGTATTAATTCTTATATCGAATCGGTTTCTAAATATTTAATTTATCCACGTAAACTCAGTGGGCCACGCTGAAAACCTTCGGGCTATCTCCAATTAGTACTTGGAATTCTGGGTCACTCTGCAAAGAGCTGAAGTCTTTGTCTGTTTTTGCATTCGATGCAAGACGTTCATCCAACTCCAGCGCTTTTGACAACGATAATTTTGCTTCGTTTTTTAGACCAAGCCGTGCCTGAGCACACGCAATATTATATTGAGCGGAGGCGTCTGAAGGGTTTGTTGCAATAGCAGTTTGAAAGTCCGACAGAGCGGCTTCGAGGTTCGACATGCTCATCCAAGCTAGCCCCCGGCCGTTATAATATTCACTCCTGCCTGGCTCTAACGTAATCGCGTCGGTGAAGTCCCTGGTCGCTTCCAAGTGTTTCCCCAATTTTTCGCTCAGCAATTCTCCCTTTAGCGCGTGAGCTAGATGCATTCCTGGGACGCCTTCTTGAAGATTTTCGAGGAAGTGAATTGTAGCTGGAACACCCTGATTTTTGCGATAGGACGATAAGATTGTAATAAGTACCGCTTCGCGGTCTCCAGCATCTGAGATGGCTCTGACGGCGGCTGTTCTCACGTCAGACGAGTCGGTTTTTTGTCCGATAAGGGTAAGTGCTAGGTGGGTTTCGGCTGCGACTTTGTCATTTTCATTTTTAGAAAATTGGATTGCTTGTTTGAATAGTTTGACCGCAAGCTTCGGGTTTTTTTTGTGTCCCAACGCGATAATCCCGCTGCTCAGTAAGGCCTCGCCGTTGTCTGGATGGTTGGCTATGATTTTTTCGTAATCAGACATCGCTTTTTCGTATTGAGCATTAATGGCGCGAGAGTTTGCGACGGCTAGATCCATCTCCAGCACAGCGCATTTTTTACGCCATAAATTTAGTTGATTGATTTGCTCTTCACCGTGATAAGACGACGTGATGGCTGCGATTAGAGTTGGAGCGACGATTTCTCGAGAAACATCTGATTCTGCTAATGCCTCGTCAATTACTTTTAGTACGGCGCTAGAATTTTTTCCGTCATACAGTAATCTAGCCTTGGCAAGTTTTGTTCTCCAACCTTGGCGAATTCCGCGTTTGCTGGCATCGCTAATGAGCTCGAGACCTCTCTCTGTTTCTCCGGATACTTCTAAGATATTTGCTAAAGCTGCAATTGAAAGTTCGCTTTTTCGATCAAGGTCATAAGTCTGTGCGGCAAGTTCAGTGCTTTGACGGATCAAAGAATAAGAGCCAGGATCCAGAGTGAACATCTTTAGTAAAAGAGTCGACATGAGATAATTGGCTGATACGTCCGTTGGATTTTCTTGTAAAAGTTTAGCTACCTTGACCTCAATGCCAGGCAGGCTTTTCCAATCTCCGTCGAAAATAGCCTCTTCAAGAACCTGCAATTCACTACGTTGCTGTTCAGCGAGTACGGCCTTCGATTTCCCGGCAGAACACGCCACAACTACGACCATTAAAATCGATTGCAGCCGTTTACCTTTGTTTTTTTGGAATTTTGGCATCTTGGAACCTTTCTGGCAGGCATTTCCGCGGCCTGCTTTCCCCATGACTAGGAGATCGGTCTGAGAGGCAAAATATTGAGAAGCAATTTGGCTGAAATTTAAAAAAAATATATTTGACCCAAAGAATCGGGAGGTTAGGTGGTGCTAAATGCGGAGGCTCCCCTTGGAATTGACGCTCTAGGTCAAGGGTGCCGCCCATTGACCGATACCTTGAACAACAATTCGAGGTACAGCATTCATGTCCCACAAGAGCCGGAGTGCTCATCAATTTAGGGGTCTACCGCCGCTCATAATTGCGGCTCTAGCGCTGACGCTATATATAGGTCTATTTCCTCGTAGTATTAAAATGAGAGCTAAGTTGAGCTTGACGCAAGACGGCTTGGCGTCAAGAACAGTCGCCGTAGAGTCTGCTGCGGATGAGGCGGCAGCCTCGATTCTTCTCGATTCAATTGTCAGTCTTGTTCAGACGTATTATGTCGACTCGGGTCGAGTGAAGGGCGAAAAGCTCATCGAAGGCACCATGAGGTCACTGGCATATGCGATCCCAGAGCTGCGTTTTGATCAGACAGATGGAAAATACTCGCTGACTGCAAAAAATGAAACAATCTCATTTAACGAAGACGATGAGATGCCCTACGAGGAAGTTCTGGGCCGTCTCAAGAGCTTGATCGCATTTTGCGATCGCATCAAGGTTAGCACCTTCATGGATGGGGGAGAGAATATCATGCTCGGCGCTGAGAAAGACTCGGCGACGATTGTTCTGAATGCCCTGTTAAGTTCACTTGACGCGCACTCTTCACTTCTTTCGGCTGAGGCTTATCAAGATTTGCGTCAAGGAACGGAAGGTTCTTTTGGCGGGCTTGGAGTGTTGGTCGGGGTTCGCGATAGCATTCTAACAGTGCTAAAGCCCTTGCCAAAGAGCCCTGCGCAGCGGGTAGGTGTGCACAAAGACGACAAAATAATCGCAATTGATGGATTTAATACTTTTGGCTTGTCGCTTGATCGACTTGTGACACACATGCGTGGCGCGCCAGGCACCAGCGCAGAACTGCTGACTTTGAGGCCAGGAGATTGGTCTCCCAAAGTAATCAATCTTGAGCGTGAGATGATAGCCGTTGATTCCGTCGAAGCATTTGAGCATCATCATAAGAACCTGCATATCTTGCGGTTAGCGGTTGAAAACTTCGCCTCACGAACGTCCAAAGAAATCCGAGAACATATCCGAAAATTTCGCCAAAAATTCCCAATCAACGGGCTTGTTTTGGACTTGCGGGGCAATCCAGGCGGGCTCTTGGACCAAGCCGTGCATGTTAGTGACATTTTTTTAGAAGGTGGCATTGTTGTCACAACCAAGGGGCGAAGAGAAGAAGTCGAACGAGCTTTGCGATCGAATGATGAGCGCGATTATCCTGTAGTCGTCTTGATGAATGAAGACAGCGCTTCCGCAAGCGAGATTGTTGCAGGAGCGTTACAGGACAACGGGCGGGCTGTGGTCATTGGTCAGCCGAGTTTTGGAAAAGGCTCTGTACAAACAGTATTCGAACTTCCTGAGCAGCGGGCGTTGAAACTCACAATTGCTCGCTACTTCACTCCAGCTAACAAAAGCATACAAAATATTGGCATTATTCCGGACATTTGGATCCAGCCGGTGGTGCGCAGCGCCGAGAACGCTAATCTTTTTGGGTCCTACCGATACCGAAACGAGCAATTTCTACCAAACCATCTCGTCACACCGTCGGCGGCCTCAAAGATGACAGCGGCTCTCAAAGGCTATTATTTGGTGGTTGACCCCGCGGTTGAAGTATCCGCGCAGAAATCTGATCCTTCGATGGACATTGCACTTTCCATGTTTTCTAAGGTGTCAGAGTCATACGGTGCAAAGTTGCCAGAAGGCGCTAGGCGCGCTAGCCATTGGATTGCCTTGGCTCTTCCGGTTTTAAAGGATCAGCTTTTTGGTATGTCTCGCGAAGCAATTTCCTGGCTTCAAACCAAACATAATATTCGTTGGCGCCCAGATAGCGAAAAATCTATTCGATCTCATGAGATTGAGCTCGACATAAAAGCCCCATCACAGGGAATAGTGGCCGTGCCGGGTGTCTCGTTTGATTTGCCTTGGAAGCTAGTAAATAACAGTAAGAATGGCGCTGAGAATGTTTCGGTTTTTATTCAATCACCGGTGTCGGGACTTGAAACTAAAGAATTTCTCGTTGGCTACATAGGCGCAGGTCAGGTGCGCGAGGGTGTTTTGAAAATATTACCACCAAGCACTCTTAGCTCAGGTAGACATTATGTAAATGCGGGTATCGCGATTGATGAGCAGGCATTATCGAACGTTCAAGATGAGTTTTTAATTAACGTATTGGAACGAGAAGCGCCGGAATTATCAGCGGAGATTTTTTTCGTCGATGGCGCAAATAGCCTTCAAAAAAATGTGCTAGAGCCAAATGAACGGGCTAAATTCAAGGTCGAGATTAGTAATAAAGGGCGGCAAGAAGTCCGCGATGTCAAGATATCTGTTAGTAACCTTTCAGGCAAACAGGTGCAAACTCCCATTCCAGAAATCACTCTTCCCAAGATTGTTCCCGGGGAAAAACTCAGTGTTTCTTTGCCGATTGAGGCTGATGGCAGGCTTGAGTCGTCTTTTATCGACATGGGCTTTATCGTTCGACATGCTGATTCCAATGAGTCAGTCTTTAAGGTTGCTGGCGTTAAGACAAGTGTTCCTAGGTTATCGACGAGCAGTGGTACGAGATTGTCACACTAGGAGAAGTGATGTCTAGAAAGCTTAAAATCAAGGTTGTCGCAGGCTCCCTATCGGACTCAGCTTTGATTCGAGCATGGGAGATCGTGGCCCGTAGTCACAACGTGGAACTTCTTGTGCAAGAAGGTTCGACGGCAAGTTTATCTACCAGATTGCCTGTCGTTGTTTTTCCAAGCATACCTGAGATGCCTAATTTTTTTAGAGATTTAGACCGCCATGTTGCAGGTGCCGATGTTATTGTGGGTTTAGATAGTAGTAAGCTCTACACATTTCAGTCACTTCGAGCCTCGAGGAATCTCGGTATTCCTTTTGTGTGTGTATCGCATGATTATTCGCCGTTTGTGTACGAGAAGTTTGCAAATATTAGGGCCATACAGCGCGACGTTTTTGAAAATGCATCGTTTTTTTTCGCCACATCTCGAAAGTCAGCGCAGCTTTTGAATATAGAAAATGTGTCTGACGCGAGAATTCAAAAAATTAATGCTGTTACTGATCATGAGCAATTTAAATTTTGCGCTCGCGGTGCGGCTAAATTCAAAAACTACATCGGCCTTCCGGATTCTAGCATTCTCGTCACAATGAAATTGCCGTTGGCTGATCTGGATCAACCATTAATGATGGTGCAGGGCATTCGGCTGGCCATTAATCGAATGCCTCGCGAGCTAGCTGATCGCTTTTTTATTCTGATTTGTGGGCAAGGTGATGCAGCAGATAAATTGAAATACGAAATCTCCGACATGGGGCTTGGAACAAAAACAATGTTTTTAGCGCAGGATCCGACGCCATTTCTTAAGGACTTGTTAAGTGCCACCGACGTACTCATTGAGGGCCGGCAAAGTCATGGACAAGTCTCTGAGCATTTGCCTTGGCATGTGATCTCCGGGTCCTATGCTGGTGTGAAGCTGATTGTGCCATCAGGAACGATTGCTGATGATTGGCTTTCTGGACAGATGATCACTCGAGTCGACGATTTTAGTTCTATGGGTATCGCGCAAGGTTTAACGAGCTTGCTGAAGGATCTTGACGGAGATGCAAACCGCAGGCTGCTGAGCGGCGAGCTCGTGTCACAAAGTTTATCCGTATGTCGGACAGCTGAGATGATGCAGGAGAAATTAGAGATAATTTGTGCCTCGGATGAAAAGGCATCTAGGCGTTCAAGTCTAGTCAAGTTTGTTGAGCAGCATCAGGTGCCGGTTTCTTATAAAGAGGCCCGCGATGTCTTGGTGGTGTGTGAGGAAG
>Ga0214921_10004901_pt1 | contig 19293 bp, 9 predicted proteins | sample LL1505_MetaG_FD_177992 | JGI IMG/M metagenome (GOLD analysis project Ga0214921, IMG submission 177992) | Freshwater microbial communities from Lake Lanier, Atlanta, Georgia, United States - LL-1505 | ecosystem: Environmental > Aquatic > Freshwater > Lake | place: USA: Georgia | collected 2015-05-28 | reverse complement strand
GTCGGTGTCGGTGTCGGTGTCGGTGTCGGCGTTGGTGTCGGCGTTGGTGTCGGAGTCGGAGTCGGCGTTGGAGTCGGTGTCGGTGTCGGTGTCGGAGTCGGCGTAGAAGAGAATGCGAGCAATCCGTCCGCTTGAAGCGAGGCGTAATAGGTGGGATTTTCTTGTGAGATGATTTGAGTCAGATCAAGGCTTGTAGCATCCTTGATGTAAAGTTTTCCCCCACCTGAGTTTGTGATGGTCAACGATTTTCCGGTGGTCCATCCGCTCGCAGAGGAAAATGTGATTGACGAACTTGAATCAGAACCGAGATCAAGGGTGGAATTTGCGGAGACCAAGAGATTTCCCAAGGAGGCATTCATTCCCGAGGAGGCGATCTTGAGTGTTGAGCTTCCGGTCAGGCTGATATTCCCTGAAAGAAGGGCATTTGCATGTGCCAGAGAGAGGGTGCCGGAGCGGATGGTGACGCCTCCGGTAAAAGAATTTGCTGCGGAAAGGGTCACTGTTCCAGACCCTGAGAGAACGAGTCCGGTGGTGCCTGTTGTGGGATTGGGAATGGATCCTGCAAATTCCAGAGGGGAGTAGGCTTCGGGATAAAGGGTTCTATTGCCACTCCCTGTGGCGGTGAGGGGAGATGTGAATTTCAAAGTGCCACTTCCACTGTTTTTGACAATAATGGCCCCAGTAGTTCCAAGAAGATTCAAGGTTTTATCCGAAACCTCACCTGTTCCGGTATAACGGAGGACAATCAAATTTGTTCCAGAGGCTGTGCCGAGGTGAATCGTGCGATTGCTTCCGAGCGAACTGGGTGCCGAGGCCATGCCGATCTTCGAAACGCAAAGCGTGCCTTCTTCCAGTTCCACCGCCCCGCCAAAGCTATTGGACGTATTCAAGAGATCAAGGCGTCCGGTTCCTGCTTTTGCAACTCCGCCAGAACCGCTCACCAGGCCGGCTATTCCACAGTTATAGGATGTCGATCCAGAGCCTTGAGTCACATAGAGGGTCGAGTCGAGTTGGAGGTTGTTATTGAGCAACTGGATGATCGAAAGACTGCTGGAAAATGTGAGCGTCGGGAAATCCGATTCCGTGCTGACAAACTGAAGGGTCTGACCGGAAAATGTCATGTTTCCGGATCCGGTGTTGGCAAGGTTCAGGGAATTCAGGGTGAAGTTGCCCGTGAAGTCGTTGGAAATCGTTGTATTTCCTGAGAGGGCTCCTGTGAAAGTGAGGGTGGTTGTCGATGTGCTTGAAGGAACCGACGGCGACCAGCCTTGGCTGGACGTAAAAGCCATATTTCCGCTTGTGCTGTTGTTTGTATAATCCGTTCCCGTGAGGCTGATCGGTGTCCCAGTGGGTTTGATGCCGATATTCGCAAGGCTGTCTGCGACGACGATCCGCTGGACTCCTAAATTATGGGATGAGGTGGTGCTGTTTTGTTGGGTGAGCTTGAGATTGAGATACCCCCCGATTCGGGGCTGACCGTTTGAAGAGTTTCCACTGGATGTGGAGGCGCTGAATTCATCGGAAGTGTTTCCAATCCAAGTTGTCCTGCTTAGTAGGGAGGCCGTGGAATCAGCGGAGGGATTAACAAACAAGTAGGATTTGTCGTTGTTCCTGCTGGATTTGGAATCATTGCGTATGACCAAGCTATAGTTGGTATCGAAGTTGAAAACCGTATCCGAGTATGCAGGAAGCCCCGTTCCTGTTTCTGCGTGGGGGTTCCAGCCAAGTTGAAATCCTGTGCCTGAAGCTTTTATATAGAGACGGAAGTAATTTTTTCCGTTCGGTTGGCCTGTGGCGGCGTCGATTTCCCGCGTAGCGACAAAGAAGTCCGTGCCGTTGGCCGAGGCGCCTTTCACATTGATATCGACTCTTATGAAAACTGATGAGTTATCGGTAAATTGGTACGGCGAAATCGTTTTATAAGCTGATTGGTAGTTCGAGCCGGCAATCAGCTTAGCCGCTCCCCCTGTAACCTGAATGGGGCCTGCGGTGCTATTGCCAAAGGTCAACCAACTCTGCTGGCTTACGAGGTTTCCGGTTGCGTAGGAGCTCTCGGTAAAATCGGTGTTCGCAAAAGCCGCATTATCGACGCCCTCTGAATCTGATGCTGGCGGATTAAAGAAAACACACGTTGTTAATGAGGCGAGGTCTGCGGTATTGCCTGAAAGGGTATTTTCGGAAAGATAATTCTCCGATCCGTAGCTCTGGGCATCGATAGCACTTGATGTGGAGGAATATATTCGATTGTTAAAAGCGAAATTCGACTGGGTAAAAAATCCCGACTGGGAGCCAAAACGCAAGCCTCGTTTATTCGCGCTGAGTGTGTTGGCCGCAGCGAGATTTTTTTCTGTTGGACCTGCGGCATAGGCATAGAAATTGATTCCTATGTCATTCCCAGAACATGTATTGCCTATGGCTTGGACAAACTTTGCTCCCTCTTCGATAAAGATTCCGTAGCGTATATTGTTCTGGGAGGTGTTGTAGAGGGCAGTGGAACTGCTGGTTGCGATGTCAAAATCAATGCCATCCATATTCACGTCCGAAATGGTATTATCAATAAACACCATGCCCGATAGCGAACTCGCCGTGATTCCTCTAGTCCAGATGCCACGAGATGCGCCGCCATCCAGCGTGCAAGAGTCTACTATGCCAGGGTCTTTGCAACCGGCAAAAACGATTATGTCTGATCCTGTTGCGCGTGTATTTTTATCTCCAAAATTTCTTAAGGTAACATCTTTCACGAGAATTTTTGAAGAGTACGTGAATGTCATTCCATTACGCCCAGTTGTGTTTTGCCCATCAATGACGCCTCCCGAGACACTAATAAAACTCTGCGAACTATTGCTGGTACCTGCGAGAATAGCCGGGATGCCGGGATTGAGTTTGATCGTGCCATCGAGCACCAAGCACGTGTCCGAATAAAGTGTGAGTGGGGCATCGCCAGTGATTTCTGGGGCGGTCAGACGGAGGACTACGACAGTTCCAGGGTTGTTGGCTCGTGCTTCATCATAGAGCCCTTGAATCGCGGAGAGCGTGCTAGCCCCGGTGACGAGATCCGTGCGAGCTTGATTGTTTTTAACTGGCTCCGAGTGGAAATTTGAGGAGGTGGGAGGGTAGAAATACTCTTGGCTGGGCGCGTTAAGAAGCGAGCTCGTCTGAATAATCCGGTTGGTTGCCCCCGAAGTAAACGCCATTGGCACTGTGACGCCTGCAGGAAATTCATTTCCGTAGTAAACATCGCGTGACTGCCCGATCGAAATTCCCGTGGTGCAAGATGTGATCTCATTCTTAATAATAAAATTATAAGTATATGTGGGGATGGCGCTTGCGCTTTGTGTTGCTATGCCCTTCGAATTGCCGTTGCACAGGTTGCTCACCACACGCGTATTTTTTGTATCGAGCAGACGGATTCCTGCGAAGGAATTGTATTTGGATTCGTTGTTACAGATTAATCCATGCTCGCTTGCTTCGATAAGAATGCCATTGGTGTTATTGAAGGAGGCATTGTTCATTACGATCCCTTGTGTCGTATTTTTCAGATGGATGCCTGCCGCGCTGGAGGCATCCGTAACCGTGCATCGGGTCACCGTTATTTCATTGTTGAAAGTTGTCGATCCAAAGCCTTGCAAATAAATTCCATCGAGGCCCGTTTCTCGAACCGTGACACGGTCAATATTCACCCGGTTCACTCCGCTGGCATTGATGCCGTAGATGGTTTTTGATGCTCCCTCGAGGGTTAGACGGTCCACAGAGACGAGGGTGGATCCTGAGGTAATGGAAATCAGGCTGCCGGCTGTGGTATTGGATGTGGCGGTGATGCTCGTGCCGGAACCTGACACGCACATGCGAGACCCCAAAGTCAGCGGTGTTTGCAAGACCTCGTAAGTGGTATTTGATTTGAGGCGAATGATTATCAGTTGATCGGGGTTTGCCGTTCTCGCCGCGTCGATTGCGGCTTGAAGGGTCGCGATCGAGCCCGATGTGTCCTCAAGATTGACAACGCCCTCAGAGGTTGATGTTTGAATAAAAGAAGAGTTCGCAACGGAGTAGTCCAAAGCGTTGCGCAGCCCCGCCAAGCCGGCGTAGGAGTCCACCTGCAAGGACAGGGTGCATACCGCAAAGATAAATAAGAGTTTTCTAGACAGACGTGTGCTCATTTTTGGGGGATTGGTGGTATGGGGGTATCTCCCATCAACTTTGCCACCTCGGGCTCGATCGCTTCTGCCCAAGTTTGATAGCCTTTGGCGCTGGGGTGTTCAAAGTCGGGCATTAAATCGGAGGGGATAGAACCATCATTTTGCACGAACAGGGAGTTGATGTCCATGAAGAGGATTGTTTTTTTATCGGCGAGATTCGAGATGATCTCGTTGGCCTTGGCCAAGACTTCCCGCTCTGGGGTGGGTTTTTCACGCCGCTGGAAGATACCAAGGAGAAGAATTTTTGTCTGAGGGAGTTTGGTTCGAATACGACCTACGACAGCGGTTACTCCCGCAGCGATTTCCTCTGCCGAATTGTGTCCCCCATTGTTTTGGCCGATCATCACAATCGCCAGTTTCGGTGAGATGCCGTCGAGATTCCCGTTGTCCAAGCGCCAAAGCACATGCTGGGTGCGGTCGCCGCTGATGCCGAGATTGAGGGCCATTCGTGGTGCATAGTAGCGGTTCCAGACATCCAGTCCTTTTGTCTCGAAGAACTGGACAATCGAGTCGCCGATGTAGATGAGTTCGATCCCTCCGGCTTTGGCTTTGGCATTCATGGCTTCATGGCGCGCCATCCATCCCGGTTTGGTTTTTGCCACGGGCTCCGTAGCTGATTCGATTCTCTCGGGTAGGATTTTTGCCTCGTTCAGTCGGTCGCCTGCATAGGGGGTGGTGACATTTTTGAAAATATTGTTACGGGCGAGAATATCCGTCGGCCCGCCATCGAGGAAATCGGCCCAGCGACCGCCGCGCGTGGTGACTTCGATTCCGATATCCGCATCGCTTACGCGACCGGCTTCGAAGAGGACATTCTGGACATTTCCGCCTACGAAGAAGCGGCCGTTGTTGGCGATGGTATTGCGGCGGAAAACTTGATCCAGAGCCATCGGACCGTGGTAATCGGGTGCCGTGACGGGAAGACCCTTGTCAGCTTGAAGTGTGCGGTCGTGGTAGATTGGTGGGTACGTGAGGGTGCCGATGTTTGACCCGCGCGGGAAAATGAAGGAAGCGCCCCAAGTTGTCCCCTCAAGAATTTCGTTGTCGAAAAACTGGGCGCGCAGTCCGGGCAGGACTTGACCTTCATAGGAGATGGTAATCTGCTGGATGGCCCCACCGCGAATTGATTTGTTGCGGGCGGCCACGACTTCTATGCCACCGCACCAGAAGAGGACGGTGTTGCCGGCATCGTGCACGATGTTGTCTGCCGCAATGACATGGTCGAGGGCCTTGCAAACCGAGATAAACGAGGTGCTGTCGAGCGGAACATCCCACGGCTTGTCCACGAGGAGGGTTTTGCTGGATCCGCCAGCGAGCGAGCGGTATTGGCCTGCGCCTTTTCCCTCGAGAACGACGACCACGGCGCCGAGCCACTTGGTCGCGAAGTCTGGGTCTTCGGTTTCCTTGGGCAGAACGAGTGTGGTACCGTCACATTTCTCCACGGTGCCCGTGTAGATGCCCACGGGTGCGTGGAAGTCGGAGTTAAACCCGCCATCGCGGTCGCCGCGGTAACTGTCCTTCATGGCATTCCGTGCGATGTAGATTTCGCGAGAATAGATGCTCGGAATGCGAGTCTTTCCATCGTTGGTGACCATGTCGTGGACGCTGTTGAGGCTTACTCCGCCGTCCGAGCAGTCGTTGCTTTCAAAGATGACCTTCTGCGTGCGGCGGCCGAAGACTGTCCAATGGCGGGGAACAGCCGAGAACTTGTTGCGGGCGATGTAGCCCGAAGAGCCGCTGAGCATGAGGACTTGGAGCGACGAGTAGATGTCGCAGTCGGTGATCTGGATATTGGGTCCACCGAGATCCAGTGCGCCTGTGCGGCGTTTGTCGCGCCAGCGTTTCAGAAAAACCTCCTCGGCATCCGAGTAGTGGCGGTCGGTTTTGTCGTTGTTGATAAAGCGGTCAAGGCGCATGAGGACTCGGCGGATCGTGACATGGCCGGCGTTGGGCGAGTTTGTTGGCAACTCGCTTTGGATTCCCGCGTGGTGGTTGATGGCGTAGATTGCGAGGTCTTCGACCGTAAAGTGCCCTTCGCCGCGCATGAGATAGGGATGGGGCTCGAAATCGACACCTTTGATGGGCTCCATCTGCTTGGCGCCCCAGTAGAGATTTTTTGTTCTCTCCACACGCGGCAGGAGGTCGTCCACATAGGAAAGAGTGGTGAGGCCTGAGCCAGCGCCACGAAGAGTGACATTCATGGGAATGGTGACGCCCTTGGACAAAACAAAAATGCCACGCGGAAACTGCACGATGCCGCCGCCCGCCTTGCCAGCGTCGTCTAGTGCCTTCTGTATGGCGGCGGCGCTGTCCACTTGTCCCTCGGCGAGCATGGCCGTGGTGTATTGCAAGTAGCCGGGCTCGGCAGGAACCGCGCCGTATTTGGTGACATCGAAGATACGCTCGGGTGTTGTTTTTTTGGCAAGGATCGGGATTTTTCCAGCTGTTGTAAGCGCAGCGGTGTCGGAGAGGCCGTTGTGAAATTCTACCGTATATTCACCGGGCTTCATATCGGAGGGGAGTGGAGCGCGCAGATTGAATTCGTCGATGGCCTCGGGCTGCAGCTTGAGGAGAGAGCCCCCAGATCTCAGAGAAATTTCCGCCCCGGAGTGGAGATTGAGGTTGAGGCCAAAAACTCGCAACCATCCGCCTGGCGTGGCGGTCTCAGCCTCATCGCCCTGAATCCACCAGACTTTTGGGGCATTCAATATCGCCGGGGCAGAGGTTTCGTTGCCATCGCCGATGCGGAAGCGCACGATGCCTTCGCCGATTTTCGCGGGGAGGGAAAATTTCAGCGTAGTGGAGGTTTGTTGCAGGACATCCATCGGCGCCCAGTCCGAGGGCGTTCCGTTTTCAGACAAGCTGACCTCCACTCGTGCTTTGGTGCCGAAACCATCGCCTCGCACAACGACGCTTTCACCTGCTCGGACGGGATCCGAAGCCCAGATGATGACGGGCTTGGCAAGGAGTGGGCTGGATAAAATGAGGAAGAGGCTTGTTCCGGCGAGGAGTTTTGTAATTACCATGAATCTGTTCGAAACGGCGAGGCGGGGAGGCCTTGGGCGTTATAAAGATTGGCACCCGTAGGGTCTTGTTTGAAAGCGTAACGCACTGCCACGGGGGACGCGACCTCAGCGCTTGAAATGACTAATTCGCTGCCTTCGATCACAGCATCCGCACGCTTGAAGCTTTGGTCCTGACCCGCGATTTCGATCCACTTGAGTTTTTCCTGAGTGTCGGCAACGACGGGAGCTTGTCCTTCTTTTTTACCGATCATGAGGCCGTCTTTTGCGTGGTCGAAGGTGACACGAATCTTTGATCCTTCGACGCTGTAGCCTTTGTAAAGTGGGCCGGAGGGTTCGATTGCTTGCCCGTACGGCCCCGCAAGTGCCCAGAGGGCAAGACGCTTTCCGACATCCTGTTTGTTTTTGGGATGGATGTCCTTACTTTCACCAATGTCGATTGTGACAGCGAGGCCGGTATTTGGGATGGAGAGGGCTTGCCTTTGGGCATCCCGCACCTGAGACCAGGTTTTTCCATCATCGCTCACCTTGTTGAAGTTTGAGATTTGAACGATGTAAAAGGGGAAATCACCTTGATTCCACTTGGCACGCCAACCGCTGATGAGTGCTTGCAATTTGTTGAGGTAGATCGCCCCGTCCGAACCATTGGACTCGCCTTGGTACCATATTGCCCCGCGCATGGCGAAGGGGGCGAGGGGATGGATCATGCCCTTGTAAAGCTGTGTGGGCTGCGGGTTTTCCCATGCAGGCCATGGGACAGCAGGCGGTTCGGTCAGGGCGTCTCCCTTGGCAAGGGCTGACTCCGATGCCGTGACCCATTTCTTCAGGTCTTTGAGGTAAGTTTCTTGGCGCTCTTTTCCTTCGGGTGAGAGGCTGGACTGGGAGAGGATTTTTGCATTGAGCTCTGTGAGTTCAGGTGTTGCCGCCACGCTCTCTGGCGACATCCAGACTTCAATCCCGGTGCCTCCCCAGCTTGAGTGGAGAAGGCCGATCGGCACGTCGAGCTTTTGAAAAAGTTCGCGGGCAAAATAGTAGCCAACCGCAGTGAAGCCACCGACTGTCGAGGGCGAGCAAACTTGCCAATTCGCCTTCACATCGGCCTGAGGAAAAGCACTCGAGGTGCGAGGAACCTTAAAGTGTCGGATTTCAGGAAAATTCGCAGCGGCTTTTTCTTCCTCGGGGTTAGCCGATTTATCAACCAACCACTCCATGTTCGATTGCCCAGAGCAGAGCCAGACTTCGCCCACGAGGACATTTTGGAGGGTTAGCTTGTTCTTGCCGGAAACGATGAACGATTGCGGCACTTTATTCGCGGGCAGGGGGTCGAGTGTGACTTGCCATGTGCCGTTTTCTCCGATCGTGCATGATTTTTCTTGGCCGCCGAAGGAGACCGTCACCCTTTCGCCAGGAGAACCCTTACCCCAAACAGGAATCGGCCTGTCGCGCTGGAGAACCATGTTTTCCCCAAAGACTCGGGGAAGACTGATGTCGGCGTAGAGAGGTTGGCAGATAGTGGCAATGGCAAGAAGCGACCTGAGGAGGCGTCTTGTAAAATTAATTCCCGCCGGTTCTTTTAAAAACTCCATTTGTGTAAGAGGGCACTGGTTTGAGGAATTCTACATGTCCGTCGAAGAAAGCAAAGTTGGCCCCGCCATTATGAACCTTTGCGATGTCAGAATCCCCAGCGATCCGGTTTTGGCCTGCTGAAGTCAAACTGCAATCGGCTAGGGCGATGGTCTTTGAAGGTTTTTCCAAACCCAGCAATGGAACCGGTGAACTATTGTCCGCATTTGGGTAAATCGACGCGATGATACCATACGAGCAGTCTCGCAAGGGGTTATTGATCTTGAATGGATTGTTGGCTGGGCAAATCCAGACCGTGCTGTAACCATTGGGCTTAGCCTGTTCGGCAGATGGATGATAAGGCATGTAGGGTAGTGTCGGTGCTGGCAAGTTGTTGGTCGCACGAGATAGCCTCGCATTCCAGTACCAACCTTCGGTGATATAAGGAGGGAGGCTGTTTTTCTCCTGCGCAAACTGGATGATTCCCAAGACGATTTGTCTTTGGTTTGATGCGCATTTTGCCGCGTGGCTTTTCTCGATCATCGACTTGCCAACAGGAATCAAAAGGGCGGCCAGAATAGCTATGATTGCAACCACAACTAGGATTTCCACAAGTGTGAATGCGTGGCGATGCCACTTTTGCCTGGTTTCAAAGGCAGTCGCTCGGCGTGCTTGTGGCTTCATTAAGGTTCGGCGCAATCGAGCGAATTTAGAACAAGCTTGTCTGGGATTAAGATAATTTGCGGCTGCGGTAAATCACCATGTAAACACCAAGTCCTGCGAGGACAAGCAACCAAGTGGCAGGCTCTGGTACGGCGGTGAAGGTCAGGGCATAGTCTGATCCAAGATCCGCAAAATTAGCCGTGTAGCCTGAGTTGTCGTATCCTGTGATACCTGAAAAAACAAAGCCATTCGTAGTGGTGTTTTGGAAAATTGTGTAGGAGGAGTTGTAATCGAACCCGCTACCTAAGGTGAGAGCCAGTATGGCATTTCCGCTGCCGATGAGATTGTTTGCAGCAGATGCGAATGCGATCTTACTACTGGTCGAGCCGAGCGTGAGGGCGACGTTCGAGCCGCTTCCCAGGGTGAGCGTCGATCCCAGTGTGAGGGTCGCGGCTGTGCCTGGGCTAAGAGTGCCATTGGCCAACACGGCGCCGTTGATAATTCCCGATCCACCGAGTGTCGCTCCAGAACTGACGGTCACAGAGCTGTTGGCGCTTGTTGAGCCATTTACTAAAAGTGTGCCTGTATTGACGAGGGTGTTGCCGGTGTAGGTATTTGCTGCTCCAAGAGTGACGATTCCAGTATCGCTTTTTGCGAGTGAGATCGTCGCGTTGGCCCCGTTGGCAATGACCCCATTGAAATTAATGTTGCCGTCGCCCCTGAGTGTAAATGTCTTGTTACCTATGCCGGTGGCTGTTGTGTTTGAGGTGAAGGTGAGGGCCAAACCGGTGCCGTTTGCTGTGATCGTGCCGCCAGACGAGGTTGATGTTGTGCTCTTAAAATCGATGATTTTGTTTGTGGTTTCGTCCGCAGTTCCGGCCCAGCGGATCCCGCCAACGCTCGTAGTGCTGCCAAGTTGGATTGTTCCATTTGTTCCGAGTGCGCTATTCGATCCCGAATTTCCGATGGCGCTGACAACGACTGTGCCGTCGTCGACTTTCATGCCTCCGCTGAAGCTACTGCTGGTTGCGGCGGTTAGGTCGAGAGTGCCTTGGCTATTTTTCGTTATTGAACCATTTCCAGAGATCACTCCAGAGCTTGTGAATGTGTTTCCGCTGCCAACGCGCAGTATTCCGGCTGTGGCCACAGAGATGTTATTGGTCAGTGTGGCGGAGGCGAGAGCCGAGAGGGTTGCATTTAATGTCACGGCGCCGCTGCCAAGAGAGGAATTGTTATTGAACTGTAAAGTGCCAAAAGTGATGGTGGTTCCACCTGTGTAGGTATTTGTTCCGTTCAAGGTTACTGTGCCACTACTGCTCTTGGTCACAGAAATGACAGATGTGTTGGGAGAGGTGCCGTTGGGGATGTTACCGTTAAAAGCGATGTTGCCAGCGCCTGTCAGTATGAGGCCCTTCGTTCCATTCCCAGAGATGACAAGATTCTGTGAAATGCTAAGTGTTTGGTTGGCTGTGCTGGCACTGATAGTGGCGTTTCCCGTCGTACCTCCCAAGCTGAAAATTTTATCTGTGGTTTCAGTGTTTCCAGTCCAAGTCAATTGGCCCGAATTGCTGCTTGAACCGAGAGTGATAGAAGCGTTTGTGCCAAGTGAGCTGTTGAATCCAGTGTTTCCAATCGAGACTGCCGAGAGAGAACCGGCCGCGTTAACGACTACCGCGCCACTAAAACTATTGTTCGTTCCGGTGATATTGACGCCGCCTGTTCCAGAGATTTTGTTTAATGCGCCGTTTCCACTGATTACTCCAGAGATGTTTATTGTATTGCTGGCGGTCGAATTGACTAATTTGAGGTCTGTAGAAAGGATCAGATCGTTGCTGATGTTAAAAATTGGGCGGGTAAAATTTCCGCTTTGAGCTGCCGATAGCGTTGCATTGGCACCGATGAACTGTAACGCATTTCCCGTTACGTTAAAAATGGGCGTCGTCCCGTTAGCAGTGCTGCTTCCGGTGAATGTAAGATAATTCAGCGTGAAGTTTCCGACTAGGTCGTTATTAGAAGTCACAACAGTACTCACCGCTTGATTGCTCGTGAAGAAGAGAGCTGTATCAGAGGCGCTAACTGGGGTCGCACTCCATCCTGTTGGATCGCTCCACTGGGTCGTTCCATTTGTGCTGTTGGTATAGGTGAAATTTGCTGCGCTTGCATTTTCGCCTATCACCGCTAGAGCAAGGATGGACGCGGCGAAAAGTAGTTTTTTATGCAAAATGGAGGGGCAGGATGGGCTAGCCATATTTAAGAAATCGCATTATGCTGCAAGAAGTCAAATAAAAAAATCAGATAAAACATAAATGCAGCAGTAATAAAATCTGATTAAGTCAGGGTCAAAAAGTATGTAACATTCCCTTCCCCATGAAGCCTGATCATTGCGCCAAAGAGGCGGTATTGTTCCCTGAGAAGGACGTCTCCCTGCAAAGTTAAGCGGACGTTTTTATCTGGTTAGTTTTGAGGGTTGGATTTCTCAGAAACAATTTCCTTTTAAGCTTCGAAAAAGCTCCTCGCAATGCTGACAAGCGGCCGAGATTCTTTGCATCTCTTTCCGCAGGGGCGATGGTGCAGATTTCGAAGCAGAACTCTTAGCTGATTGTTTCCTGCACCAGGTGCGGAGCGATGAGGAAAGTCAGGGACTGATTCGGCATGTTTTCCGCGCGATGTAAAAGCCTCTCGACTGCTACATTGATAATCTCTGGGAATGACAGGCTGATGAGGATCGGGGCAGGATCGAGATTTTTCACGTAGTGGGCTGTGGTGCCGGCGATGAGGAGTTTTGCATGTCCGCTCTCGAGTAGTCCCTCGGCTTTGAGAGCCGCATGGAGTGCGGGTGCGGCGCTTTCAAGCGTGAGAAAAATTCCGACTGGGGCTGGCATCTGCTTAATGGTTGCTGCAATCGTTTGTAAATCTTCAAAGACAGTGAGTGGTTGCGGCCAGAAAGCTGTCGGGTCTGCTGAATTTTCCTTCGAGGCGAACACATGAATCGGCATGTGGGCTTCATTGGCGCGGTCGGTCAGCGCGCGACCGCGTACGTGCAGCGCCTCCAAAAAGTTTGTATTCGCATTAACCATGGCAATGGATTGGCACCCAGCATCACGGAGCGTGCGAAACGCCAGGTCGCCAATGGCCACATCGTTCACGCTAAAGTGGTCCACTGTGGAAATGGGGTGCCCAGGTGAGAAAAGGTGAACCACTGGCAGCAGAGAGGCCAGCTTGGCAATGCACTCGCGACGCTGTGGCGGGCGGCCAGAGATCATCAAGATCGCCCCGTCGACTTGACGTGTCTCGACACAAAGAGGGATCTGATCGGGTGACGTCATTTGATCAAGCAGAAGATTCATCTGGCGCGTCCGGCAGGCTGTTTGAAGCTCCTCAATAACGTTTGCCATGATGGGTTCCTGAAAGAGGTTTGCCGTTCCGCCTATGGTGATGAGCGCTATGGAGCTGACTCGAAGGCGGGAAAGAGCGGCCGCACGAGGCTTGGGCCCTGGACGCACAGCTGGCCGCACATAACCAAGTCGGGTGATTGTATCACGCACCAGGGCGGTGGTCTTTGCTTTTACTAGCGGGCTTCCGTTCATAACTCTTGAAACAGTGGCTCTGGAGACGCCTGCTTCACGTGCAATATCAGATATGTTCATGTCGTCCATCCCTGAATGCATAACAGACTTTCATGCCACTATGCCAATGAAAATCAGCGGGCCGTTACGGATAATGTGTGATTTTGCAGACCAGTGCCTTTCTGACTCGATGCGGAAATTGTGATGACGTGAATGCCCATTGCCAATCCTCGGTCTGTGATAAGTCCGGTCGTGTTTGGATCACGGGCTTGAGCTTGTTGGCATCGGACGGAATGACTGGCTGAATTGCCTGCGAGGCGCCCACTCCCCGAAGATTCGTTGCTGTGAAGCTCACATTGTGAGCCGTTTTATCGCCAAAATTCTGAATAGCGACGCTTTCAATCATCACACGAGAGCATCCAGCGAACTGGATGCCTCGGTGAGTCGTGGTATTCCCTCCGTCGATCGTTCCTCCCGAGATGCTCACGGATGTGGCATTCAAAGTGGTAAAACCGGTGATGTTGGCAGCGGTATTCAGGCGCCCACCGAGAGGCGCACGCGTGTTGGAAGAGAGCGCGAGCGGGGCGTCTCCCGTGATGTTCGGTGCGCTGAGGCGGAGTGCGATGACATTATTGGGATTGGCACTCCGAGCGGCTTCATAAAGGCGTTGAATCTCTGAACTCGTGGTCGCGCTGGTTGTGAGGTTTGTGATTGATTTTCCCGAAACGATCGTCGCGGAGTGGTTGTTTGCTTTTGTGGGTGCCTAGAAATAAGTTTAGCCGAACCAGCGCCCGTTGTCATGATATGGTGATTGCTTGATGCCGTGGATACCGGCGAGGTCACGGCTGGGAAAAAATGTCGAGCAAGCCTTGGACAGTGCCCTCAATCGCAATACTGCTCGTCGAAGATCGGAGGTCGTGCGCGGTCACTCCAGGCGCTTGGATGCAACATGCCGCTGCCAATCTGCCATTGATAATAACATTCTCACGGAGACGCACGAAGAACCGGGGACAATGCGTATCAATCTCGTTGCTATGGTATTTGTAGCCGATGCCTCGATGCGTATCCCATTGCCATAAAGTGCCATTTTGAATAAAATCGCTGACGGCAAGCTCATGAACCTAGTCTGCAAATCCGGGCGCAGCATCCGCATCTCAGCATATAAAGACAAACCTTGGTGCTCCTGCTAGGATAGTGATTGCCGCCGAGCGAAGTCCCATTGTATAAAGCAAAAGCTTTCCAATGCCCCCAATTGAAGGCCGCAATTGATTTGGAAATATTCTTTAGAGGTTCGCATTGAGTACACGCGAGTTGGATTTGAGCTTTTGAGCGGAAAGAAAAGCGTTGGATCGCCTGTCTGATCAATAAAGCCAACTCGGAAGTTGCAAGCATTGCTTATATCGTCAAAGTAAATTTCAATATTTTATTTCGAATAGAGCGGATCTTTCATCGCTCAGATCTCCGAGGAAACCGAGTAGAAACGCAGTATGGATAACGTTAAAAATGCAAAAAATCGCTTTAAAAATTAAAATGTGCAGCTATATTTCAAAAAAACTGATGCATTGTGCCTCCCTAGATTCTCGTCTGTTTTGCGAAATTTCTGCAACATTCAGTATTTCCCTAAAATGACCAATCCTGCTAAAACCTACCGGGTAGGAACGCTCGTTTACACGTCGCGCGCGCTTCTAACGGTCATGTTCTGGATGCTCCTCGGAGATCTGTGTCTGCAGATCATGGAGCAACTCCCGACCTCCCTCGTTCCGCTACAACTGCGTTGGGCTACGGCATCGGATACCCTCATCGGTTTTGTGAGCGGGAGCCTTCCAGCGGTACTGGGGATTTTGCTGAATCCTATCATCGGAGTGCAGAGCGATCGGCATCGTGGGAGACTGGGACGACGGAGGCCGTTTTTACTCGGAGCGACTCCTCTGGTGATGCTGGCGTTGTTCAGCTTGGGCTTTGCAACGCCGGCTTCGACTTGGATCGCTGGAGTAGTTGGGGCGAGTTCGGTAGCCGCGCTCGAGATCGGTTGGATTGGCGGTTGCATGGTCGTCTTCGTGGTGGCGAATACCTACATCATGCAGGTCTATCAATTTCTCTTCGTGGATGTAATTCCCGCTGAGGTGATGGGCAAATTTGTGGGTTGCTACCGCGCGGTGGGGGCCTTGGGCGCTTTTGTTTTTCACCGCTATATGTTCGGCCAGGCGGATACCCAGACGGCGTTAATTTATGTCCTATCGGCGGCCTTGTATGGAGTTTCGTTTTTTCTGCTAATCTGGAAGGTGAAAGAGGGTGACTATGAAGAGCCTCCGCCCAAGGAAAACCTCGCGAAAACTACGAAAGCTTATTTCACCGAGTGTTTCAGCAGCCCTTTTTATCTCAAAACCTACTCGCTGGCTTTTTGCTTCTGGAGTGCCGTGGTGCCGCTGTGGACGTTCCTTGTTTTTTTTGGAACTAAGCCAGGACAAAATCTGGGTTATGCACCTACGTTGGGCTTAAGCTTGGAGGATTTTGGCCACGCACGAGGCTGGTGCTCTCTGGTGCAAGTGCCTGTCTTCTTTTTGGTGGGTCCTCTGGTTGATCGTTTTCACCCCCTGCGCGTGGGCATGGTGGGCATGTTGCTCTCGAGCGCTACCTTTTTTGCGAATTTCTTTTTTGTCCACGACGAGGGCTCATTCACATTTTGGCTCATCACCAACTTCATCGCGCAAGCGGTTTATATGGGAGCCTATCTGGCTATCCTCCCGCGCCTGCTCCCGCGTTCGAAATACGGTCAGTTTTTCACCGCGAATCAAATCTTTGGCTTCGCGGGAGTCGCTTTGGCACCCGTCTTGTGTGGGGGGTTGCTGGAATCCGTAAAGGACTATCGCTTCATCTATGTCTGGTGCGGGGGTTGCACGTTGGCGGGTTTTTTCATGTGCGTGCTCCTCTATCGCCATTGGATGCGCCTCGGAGGGGATGTCTCCTACCGCCCACCGGGTTTTGAGGAGGAGACGCAAGCGTCGACCAGCCCTGCCGCCCATTAAAAAAGTTTCATGAGTAACAGATCCGCAAACATCGATTGCTTCGCTGCCATTGCCACGGAAATTGTATCCGACAGGCACGGCGATCTCCGCCATCCCGAAGCCCAAAAAAAGCCTGCAAACCGCCTCCCACTGGAAACGGGCTCCGGATCCAGCCGGATTCCCCGGGCAAAAAAAATCACAACTGCCGAAGAATTGTCTGTCGCCTTAGACGACCTCCGCACACACATGAAGTCTTTCCTGCAGGACCTCTCGCCGAGTCTTCCAAAGACGAGGGATATGGTAAAAATCGAATCCTTTCAGTGGCGCGTCGAGACGCCCGAGGATCGCGCCAAGTTTGACTCTGTGCAACTTGGCGGTGGAGCTTGGGAGCAAGTTCGCATCCCGCATTACGGTCCCCCGCTTGGACCTGCTTCTACAATCTACCGCACGAGCATTGATCTGCCAGCAGAGATGTTTGCCCGGGAACGGCAGGTGATTTGCTTTGATGCGGTGGATTACCGGTGCCAAGTTTATCTCAACGGCGTCTGCCTAGGAACACACGAAGGATTCTTTGAGGCTTTTGAATTTGATGCCACGGATATCGCGCGCGCCTCGGGAAATGTCCTTCTCGTGCGGGTGGAGAACGATTTCACCATGCTTGGCCAGGCCTTTTCAGACGGAGACACAGATGGTGACAAAATCTACGCCGCCACTGGTCTGGGCTACGACGATCCGGAAGAGGGGTGGCACCACTGCCCACCGGGAATGGGAATCTGGCAAGGGGTGCGATTCGAAGCCCGCTCCCGTTTGGCAATTACTGATCTGTTCCTTCGTCCACTTCCGTCGCTCGATGCAGTGGAAATCCAAGTTGAAATTCAAAATTCGGGATCTAATCCACCCGAACACGTCGCTTTGTGCGTTTCGATTTATGGACGCAATTTTCAGGCCTGTGTCCATGAAAATCATGTCCACAGCGTGAGCGGGGAATGGGTGAGGGGATTCGGCGACCTCGATCACGGCACGCCAGATTCGGAACCTTGCCTCATGGGGCCAGGAAAAAATTACCTTTCGCTCACACTTCCCATGCCAGAGGCCAAAGTTTGGGATTTGGAGACGCCATGGCTCTATCAAGCGCATGTTTCGTTGGTGGATGCTGATGGTGGATTGTTTGATTCTGCAAGCCGCCAGTTTGGGATGCGTCGTTTCGAGCAGGAAGAATCTTCTGAACCAAAAGGGAAATTCCGCCTCAATGGCCGTGAAATCCGCCTGCGCGGTGCGAATACCATGGGTAACCTCGACCTTTGCGTTTTTCGGGGCGACTTTGATCAACTCCACGACGACATCCTCCTCGCCAAGCTGACAAATCTGAATTTTCTTCGCCTCACACAGCACCCGGTACAACGCGAAGTTTATGAGGCCTGTGACAGCTGGGCCTCATGCTGCAGACCGACCTGCCTCTCTTCGGATCGATCCGGCGCAATCAATTTCACGAATGCGTTCGCCAAGCTGCTGCGATGGAGCGTCTCGTGCGCTCGCATCCCAGTAGCGTTCTCGTGTCTTTCATCAACGAGCCATTCCCCGCAGCCCGCGCAAAGCCCCACCGCTTCATGCTCCGCAACGATATGGAGTTGTTTTTAGATGTTGCCTCCAAGGCTGTCAGACGCGAAAATCCTGAGCGCGTCATCAAATGTGTGGATGGTGATTACGACCCGCCCGTCCCTCAAGGAATGCAGGACAACCATTGCTACTGCGGTTGGTATATCGGCCATGGCATTGATCTTGGGCGTCTCCATCACGGCGGATGGATGCCTGTCAAACCCGGTTGGCACTTTGGCTGCGGGGAATTTGGAGCCGAGGGCCTCGACTCACGTGAAGTCATGGAGGCCCATTACCCCGAGCAATGGCTTAAGACCGCATCCCATGAAGCTTGGAATCCCTCAGTCATTCCCAAAGCGCAGTCGATGAATTTTCACTATCTCTGGTATCCCACGCCCCAATCTCTCGATGATTGGATTAATGCCAGTCAGCGCCATCAGGAGTGGATCACACGCCTCATGACGGAAGCCTTCCGGCGTCTGCCGGGAATGAACACCTTTGCGATCCACCTTTTTATAGATGCCTGGCCTGCAGGTTGGATGAAGACCATCATGGACGTAAACCGGATTCCCAAGAAATCGTGGTTCACATTCCGAGATGTGCTCGCGCCAGTGGCGCTTTCACTCCGCTGCGACCGCACGGCGGGATTCTCCGGGGAAGCGCTGCGCGTCGAATTATGGGTAGCTAATGATTTTGATGAAATACTCGCCGGTTACCAAGTGGCTTACGAAATTCTCCACGAGGGACAAGTCGTAGCCTCCGGAATCGCTCCTGCATTGTGTCCGCCTTGCTCTCCCACGCCGCAGGGAATCATTCAAGTCGATTTGCCTGAGTGTCAAAAGCGATCATCCTTGCAAATCTCGGCTGTTCTGATTGACGCAAACGGCACTCCAATCCACGACACCCAGCTGGGGTTGGAAGTCTTTCCAAAAATCCGGCCCACTCTCAATCAAGTCTACCTGTTCGGGGACGAATCGGCAGGGGCGCTCGCTTTGGAATCACTCGGCGTTGAGCGGTTCACCGGGCCCATTGAGGAAGCTGAAACGATTCTGATCACCGATGCGGCTGCCTATTTTGCTTCGCCAGCCAAGGTTGATCAAGCCGTTGCACAAGGCGCCACCGCCATTTTACTCGCTCTTCCCACCGGAAGCCACACCATCGGTTCGCAACAGATTCAAGTGCGATCGGCAGGCATGGGCCCCCGCCATTTTGTTTCCTGTGATACGAACCACCCGCTTGTCAGCGGATTCCACCGCCAGGACTTTAAATTCTGGTTCGATGAGAATCTGGGCCATGCCTCCCCGATTCTCACCAGCGTTTTAGATGCCGATGGTTGGACGCCCATTCTTCAGAGCGGCGATGGAGGATGGGGTCGCCCATGGGGCTCTGTATCGGTAAGCGTTGAACGTGCCGAGGGCAAAGGTCTCTGGCGCATTTGCCAAGTTGAAATGATGAACCGGCTCAAGACCAATCCTGTCGCAGCCCTCTTTGTTCAGCGTCTCCTCACAGAAAAATAAGGTGCTTTTGCCTGCTCAACGTGATCTTTGGTATCTTGCAATCTATTTAGTCGACCCTTAAAAAGGGGTTGATACTGCTAATTTCTGATGGCCGACGAGATTTTGGAGTAAAAATCGTAGCCAGTAGTAGAGCGCCGAAAGAGCCCTCCTCATCCACAGGCTCA
>Ga0214921_10004899_pt1 | contig 19301 bp, 16 predicted proteins | sample LL1505_MetaG_FD_177992 | JGI IMG/M metagenome (GOLD analysis project Ga0214921, IMG submission 177992) | Freshwater microbial communities from Lake Lanier, Atlanta, Georgia, United States - LL-1505 | ecosystem: Environmental > Aquatic > Freshwater > Lake | place: USA: Georgia | collected... | reverse complement strand
AAACGCGTCATAGAAACCAGGTTTGGTCAGGTAGATCGCTTTCACATCCTCCTTTTCCAGAGCCTTTCCCAAGCCACGTTGGTCCTGGTACAAGATCACCGGAAATTCCGCCTGCCACTTTTTTAGGATGGGGTTCTTGGCAAACTCGGGCCGCTTCGGGAAGCATAGAATAGATTCGTTTTGCAGGACCAACCTGTTTAGCCGGGCATAATCCAGCATGGCCGCTTCCGAGCCCCGCTCCGTCACCAAACGACTGTGAAAGGCAACTTTCATCCCCGTTCAGACCAATAGAATTCCATGTTGTACCAGACGAGTTCCAACCGATACCCCTCTTTTCGCAATCGCTGATACCAGATAGGCCTTCGACTTGGATTCCAGATTCCCAGAAGAGATGGGCGAAGATGCCCCTTCCGTATTTCCCGGCATAGTGCCGAGGTCTCCCTGCACCCACGGCTGGTAATCCCCACCGGGTTAGTTTTTTCCTGGGACTCCATCCAATTTGTCAGGCGGTTTCCATGGGTTTCAGTCTTTGGCCGATTTTTTCGAAGTGCCGCAAGTGGATAGGGCCGATGCTCCCATGCGATGACTTTCCAACCAACCTGGAGGCTTTCGAGCCAAGGCCCCATGCAACCAACTCGACCGTCTCCGCAGACCAACTCAAAGAAAACTCCTGACCTCACCTTTACTAGCACTTGCTTCCGCAATATCTGAAAGAAACCCTCCTTGGTGAAGCCGTTCCTCTCCAGCCCCCATCTTCGCTCGTATCCCGCCAACTTCTTACGATACATGCCGCGGGATAGAGGCGGATATTGTCGGTAAATCCATCCACGAAGCAGTCGAAAACTCAATCTCATGGACAGACTTTCTAGCATACCATTCCCTACGAATCTTCTTTTATCGTCGTGGATTTATATTTTTTCCACGACGTCTTTAACCTTAGGCCAAAACTGAGAACTCCCACAACATTGCAATGGCCAATTGAACAGCTTCCAACTCGACCACTTTTGGAATGCCCGTTTTTCGTGCAGAAAAGCTTGTTGAGTTTACTGAGCCTTTTTCGGCGCCCACTTCTTGTTGAATTCTCTCCTAAAATCTCCAGCATCGGAATTTCTGAAGCTTATTCCTTCCTCCTTCGTTCCTCTTTTTCGACTGCTCCCCAGATCCAGTATTAATCAGCTTGAGTTGAGCCACCTGCCTGGAGAATTCCATCATATCCCAAGTGCCTCTTTGTTGAGGGATCTCTGGTCTTCCCACCCCGTCGCCTTAGTTCGTCAGTCCGTGTATCCTGATTTATACTGTTGTACCAGCCAGTCCCTTCCTGCAGACGCGATAAAATCAAGCCTCCGACGAACAGGGCCGATGGGCTTTCTGGTCGATTTACGGGCGGCATTCCATATGGTGCATGAGGATTCCTCACATGAATGCCGAAATTGGGAGGAAAGTATCGGCAACGACCCAATGACAAGGCACCAGAATTTGGAACGTGCTCGGCAGATGGCGAAGGAAATTCCCTTTGGAGGGACTCAAGGTCACACTCAATCCCCTGACCATATGGCAGTGCGAGCTCAAGATATAGATTGGAGCTCCTTTCACGTGGTCGTCTCGATCGATATTTCTATCCCCCTAAGCATCCGACGAGCCCATCCCAAGGTTTTATGGGTCTATTTTCCTGCCGATCCTGGTACCCCAACAGCTAAACTCGCTAGACGGATCCCTCCCGAAGGCTTTGATGTTTCCCTCACCCACACCCACCGGCGATTCTCCATCCGGCCCGGACTGGGCAACAGGTCGATTGAATGCCCCTACTCTTTCCAATCTTCGTTTACCTGGGATCAGATATGGCCTGCCTCACCGCAGAGAGAAGGCGTTATGGTTGAACACCAGACATTCGCTCTCTTGACGGATGAACAGCGCCGTTGTTTGCGGAAGTTTGGCCCGGTACGATACCCGCACGGAAGTCTTTCCGAAGTCGCAACCATGCTTCGCACATCCAAATACTATCTACGCCTCGACGGCGGTCCGTTGACTGGCAACGGGCAGGTGGAGGCTATCATGGCCGGATGCCTTGCTTTGGGAAATCCTTCTACTTTCGTCCAGCGATCCCTCTTTACCCCACAAACCGTGGCAGTCGATTTCGAGACTGCTTTGCAGAAGATTAGTTTCTTTGAGTCGAACCCCACCGACTTGGAAACGGCCAGAAAAGAACAGCTCGTCGTGGCGGAGTTTGTATGTTTTCGACGTCCTGCCTATCAACTTCTTTGTCATCTCCATCAGCACCATGGATCCTCATGAAACCAGATATCTCCATCAACTTATCCGATTGCCCTCCGCAGTTTGAGAATTTTTTTCTGCCGATTCTTGAAACCAAGTACACAATTCGCAGAGAGGAACGGCCAGATTTTCTGATCTACGCACTGTCGGGCCACCGCCACCGGCTATACAACTGCACCAAGATTTATGTCCATCATGAAACCTATCCTCCGAACTGGAAGCAGTGTGACTATTCCATTCTTCCCGTTTGGTCCCCCGATCCACGACAACTTCATGTCCCGATCTTCGCCTTCGACCGCTCCCCCCAGCCTCTGATCCGTGGCGGGGAAGACTGGGACAAGATTCGCTCGTCCAAAACACGCTTTTGCGCCTTGCTTTCTAGCTATGTGGATCGAACCGTCGCGAACCGCTCTATTTTCTTTCAGGCCTTAAACCGTATGCGTCGCGTGCACTCCTCCGGCCGTGGCCTTAATAACACTGGTTTCTTTGCTTCTCCCGGTCATGAGGCTAAACTCGATTTTCTTCGTCCATATCGGTTCACCATTGCGTTTGAAAACAAAGACCGGCTGGGATGGACCACAGAAAAGATGTATGACCCCCTTGCCGCCTACACCATCCCCATCTTTTGGGGCGATCGTCAGGCATCGAGATATTTCAACCCGGACAGCTTCATCAATGCCCATGATTTCTCCACGGTGGATGAATTAGCCGAATATGTTTGTCATGTTGATGATACGCCATCTCTTTACGAGAAATACCTACGGGCCACCCCTTTTCATGAAAATGTCCCGCCAAAGGAGTTTTCCAAGGATAGGATTTTGAGATTTTTTGACCGCATTTTCGCAACTTCGATTCGCCCAGTCTCCCAGCGGCGCTGGTTCTTTGGCCTGACAAAATGGCGGTTGGCTAAACGCAACAAGCTTCCTGACGAATAATCGCTTTGGGATATCCCTTTTTTCTGCCCAAACAACCATTGCTTACCTTTTCCCAGTATTTATCTCTGCCAATATCCCCTCAAACCCCCTTAGCAACTTTCCTTGGTCCCAGAGCTCTTGCGCACTTCTTCGGCATTTTTCTCGCATCCCGCGAAGGCTGGTGAAATCTGCCAAAACCTGTTCCAACAATTCGTGCAATGATTTGGCTGTCACTTCGCTCGCCAAGAAACCGTTCTCCCCTGCCTGAATCATTTCCGGAATACCCCCCACCGGGAAGGCAAGCACAGGCGTCCCTGTCGCAAATGACTCTTGGATCGTGCAGGGCGCATTTTCCTGTCTGGCCGGATGCACATAAAGATCGGCTGCCCGGTAGGCATCTGCCATGGCATCATCCGTGTCGATCGATCCAAGGTTCACAATTCCTTCCCTCCTTTCCCCATTTCGGCCAAACAGGACAAGCACGGCGTCTTTTCTTCCTTGGCCCCACGCCTCAAGCAAAAGATCAAGACCCTTGCGGGGATCCTCGATCGAATCGGCACCTGCCAGAATGACCATCCCTTTTTCTGGCAGGCCGAATCTCCTCCGGGCCGCCCCTTGCTCTCCAGGAGAATAAATCCGGAAATCAATCGGGTTTGACAGATGCCAACATTTTTGTCCGGATATTTTTGTCGCCAGATTTGCCAGCCACTTGGATGGCGCCGTCACAGCGATTGGATATCTGCCGTCAGCCATACAGATCTCTTGAATTCTCGAAGCCTTGATCCCCATGCGCAGGTTAGTTTCCTCAAAGTAACCTTCTCTGCCTTCCCCCAAAGCCCACATGTCATGGAGAGTCCAGACCACCGGCGCGTATTGACGCGCGAGGGAGACCATTTGCTCCGACCAACCCCACTTTCCTCCTCCGGCAATATTGTGAAACCAGACTCCCTTCAGCCGTTGACCTTCCAGCATATCCTTGAGCCCTGCTTGCATCCTATCCTTGCGCCCCCCTTTTCCGGTGAAAGCCTCCACCAACCGCCCCCAACCCCGGGACGGCTTGCCGGTCAGGAGTCGGGTAGCCCCAAAGGATTGATCCCCTGCCACCTGAACAACATGCCTCTCCGTTTTTCGCAAGACATCAGCCCAACGATTCGCCGCCCGAGCTGCACCCCCTGCACTCATATGGTCCTGAAAAATCAAAATGGGTGAAGATTGGTTCATGTGATGAGATCGGTTTTTTTCCTTTCGGTTTATCGCTTCCGGTCTCAGCTTGCCTTAGATGGATTCCCGGCGCGTACTAATAATTTCTCCTTCAGCCTCCGGACCTTTGGGTGGGTTGAGCCAGTTCTTACAGGGGGCACTCGCCCGACGCGCATGGAACGTGCGCATTGCCGCCGGCAATCATCAAGGATCTGGGTTTGCGGATCATAGAGTCATCCGCCCACGTTGGGTTCCTTGGTTTTTTCGGTGTCGCTTCCACCTCAAACGCTTCCTTGAAAAGCAAAAGGCTGATTTTCCCTTCCATCTTCTGATCTTGATCGCTCCCTCCAGTGGTTGGCGCGTACCCACCGACATTGCCCCTGCGATTCTCCGCATCATGCCTTCCGGCCGCGGAAAATCCCGCACTTGGAGCATGGAGATGCGATCCCATCGATTTCCCTCCCCATCCCGCACGGAATTTGGTGCCTTGCAAGATGACGACCTGGCCCAAACCGTTTGGGGCATCGATTCGATACCCCCAGCGTGGACCAAGTCCACCTTGGCGGATTGGATTGAAGCACGCCTGTCTTTGCAATTCGGAATACAACACCTTTCTAAGAGCTCCCCCGGCCCTAGGAGAATTAAAAAGAAATTCCGGCTCGACCTTCGGGTGGGAGGGGAAACCAACCTTTGTCATTGGGTCGGCTTGGCGCTGGCTCCTATTTGGGCGATCCGAGAGAGCGGTGGTGAGGTTGAGCAGGTGCTGCTGCCCGCTTCACCCAACGAATTTCAATCCTCCTCCCTCGGCTGGCTGGGCGTAGATCAGAAAAGAATTTTGGTTGAAACCACTCAAGAGCAATATCCGGATTTTTCGACTCCCCCTGAGGTCCCGAACCAGAATTATTACGCCGGCCTTCGGCCGATTTTTTTGCGCCACGCATCCCCACATCGATTTCCTTCCCGCACTTATATTTCCCGTACGGATGCCTCCTACCGTCGGGTTGCGAACGAGCGGGATGTTCTAACTCTGCTTGCGAGCCACAACTTTGGCTGCATGGTCGCTAGTCGGCTGACCCTTGCGGAGCAGATTGCTTCATTCCGGGACTCAAAAATCATAGTAGCACCTCATGGAGCGGCTCTCACCCTGCTTTTTTGCTGCTCACCTGACGTTGTGCTTTGTGAACTGATGCCTGGACACGAGGAACGAACCTGTTTTCGCGATATCTCCTCACAATTCAAAGTCGGCTATTACCGCCTTTCCTGCCAAACAAAGGGGCGTCAGTCGCGTCGTCGTCGGGAAGCTGACCTCATAGCCCCCCTTCGTTGTCTTCAGTTTTTTGTAACCCAGCAGATTGAAAAGCCTTCGCGTAGTTTCGGTGTTGCGAGATTAACCAGCGGAAGGGCTTAATTTTTAAGGGAATAAAAAGACTAAGAAGGGCTACATCTCTCCAATTTTTTTCCGAAAGGCACGCAAGCAAGTCCGTCCACAGAGTTGTTTTGATTCGCCCGTACCACTCTTTACTGCAGTTGCCACTTCTCAGGATACCGACGAGAACCCAGAATTTAACCCACAAAAGACGACCTGGATCGTTAGCATAAATCCGATCCACCCATTGCAAAAGGGTGTGTATCGCAGGCAGGACGTGGTAAGGTGGAAACCTACGATCGGCGCCATACCGTATGGCCACCCTCCGACTGGAATCCTGAGTTTCAGTTATGTTTATTTTTAGGCGATAAGTAAAAAGAGCTTTTGGATTTATCCAGATTTTCTTGGTGCAAAAAACATGAAGCAGAAAAGGCTGCTCGAAGCTGGGGGAACTCATAAGATCAGCCACTGGCATAGCCCTAAGTTGCTCCCCTCTAAATAAAGCATAGGGCATAAAATTGATATTCCCATCAACACAATACATAACCTTCTGTGAAAAGGACATTTTCTGGATGGGAAGAATGATGGAATCTTTAGCTGGTCGTTGGTATGGCTTATCCTGGTAATCGATAAACCTGACTTGAGGCATCCAAACGTCGAAATCTGGATTTTTCTCTAAAAAACGAACACCCTCCGCTATGAAATTATCATCGTGATAGTCGTCGGCCGCCGCAAACATAACGTATTTGCCTTTTGACTGCTGCAGGCACGCCTCCCAGTTACTCTCGGGCGTGATTTCTAGACTTTGCCGGATAGAAAGATATGGAATCTGACTCAGATCTTCATTTTTTAGGATTTCGGCGCTGCGATCATTGGAACAGTTGTCGGAAAAAATCAGCTCTAGGTTTGGATATTTAAATTGAAGAATATTGCGCAATCTACCCGTTAAGAAATCTTCCTCGTTTTTAAAAGGAAGGCAAACGCTGACGAGAGGTAAATTCAATGTTTCCACGGTTTTTATAACTAATATTTTCGAACTAAGTATCCATCCGGAGCGACTGTAATGAGTAGCTTTTGCTGAATTTTCTTATCCACCTCGAACTCCGGATGAGTTTTTATATACTCCCAAACGGCCGTCTTTGGGTTATTGCCAGGGGCCCAAGGCCGATCAGGAAAAATCTCGGCGGGCATATCTTCGATGATGGTATCGAATACCACACAGTAACTTCCCACACTTGTTAGTGGGGCGTAGGCCTTCAGTTCTGCTAGCACGTGCTCGTGAGTATGATTCGAGTCTAGGCAGACTAGAACTCGCGAGTAGTTGGCCGCAATTGCGTGTACTTTTGCAATGACTCCGGGATCAATGCTCGAGCCTTGTATCATCTGGATACGGGAGGCCATAGGGTGCGCTTCAATGGCGGCTCGATTATGCGGGCGGATATCAATATCGACTCCCAAAACCTTCCGCTTGGATCTTTTCGGATCGATCACGGAACCCGACTCAATTCCATCGCACAGATCAAGCAGAGCAAGCATGGAAGCGCTCATGACAAGCGAGCCGCCGTGGGCGATTCCGGTCTCAATGATTAAATCCGGCTTTATTTGCCAGACAAGTTCTTGCACCGCAACTATGTCTTGCGGATATTGGATAATCGGCCGATTCATCCACGAGAAGTTATAGGAATAGCGCGGGAGGATGGATTCCCGGAGGAAGCCCTGAGTCGAGCGAACAAGATCAGTATTCGTTGCGTTTTTCGCAATGCGCATGTCTCGTTCCTCGAAGAATTTATTCATGCCAAAAGATAATATAGGTGAATTTGTTTTGCGTCATGGCCTTTTTTCCCTTCATATAACTTGCATTCATCACGTGGATATTGCTTTGCGCAGCAAGATATCCCAAGACCTGGGTGCTCAGCTGGTCTTCAAGGCCGACCCCGACAGGAGTCTGCTCTGTTTTGCCGGGTTAATATCCACAACAACGTCCACGGAGAAGCCTACGCGTTTTTGCATCCCATGGCTTTTTCATGGGTTTCATAGACGAAGTTTTGTAGCACTGGAAAGTTTTGCTCAGAATAAAGTTCCTTATGCATTTGAATCTGCACGCTTCGGATTGCACGTGGGCTCCCCAACGACACAAGGGGGTTCATTTTTGTTTTCATCTTTTCTACCAAATGAAAGCAGGTCGGGACGTCCATATTCATTTGCAATCCTTTCCGCAATTTCACGGACGGTCGTCGCCAATCCGGAGCAGATATTGACGGGCCCAACCATATTCCCAAGAGCTGCCTCTGCAATTTGATCCCCTGCCTTTGACACATCCATGTAGTCCCGTATCTGTTTGCCTTCGGTAAGCTCTGCTGTTTCACCTTTTGAGATTTTACCCCGAACATACGGGACAAGTCGGTGCTCGTTCTCGCCCTCTCCATAAAGATAGAAAAGACGGCACCAAGCAAAATCAGTTCCTCGAGAAGACAAATATGTGGAACAAAAAATAAAAAGGGATGTCTTGGCGGCTGCATAGGTGGTTAATGGCTTTAGCGATGTCTGAATCGAAAGCTTGGATGCTGAAAGTTCGTATTCAAAGCATGTCCCTATTCCAATAAACTTTGCCACCCTAGCGGAAGCCACGCCCCGAACAAGTTCAAGCGACCCAATCAGGCAATCCACGTTTTTTTCGGACTCAAGATATTGTCCCGGCTCGACATACCAGGCAGCATGAATCACGATATCGACTCCCTGGCATGCGTTTGCCCACCAATGCCGGTTTTCGCAAAATATATCTTGAGTGCTGATCACCTTTTTTATGGAAGGAATATTCTTAAAAGTATTTTCCTTTCCGCTCCTAACAACTAGGGTTATTTCCACGTTTTGTTCCGCAAGCGAGCGCACAATCTGTCGCCCAACAAAACCGGTTCCTCCTGTGATTAGAATCTTTTTCACAGGATCCTTATCTCTGGAATTGCCGTCACGAAACGCGTGCCTCTTTTTTCTATCTCGAGATTTTGTTGGCGGATTTCTTCCGCAATATTCCATGGCAAGATTAGAATATAGTCAGGCCTATCTTTCCCTATCTCGGCCGGAGGACGAATAGGGATTCTGCTTCCGGGCATAAACTTATGCTGCTTTGAAGGCGCCGCATCATATGCAGCGGACAAAAGGTTCGCTTTGACCGCCGTGAAATTGAGCAATGTGTTTCCCTTGGCGGCAGCCCCATAGGCCGCCACATTTTGGCCCGAGGCCCTTTGTGCCTCCAAAAAAGTCCGAAACTCGTCACGAATACGATCTGCACTTGCTTGAAAAGTTCGATATAAATTAGGCTCCCCCATACCCCGACGTGTCTCCTCGCCTAACAGCGTCGAAACGGCAGGAGTTTCTTGCTTCGAGTCATTCGAATGTCCCGCGTATATCCTTAGGCTTCCTCCATGAGTCGCTAACTCCTGCACGTCCCAGATAATTAATCCCGCCTTTTCAAGGATGCTTTTTGCGGTTCGAAAAGAAAGATAAGAGAAATGCTCATGATAAGCGGTGTCAAACTGACTCAGCTCAATCATTCTCATCAGGTGTGGAAACTCCAAAGTGATCGTTCCTTTGGGCTTAAGTAAAAACTTTAGCCCGTTTGCAAAATCGTTGATATCGGGCACATGGGCAAAGACATTGTTTCCTATAATTAGATCCGCTTGCTTGCCCTCTGCCGCGAGTGCACGTCCCAGTTTTTCACCAAAAAATTCTTGCCTGACAGGAATACCCAGCGCTTCGGCTACTGCTGCCGTGCTTGCAGTTGGCTCGATTCCCAGACATGGGATACCGGCACCCACAATGTTTTTCAGCAGATATCCATCGTTCGAGGCAATCTCCACCACAAGACTCTTGGGCCCGAGACCCAACTGCGGGATAATTTTTTTACAATATTTGGCCGCATGCTCCAACCAGCTCTTCGATGTCGATGAGAAATAGGCATAGTCCGAATTGAATAGTTCATCACGTCCCACAAAGTCCTCCGTCTGCACCAACCAGCAATTCGTGCAGACTAAAAGTCTTAAGGGATACTTGGGCTCCGGCTTTTCTAGATCTTCTTTGGAAAGATAGGCATTGGATGGGGGCATGACTCCCAGATCGAGGAACTTTTCCTTCAACTCCTGCGTGCAATGTCGGCACTTCAAAGTGTAACTCCTTTGTATTTGTCCGACAAAAACGGGAACTCCCTATCGCGCTCCGACATCTCCCCGATCGCCAAAGGCCACGAAATCGAAAGCCTCGGATCAAGAGGCGAAAGCCCATCCTCGTGTTGTGGCGAATACTGTTCGGAATGAAGATAAAGCAGCTCAGATTCCTTTTCCAAAACCTGAAAGCCATGAGCAAAACCCTCGGGAATCAGCAGTGCACTGCTATTTTCGGCCGATAGTTCTTCCGCGTGCCAGGAGAGAAACGTTGCAGAGCTCGACCGAAGATCCACCGCCACATCCCATACCCTTCCCCGAAGACATAGGACCATTTTCTTTTCGGCTTTGGGCGGCTTCTGACAATGCAAACCCCGAACCGATCCGACCGCATGGGTTATCGAATGATTGATTTGCATCACCGGGGTTGTCCAGCCCGCTGCGGATAGCTCTTCAGAACAGTAAGCCCGTGTAAATTGCCCGCGCGAATCCTTCCGAGGATGGCGCTGTATCACTTTCAGTCCTTGGAGGGGGGTCTCCTCAACATGAAAATAGCTCATCGAAGGGCCTGCTTTTCATAGGCTTGTATATCTTGCAGACAAAGCCTTCTTGCGTTCCCTCCTTTGGATTGGCTGGCATACCAATCGAAGGTTCGGGCGACAGCCGCTCGAAATCCCCAAACCGGATGAAACCCAAGACGCTTTTTGGCTTTCGAGTTGTTCAAAGCAAGCACTCTAGCTTCCGCAGGGCCTGTCCTTGAAGATCCCCAGAGGACCTTTCCCTTGGGGGAAAAACTGCTCGCTTGTTGGATTAGCTCCCGAACGGATTTCCTGTCAGATGAATTCGGCCCAAAATTGTATGCCCCCGAACGACGCGGGTTTTTCCAAAGCTTTTCAGCCAAAATCAGATAACCTCCCAAGGAGTCCAGCACATGTTGCCACGGACGAATGGAGGCTGGATTTCGCACCAACAAGGATTTGCCCTTCCCCCAGGCGCGGATGGCGTCAGGAATAATTCGATCCTTGGCCCAATCACCTCCTCCAATCACATTTCCGGCGCGGGCTGTAGCCACCCCCACACCCATCTTTTTAAAGAAAACCTGATGATAGCTGGCCGTGGCAAGGTCCGCAGCCGCCTTGCTTGCACTATAGGGATCGCTTCCCCCAAGCGAGTCGCTCTCGGCAAAGGAAACCCCTTTTTCAGAGTTTCGGTAAACCTTGTCCGTGGTGACTACGACAATGACCTTTAGCGAAGGAAGTTTTCGGGCGGCCTCGAGAAGATGAATAGTACCAGTGAGATTGGTATCCCAAGTTTCCTTCGCCTGAGAGTAGCCCACCCGGACAATGGGCTGGGCGGCCAGATGAAAGATAATCTGGGGCTTGATTTTCCCAATGACCTTCCTTACCTGACTGGCTTGCCGAATATCGACAAAGTGGGTTTTTGAAATTTTCCCAACTTTTGCCAACGAATAGAGATTGGGTCGCTGATCCGGCGGGAGACTGATGCCATGAATCTGTGCAGCTAACTCATTCAGCCAAAGGGCCAACCAGCTTCCCTTAAATCCGGAATTTCCGGTAACAAGAACTCGCTTGCCGCGCCAAAACTGTTTCGAAGGTCCCACTACTTCCAGATCTTCCACGGCGCCTTGCCAGTATTCCAAAGACTTTCCAAATGGTTTTTGTCACGAAGAGTATCCATCGGTTGCCAGAAACCTTTGTGCTCAAAAGCCCGTAATTCTCCTTCGGTGGCAATTTCGGGGAGAGACTCCGCCTCCCAACTGCTTCGATCTCCTTGGATATTGTCCAGACAAGAGGAGGCTAGGATAAAAAAACCTCCATTGACCGTCCCTCCATCTCCCAGGGGTTTTTCCATAAAGCCAACAACCTGATTCCCCTCCAACCGAAGTGCCCCATACCGCCCAGCCGGCTGAACTGCAGTAATGGTTGCCTTCTTCCCGTGTTTTTTGTGGAAACCAATCTGATCAGAAATATCGATATCGGCGACTCCATCCCCGTAGGTAAAACAGAAATCTGACTCATTCTGGAGGTACTTCGACACTCTCTTTAGGCGCCCCCCGGTCAGCGTCTCTTCCCCTGTATCGACGAGGGTGACCCGCCATGGCTCGGCCTTTTGCTGGTGAACCTCCATCCGGTTGTCGGCCATGTCAAAAGTGACGTCTGACATGTGGAGAAAATAGTTGGCGAAGTACTCCTTGATGACATACCCCTTATATCCACAGCAAATAATAAAATCGTTGATGCCATGGGCGGAATAAATCTTCATCACGTGCCAAAGGATTGGTTTCCCGCCGATCTCCACCATGGGCTTGGGTTTCAAGTGGGACTCCTCCGAAAGTCGAGTCCCAAGGCCTCCTGCCAGAATGACGGCTTTCATAAGCTTCGACGATAGCTTGGTTTTTTCGGCTTCAAAGTCGTTTCCCTCAGCGAGAGGTGAAAGGCGCCAACCGCTTCCCCATGGAACGCCTAAGCCTTCGCCAAAAAGATAATTTCCCCTCCATTCGGAGGTAGTGGTTGATGAAAACTGCATGATCAGCTGCTTGATGTAATTTCACCTGCTTGGAATGCCTTAGCGGAAAGGACATCAACCCAACTCTTTCGACTCCAGAATTTACATCTACGTCCCGCGTATTCGTCGCCCCTTCTCCGAATCCGATATTTTCCACCAGATTGTCCCGTGGAGTCACGGCTAACCACTGGTTGCGCCAAAAGCTGAGGAGCCAGCGATAGTCCCATGTTTTCAACTGATGGCCATAGACTCGCCCAAAAACTTTTTCCCAATATCGGATCTCTCTCGGGCTCATGTCCGGCCACAATGCTTTGAGCCCCCCTGGGAGAGGCCAAATTGCGTCACTTCGGTCATGCTTTTCCCAGCACCGAGCCCAGGTGCCCCAACCCCAAATATGCGGATAGCGGGAGAAAAAGTAATCATCCGAGAGCGGAAAAGACGCCGGCAGAAAACAGTTGCCGGAAATCGCCCCAATCTTTTCCTCCCCCTCCCACTGCTCCCGAATGCCCTCTACAAATCGGAAGAATTCACCTCTGGGCACGCAGTCTTCCTCCAGGATGATGCTGAAAGATGTTGCGGCAAAAACACGATCCAACCCGGATTCGACCCTATCTTTCAGGCCAAGATTGTTGTCAGCAAATATCCGCTCGATGCGACAAGGCCAGTCGATCTCCCTAGCAAGCATTTCCCGGCACTCCCTAACTCGGCCCTGGGCTTCAACATCGGCGTTCGTGGCCCCATCGGCGATGGCATAGATCGTTTCTGGTCGGTATCCACGAATAGCTCGCAGGACTTGTAGAAAACGTTCCGGCCGACGGTAGAAGATTAGGGTGACTGGAATTTTTTGGCTCACGAATGGGATGGGGGTGCGTGATTTCGGATCTTCTTGACCCATCCTTCAATGGGGCGGAGTACTTTTCGATCTAACCTCATGTCATAAAACCTCCTCCACCATGGCAGGGGGTCTTCCTGCCCGCCCCAACTCCCCTCTCCGTAATGAATTCCAAGAACCGGATGAACGGGCGCCCGCTCTTCAGAGGGATAGAAAAAATCTGAATGGTAGATGCGGATATCCCCCAAATCCCAGAATGCTCGGTCGGGAGAGTCGTTCTTTAGGTTTCGTAATCCACGTTTTTGAAGGCTCGCAGTCGCCAATGTCGTGTTCATCCGGGCAATTTTCAGATTATGATAATCTCGATACATTTCCTCAATCCAATCGTGCCCGGGGATGCTGGCCAAAAAACCCAGAGCTGCTGAATTTTTGCTTGGTCGGTTTTGCCTTGAGATGAAGTTCAAAACACAAGACTTCTTCAAAAGAGGAACAATGTCCCCAATCAATTCCATATCCGTATCCAAATATACTCCCCCGAATTCCAAAAGTGCATGAAGTCGAATATAGTCGGATGCAAAAGCGAACTTTCCCTCATTCATCATCTTAGCTACGAAAGATTGGCTCATCGGGCTGTTGCTCTCATCCCATCGCTTGATCTCCCACCCAGGCAAGTGCTTTTTCCAACTCGCCAAGCATCTCTCGCCTAATGGAGACATAGGCTTTCCGCCCAACCAGACATAATGGATGATCTTAGGAATCATGTTACCGCAAAAAGCCCATCTCAAATACACGCATGACTAATTAAGGCGGTTTTTCGTGAAAGTTTGTTTTCCTGAAAGCCCAAACGCCTCCCCCTCCTCCTAGCGTGCCACATGGCATTGCAGGTGTTGAGGAACATTTGCTTGCGCTTTGAATTTATCGTCCCTGGCAAAGACTGCTTGTCGTGGAATTCCCATCCCCAAAAAAGTAGGCGGCAATAGAGAATCTTTTTCCAATCTTGTGTCGTCATTCGTCCATTTTCCTACACAAGGTCTGGAAATCTTGCCTCTGCCTCGTTGAGTTTCTGCTGTGAGCGAGATAGCACCAAAAGTTTTTTCCCTCCCCGCCAGGCCGCCCAGCCGCTGAAAGTGCTCGGTGGTCCGGCAATGAGTGTGCTTTCCGACATCGCAAACAGATCCGAAAATGGCTCCCCCGGTCCAAGCAGAACCCCCGCCTTGGACGCCAGTTTCAGGCAAATTTCCTCGTCATCTCCACAGACCACGACGGGACGTCCCATTTCCCGAAGCGAATCTACCCAGGCAAGATAATCATCTGCCTGATAATAGTAGCGCCCTTCTTCAAACTCCCGGTAATCGCCCCTTCGAACGTGAAGGGTACTCCACTCTTTTCCTATCAACCCGCTTCGTGCTTTCCACGAATCCACTTTTTGACGGACCCCGGCCGAGGGTCGAAATAAGCTCCGCAAAAGTTTCCCATGCTTTTCCACTAGGTTTGGGCATCGAAAATCATAACCCCAGAGAACCAGATTCCGATGTTGTTTCCGCAAAGCCACAAATTCATCACTGTCCAAGAATATCGTGCCCAATCCTGAGCGGTCATAAAAATCCAGAACCGATCGAGCTGGGCAATGGACCGCCATCACCTTGATCATTCGCCGCAAGGGACGATGCATCCAAGCGGGCAACACCACCCCCAAAGATTCCGGCCACATACAAAAATCGTTTTTTTGGAATGCTTCAAATCCATCAGCATAGGATTTGAATGCCAAATTCCAGACTTCAAAACCATACTCCATCCCGGCTGCAATCAGGTGGCTTAACAAGATCAACCGGTTCCCCAAGCGGCCTGTGAAATCCACCACAACAACTCTCTGTAGTCTGATCATTTTTTAGAGAATTCCCATCAGGACACTTTTCCACCTCGGGGATTCTTCTAAGCGTTTATTAGTCATCTTTTGTAGTTTATGCTTCATATACTCTAAACTGAGAACTTTCTTTTCTTCGGCAGAAAAACTGTTTTTTTAAGGATCGGACTCAAACAAACTATGTAACAAACGTAAAACTCTTCGGGAATCAATTAGAACGAACGACTTGTCCCCTTTGAAAGCATTGTCCAGAAATTCTTTTCTCATTCAACCGCATGCTCTCTTGTTCCATTTGTGATTTATAATACGGAACGCACCTGTTGCGGAGTGGTTAGGATTGGCACGGTGGCATTCATCAGATCATACACAACCCCCTCCGGCACGGATTCATCAATTACAGGAATGTGTTTGAGGCCAAGCTGGGCACAAATATGCATATAACAGGGATTCACGTAACGGGCAGAAAAAAGCTCTACCACGGTGGTACCCGGACGGGCAAAAATTAGATTGGTCAATGCGGCCCCATGAGCGGCGACGATTACCTCTGCCGAGCCAAACACTTTTGCTTGATCCTCGATCGTGTCCTGACTTGGTTCATACTCTTGGAACCCGAGGGACAGTAACAGCTCAAGAATCTGCTGCCGGTGGAGCAATTGCCGCGAACTGCCAGCCGGTCGCAATAGAGCAATTTTTCGTCCTTTGTTGGTGGCAATTGGGGGCCTGAAAAATTGAGCCACGCGCCGCAAGCTATGGGCGGGAGGCCGACCTGTGTCATGATGCGGCGAATGGAACCCAAGCTCCCTACACAGGTATTGCGTCTTTTTGGTCAGGGCCAATATCTTTGTTTCTGGGATTCCCAGTTTATGGAAAGTCTCTTGGTGAAAAGACTTTAGCTGCTGATGGGTGAGGATATAATCATAGCCATCGAAGTTTTTGTTTCGCCCCCTTTCTTGCAGCAGGATCGGCATAACATCCGTCATCCAGTGAAGATATGTTTCTCCTCCCAAAAGAGCAGCCAGGAAGGATCTTCCCTCCAGTTTGTGCTGGGTTGGCATCCGTAAATTTCTGAGCACACCGATTTCAACTCCCTCTTTCCCCCAGTCCCGACTCACTTCCTCCAAGACAGCCCCGTCTTGCGAAACTACTGCGGGTGTTGGCCCGAACACTCTGGCCTTCCGCAAAGTTAGGCGAAAGCCTTTCGGAGATCTGTATTCGGAATAATCGGACAGGAGGGGATGGGTGTGCCTCGATGGCTTATCAGGGAGTTTGTAACGGCATGCATGCGAGGGCAGAGCTTCTTTCAAAAGGAGCCCCAGAATCTTCTGATCTGAGCTAATCCTCACGAGATGACTGGGGATCGGAAGATCCTTGTGCGTTGCAACATGAATGACCCGTTTTAAGACAGGAATGAGACGATCCACCGCTGATTTGAACATCCCCCGACTCTTTTTTGAAATATGCCCATGGGGCATAAAAACTTGCCTCTTTCCGAAAAATTCGCCCCACATTTCCCCACAGCGGAAAATATACCGCTCAATCTTGCGGGATAGACTTGAGTTTGGGACGAATGCAAAAGGCACTAGGAGTAGACCACAGAAGACGGCGAAGTTTGCACGCAAGGCGAGAGGATAATCGGCATGCCTTGGTTTTTTGCAAAAGACTCTTCCGTGGTCGTACCCTGAAATAAGCGATCGGTACATTCTTCCCCATGTGGAGGAACGGGCAAGACGAAGCACATGCCGCATTTTTAAGTTCGGCACATAATACCGAACCGGTTTCGTGAAGTTCCGAGCCTCGATCCTCGCCTGGAGTTCTGTTCCTTCGTGAAATCCAAACCGTCGATTTCCCGGGCCGATTCCGGGATTAAATCTGCCCACGGCCTTAAATTCAGCCCTTTCCATCAAGAGGTTGCACTCAATAAAATATTCATTGGGTTTAAGATATCGTTCCCTTCGTCCGTAAGATTCGTTCCAGCCGGCTAGTCGAAATCCTGGCAATACTTTCATCCCTGGAGGAAGGATATCGAAAATCGGCCCCCCCAGAACCTTGATCCCCTTCACCTTGCGGATGACCCGCTCCGCCCTGGCGAGCCAATTCACTGGGGGAAGGCAGTCGTCGTCGGTAAAGGCAAGCCAGCTTCCTCGTGCCGCCTGCGCCCCCAAGTTCCTAGCCATGGAGACGTTTCGCTCCGCAAGAAAAAGATAACCGAGGTTTGGCATGCGTTTCATCCATTCGTGAACAAGGGCGCAGGTTCGGTCGGCACTGCCATTGTCGACCACCCATACCTCGAACTGGTCGGCACGCAGGGACTGCCGGGAAAGTGCCCCCAAGCATCGGGCAAGCATCTTCTCCCGGTTCCGGGTGGCGATGACTACGGAAAATAAAGGACGTTTGTTAGAGCTCAAGGAGCTTTCGTTTGTCCCATTCTTTTTTCCAGTCTAACGTCAGGTCATTTTCCGGCTGGAACGAAGGGGGCAGAGCCACCCGGGTATCAGTTCTTATTAGCTTGATCCAAGGCTTGGGAGGAGGATCTCCCACCAACTGGAAATTGATTCCTTCACGAATGAACCATGTTCGGTTACTCAGGAACATCGGCATGTGGACTTGCAGTGGTTGAGGCAAGGTTTTCAGGAAAGCCAACTGGGAGTTTAACACCCGCTGGGCCTTCACGCAGCCGACCGAATAAAAAAGCAGGATCAGCACGCTATTCAGGATCCCGGTAAACAGCGCAAAGAGAGGCAAGATCCATGCCCTGCCCGAAGGCACGTTTTTCCACGCACAGACAAGCGGAAGGAGTAGGGTCAATGGAATCAGCCAACCCTGCGGGGCCCAGCGTGCCCACCAGGTCTGTGTTAGACTGACGCTCAGTAAGACCGGCACCACGGGGAAAAAACTCGCCAAACCCGGAGGCTTGCCCATAAAAATAAAACCAAGCGAGGCAACCGCCAGGATAAGAGATCCTCCATAAAGCGGTCCAAACCCTCCTGCTCTGGCATCTGGTGAAAGATCTTCAAACAGCGACAGCTCCCTTCGATTCAGCCAAAAGGGAAACTTCATTTTGGGCTTGGTGGCAATGACCTCCGTGGGAGCCATATAAGACATTAGAAATACCTGCAAACGATCAAGTTTGGGCATCACATCCAGCCCAAAAGAGTTTTGCCCGACGCCGTATCCCGCTGTGGCCAGATTGGTGGCACTCTGTAGATAGGCCATCGATAGATCGGGAAACCCTCCCACTTTCCTGAAGATCATTCCAATGGGCCATGTAACCAAAGCACTCATGCCGACAAAAATAAGAATCGGCTTTAAATTTTTCAAATGGGTCAATGCGTAGAAACCGAGAAAGACCACATCAATGACAACCCCATAAAGAAGTCCTGAGGTTTTCGCGGCTGATAATCCCAAGAAGGCCAAGACTAAGGCCAAGACTCCGTCGATACTCATGGGACATAGCAGAAGCCGAAGGGCACTGAACAGCATAGCGGTGAACAGGGCCCCTGTATGCCCGTCGATGTAGTAACTGGAGCTTTGATAGATGCAAACCGGATTCAGTGCTGCCATCAAAGACAGGGCCCAACACCAGCCGGAACGAAGGGACAGAGCACGGAATGCACCGAAACAAATACCGAAGGAAGCAAATACCAGGATCGGTGTGATCGCCTTACCCGCATTCAGACTACCCGTGATCTTGGCCAAATAGGCCGAAAGCAAGTTCCCCAGACTGTACTGGTATCCAGACTGCACGACAAAGGACCCACGAAGATACGGATTCGTCTCCGCTAGTTTCACCCCTTCTTGAAAGGATGGATCTTTGACCGGGTTCCATCCCGCAGAAAGCCCGAGAACGGATTCAATTCTTGAATTCATCCCATCCCAACTCAGGTCATCAAACTGGGCCGCGACCAACGCCAGCAGGCCGATCGTACCGAATTGTCCCAACAACAGCCCCCCCACCGCCTTGACCCGGTTTGAGGCCAACCCGGACACTGCCAGCCAGGCCGCTCCCCCGGCAGGCAGGAGAAAGGCCAACATATGCCAACGCGTGATTGAAACCCCCATGGCAAACAGCCCCAGCGTGGCCACGTAAAGGCTGACCAGGCCGGTCAGCAGGGATACGCCAAACGGCCAGAGGTAGTCGGAGAATTGAAACTTGATCGGCTCGGAATTCATT
>Ga0214921_10004898_pt1 | contig 19307 bp, 24 predicted proteins | sample LL1505_MetaG_FD_177992 | JGI IMG/M metagenome (GOLD analysis project Ga0214921, IMG submission 177992) | Freshwater microbial communities from Lake Lanier, Atlanta, Georgia, United States - LL-1505 | ecosystem: Environmental > Aquatic > Freshwater > Lake | place: USA: Georgia | collected... | reverse complement strand
TGGCACTCAGGCGTTGGGGGGAAGGCATAGGGCGTACACAGCACAATTACGCACTCAAATCCTATGGGCTGCCTTGGATGGCATCGGATCACACCGTTTCCAATGCTCAAACCAGCCCGCTAATACCCTGCCAACCCAGATATCCCGCCAGGGCAAGGCTGATGCCGCCCACCAGCAGATCGCCATTGCGATAGAGCAGTTGTTTGGCCTGACCAAGGCGCGGCAGTATCCAGCTGCGGTTTAAGGCCAGGGCCCCTAGCGGCAGTAGCAGGCAGCCGCTGGCGGCCAGCGTCAACACCCCCATGCCAAGCAGTTCCTGGGGATGGCCAAGGCCAGCGGCCAACAGATTTGAGGCACTTTTTGCCACAAGGAACAGGTCGTCGGGACTGACCACCTCCAGGCCTGAGCTGATCGCAATCAATAGCGGTAGCGGCAGGGCGCCAAAGCGATCCAGTTGTTTGGTCCAGCCTGGTGGCTCTGAACCATTGGTGGTGCGGTTAAGCAGGCCGCGCAAGCCCAGGGCCAGCAGGGCGCCTGCGGCCAGTAGATCGGTGACCATGCCATGGGTGGTCGCCTCGCTGCCGTTGCCCAAAAAGCGGTGGCCCAGGCTGAGAAAAACGATAAGCATCACCAAGATGGTGAGCATCCAAGAAAACACAAACCAACTGGCCCGCCGCAGGGGTTCCTGGCCCAGCAGCAGCAGCAGCAGCAGGCCAATGTGAAGCGGACTGAGGCTTACGGCGGTGCCATAGGCGATCAGATGGGCCCAGAGCTGGGGGGGGAGGCTGAGCATGGTCCGTTCCAGGAGAAATGCTGGCGCGACTGGTTATCACCCCATGGCCGCTAAAGAAAATATGGCTCAGGAATTTCTGAAGTTTTCAGCTAGTTGAAACGCAGCAGCATCTGGGTACATATTCTCAGGCGCCGATTAGACCCTGGGCCGTGCAGCTAATACCTGCTCTCTTAACCGTAAAAAAACCTGAGCTTGCCAGGCCCAGGGAAATGCCCTGGATCTGACCCGCTCAGGTAATTATCTGCTGAAAGCAGTTGTGAATTAGTAGCGGCCGCCGCCGCCACCGCCACCGCCGCCACCGCCGCTGCGACCGCCGCCGCCACCGCCGTAGCCGCCACCACCGCCGCCGTAGCCACCGCCACCGCCGCCGCTGCGGCCGCCGCCACCGCCACCGCCGCTACCGCGGGGTTCAGCTTTGTTTACACGGATCATGCGACCCATCCACTCCACATCCTGGAGATCATCGATGGCTTTTTGTTCATCGGCTTCGTTGACGAGTTCAACAAAGGCGAAGCCGCGTTTGCGGCCAGTTTCCCGGTCTAGGGGAAGGCTGCATTGCCGCACCTCCCCGTATTGGCTGAACAGGTGGCGCAGATCCTCCTGCTCCGCATCAAAGGAGAGGTTGCCGACGTAAAGGGTCATTCAGTGGAAAAAACTTGAGGCAGGTCATCCCTGGGCTGGCACAGATGTGAACTAAGCATGACCAGGGAATCTTCTCAACCCTACAGCGTTGAGTTCGTATGCGCATCGCCTAGGTCCATCTCGCCACCAATAACCGTTGCTTCGGCCTCAAATGCTGTAGTTGTGCCCCAGGTTTTCAGGGCAGTGGCGCCAGGATTCCACTCTAGGCAGCGGCGTTCGAGGGCATGAATCAGCCGGAGAACCTGTTGCTGTTTTAGGCAGAAAGGCAGGGTTCCTTCCCAGAGCTCAAAGCTGCTGCAGTAAAGGCAGCGGCGCCAGGGGGCCTGCAGCGGCAGGGGCGGCTCATAGTTGGTAACTAATAAACCGGCCGCCACGGCGCTCGATCGACGCACGCTCCATAGTACGCTAGAACTAGTTTGCTTGCTGGGGCGTCGTCGGTGGTTTGCTTTCTGCACAGCGCTGATTGGCAGATAGGCAAGCCCTATGCCCGGGTTCCAGACCCTGAAAAGCGCGCCCGGCTAAAGCAAGTGCGCTTAGAGGCAATTGCCCGGCTGGGGGCCGTGGCCATGGCGGAACAGGTGGCCTTTGTGCTGGTGGCTGGGGACCTGTTTGATTCGATTGGTCCGACCCGGGCCGAGGTGGCCCAGGCCTGCAGCGCCATTGGGGCGATTCCATTGCCGGTGCTGGTAATTCCCGGCAACCATGACCATGGCGGTCCTGGCAGTCTCTGGCAGGAGCCCTGGTTTCTGGCGGTGCAACGGGAACTGGCCCCCAACCTGCAGGTGCTTTTGGAGCGCAAACCCTTGCAGTTGCCCCAGGCGCTGTTGCTGCCCTGCCCGCTGTTACGGCAAGCGGAACCCCTCGACCCCACCGCCTGGGTGCGCCAGCTCGACCTAGATCGCTACGGCGATCTGCCGCGACTGTTGTTAGCCCATGGCTCGGTGCACGGCTTCGGCGGCGAGGAAGCTGGCGATGGCGATGGGGAGAACCCCGCCGTGGCCGCCAATCGCATTGATCTGAATGCCCTGCCCCTGGGGGAGCTCGACTACATCGCCCTCGGCGATTGGCACGGCCTCAAGCAGGTGGGTCCGAAGGCTTGGTATGCCGGGTGCCATGAACAGGATCGATTTCCGCGGTCCGAGGGCTATCGCAGTGGCCAAGCATTGCGGGTGGAGGTGCAGAGGGGCCAGCTTCCCCAGGTAACCGCCCATGGCACCGGTGCAGTTTCTTGGCAGCAACTGCACCAACGTTTTAATGACGACAGTGATTTGGCTTGCTTGGAAAAGCAGCTGGCTGATTGCCTTGGCTCCCGCAGTGGCAACGATCTGTTGTTGTTGGAGCTGGAGGGCAGCCTCAGCCTTGAGGCGGCGGCAAAGTTGCAGTCTCTGCTGCAGCGCCTAGGGGACCGGCTGCTGCGCCTTAAGTTGCGCGATCGCACCAGCGTTGCCCCCAATGAGCTCGAACTGAAACAGCTGACTGAACGCCCTGGGGATCCCCTGGTGGCTCGGGTGGCCCAGCGGCTCCAAGCCCTAGCGGCCTCAGCCGGGGAGGAGGGGGAATTAGCCCGGTTGGCCCTGCGGGAATTGCATGGGGCCTGCCAGGGTCATAGCTAACCATGCGCCTGTTGTCTCTGGAACTGCGCCATTACCGCCGCCATCGGCACCTGGCTGTGGATTTTGCCGCCGGACTGACGGTGATTGAGGGGGCGAATGAATCTGGCAAGAGCACCCTGGCGGAGGCAATTCACCGCGCCCTTTTCTTACCTGCCCGCAGCGGTGGTGCCCTTCTGGAGGGGATGCGCGCCCGTCCCGCCCTGGGGGACCCGGAGCTGGAACTGAGCTTTGAAGCCGAAGGTCATACCTACACCGTGCAGAAGCGTTTTGCTGGCGCCCGGGGCAGTGTGAGCTTGCGCACCAGGGGCGGCAGCCTCTGGCAGGGGGACAGCGCCGAGGAACAGTTGGCCCAGCTGGTGGGGGCCAGGGCGGTGGCCCGGGCTCGCCATGGGGAGCAGTTGCGGGAGCGATGGGGTCATCTATGGGTGTGGCAGGGCAGTGCCGGCCTCGATCCGTTGCAATTAAGTGCTGAGGCCATTGACGAAGAAAGGCTGCTGCAGCGGCTGCAGGCCCAGGGTTCGTTGGCGATGCAATCAAGCCTTGATCGCCAGGTGCTCGACCAGGTACGCAGCCGTTGGTTGGCCTGTTATACGGAAAAGGGCAAGCTGGGCCGCGCTGGTTCTGCCCTGGCGGCGGCCCTGGCGGCGGAGGCGGAGGCCCGGGGCCAGCTGGCCGAGGCTGAGGCGAAGCTGGCCGCCCAGCGGGGCGCCCGCCAGGAATACGACCAGGTAGTTGCTGAATTGGAGCAGTTAGGGCAGTTGCTGCCCCTGCTGGAACAGTGGCAACTCCAGCAAGCGGCGCTTGAGGCCCTTGCTGGGGAGTTGGCCCCCCGGCAGGGGGCCCTGGAGCAGTGGCAGCAGCAACAGCAGCGACTCACCGCCCTGCGGCTGGGCCTGGCCCCCCGCCAGGGGGAACAACAGCAATTGCAAGAGCAATTACCCCAACTGGAGTTGCAACGCAGCCAGGCCGCCGACCGTTTGGAACGGGCCTTGGCAGAGGCGGAGCAGTGGCAGCAGTGGATCAAGCGGCTCAGCCTGGCCCAGCAGCTGCAAACCCTGGAGGCTCTGCAGATGCGGCTGGCGGAGCTAGAACCATTGCTCGCCGCCCTGCCTCAGCTCACTGCCCCCCAGGTGGATAGGTTGCGGGAAATTGAGCGGCAGCAGCAGGCGGCGGCCGTGGCCGTGGCCAGCCTCTCCACTGGGGTGGAGTTAATTCAGGCTCTGGGTCCCGTACAGCTCGATGGCCAGGCCCTGGCGGTGGGTGAGCAGATTCTGCTCAGTGAGCCTGGCTTGCTGGAGCTGGGGGGGGCCGCAGCCCTGCAGTTGCGGATCAGCCCCGGGGGGGGCACCAGTGTGGCCAAGGCCCGCGATCAGCTCAGCCAGGCGAACCAGCGGCTGGCGGCGGCCCTCCAACCCCTGGGTTTGGCGGATGTGGCGGCGGCGGTTAGGGCTGAACGGCAGCGCACGGAATTGCTGGCGGAACAGCAACGGCTCCAGGAGCAACGGGGTCACCAGTGCTTGGAGGAGTTGCGACAGCAATGGCAACTATTACCAGAGGTGCCAGCGGCCCAAGCGGATCTGGCCCGCCTGCGCGAACAGCTCGACAGTCTTGTGCCCCAGGGCCGTTTACTGCGCCAGGAACTGAACCAGGCCGACGCAGCTCTGGCGCAGGTGCGCCGGCAGTTGGCCGACCTCGACATTGGCTTGCAGGCGGATCAAACCTCCCAAGTTCAAGCCGAAACCCTGATCAATGACCTGCAAAATCGCCATGGCAGCCTCGAGGCCCTAGGGGCCGAGGCGGCCCAACTGAAGGCCCGTCTAGGGGCCCTTGGCCAGGAGCTACAGAGTTTGAAAACCCTGTTGCAGCAATGCCCAGGCGGGGACTCAGGGGCCAGCCAAGGGGCAGCGGCGGCGGCGCTCCCCAGGCTTTCCCAGTTACGTCAGCGGCGGGAAGCCCTGCTGCAACAGCAGGCGGCCAGCGCTGCCCGCTTGCACGTGGACGGAGAGGTGGATCTCCAGGCGGTGCTCGAACAGCGGCAAGCCGCCCTGGAATCGCGCCAATGGGAACGGCAGCGGCTGGAACGGGAGGCCCGCATGCTCAATCTGCTTCAGGGATTGCTGGAGGAGGAACAGAACGCCATGGCGCTGCAATACACCGCCCCCCTGGGCGAACGGCTGGAGGGCTACCTCAGTTGCTTGGTGGCTGGACCGTTGAGCACCAGCCTCAATTACGACAGCCAAGGGGGATTTTCTGGCTTGAGATGGCAGCGGGGTGATGGGGTGGCCTGGGATTTTCAATCCTTGAGCGGTGGCAGCCGAGAGCTACTGGCGGCGGCCGTACGGCTCTCCATGGCGGAGGTGTTGGCAGGCGCTTACGACGGCTGTTTGCCACTACTTTTCGACGATGCCTTCACAAACGTCGACCCTGGGCGCATGGCGGGGTTGGCGGCCATGTTGCAGCGGGCCATAGACAGGGGGCTACAGCTTTTATTCCTGAGTTGTGATCCCACCTGCACCAGCGGCTTGCCCGCTGGGCAACGGCTGCTGATGGCCCCAGCTCCCCCCACTGGTTAAGGCTGCCAGGGGAGGTTGGGGGCAAGGGCAATGCCCTTCTCCCTGAAGGCCCTTAGCAAGGCCAGATTTACGGTCTGCTGACAATCGAGGGCGACAACATAGTCAGCGCATGGCACCCGGTAGGCCAGTTCCACCGTTAGGCGTCCCTGGTCAAAGCTAATGAGATGGCAGCGTTCTAGGCGTGTGGGCGGCACACTTTCAACGACCGCCCTCACCAGGCTGGGGATCTCTTCCAATAGCTGTACGGGCGTGTCGATTGCTAGGCCAAAACGTTGCACCAGGCGCCGTTGCTCGAGGCTGCCAAAGTTGCGCAAGGTTTTCTGCATTAAGCCGGCGTTATTAACAATTACCCGTTCACCATCAATGCTGCGTAGTTGGGTGGCACGTATCCCCACGCGTTCCACTTCCCCCCAAACATCATCAAAATGCAATAACTGACCAATCTCGAATGGTTTGTCAAACAGAATAGTTAGATAGGTGATGAAGTCTTTGGCTGGACCCTGAAGGGCAAAACCAAGACCCACCCCAGCCCCTGCCAGGGCCCCAATTAAGGCACTGAAGGGCAAGCCCTGGAACTGCAGAAAACTGAGTACCGCCAGTAACCACACCACCGTTCGAATGAACGGCTCTAGCCAGGTAAGTGCCTCTAAGGCGGCGCCGGTGCCCAGTCCCCTTAGGGAGATTTCCAGTAAACGCACCAGCAGTGCATTGGCGAGCCGCACTAGCAGCACCATCGCTAGCAACTGCAGCCCACCAGTTACCAAGCGATCGATACCACTGCCCAGGGCCAGTGCTCGCCAACCCCAGCCCAATAGGGCAAGGAGCCCTAAGCCGATGGCTGTGTTAAGCAGCCGCCTAGCGGGCCGAGGGGAGGATGTCGCCGGCCCGGCGGGCCCGGTGCTGATCCAACTCTTGCTCACTTTGGGGTGCTGCATTGCTGCAGCCTATAGAGCTTGAGTTAACTCCCAGGCGTTCCTCTAGCCGTGTAACCACCTCAGGCCAGCTGAGCCGGCGAGGGGATTTATCGGCCTCCAGTTCCCCATGGAAGTGGGTGAGGATCTGATGGTGAAGCCGATGGGTTTCTGCTTCGCTGAGCTCATGGGGCAGTTCACACACCAGTAACTCATGGCCAAAACGGTCGGTAAGCGTGATGCTGTGATCAGGTGCTGGCATTTGCTTGCCCATAGAAAGGTAGACCTGCTGCTTAATTCGTTCTAGGCCCGTTTGGACCCAGGGGTATGGCTTGAAATCAGAAATTTTCCTGGAGGCTCAACGTTCTCCCAGCAGTTCGGTCCAACTGATTGGGGTACGCACTAGCCCTAGGGGTGGAAGCGGACGGGCAGGGGATTGGGTCGGCGCCTCTTGGGGGCGTCGCAGAATTGTTTTAGCCATGGACATTCACGTATATGAGATCAACCATCGCGGCTGAATTCCTTTCGTTTAAGGAAATCGTCTGAACCCCACGAAGCCTGAGGCGGTCAAAAAGATGGCGTGTTCGGTGGTTGGTTTGCTTCAACCGAACCTTTTCACTCTATCAGGCGTTGGCCCCACCGCTCGGCAATAGGGCATAGGGGTCTAGGTCAAGCCGTTTAAGCAAGGCAAATAAGGTGCCGTTGCTGCCGCGGCATATGCGCAGTTGCTCGCTTAAAAAGGTGATATCAAGCCAGGCGGGAAAGCTCTGGTTTACCGCTGGCATTAGTTGGGCTTGGATTGGCCCCAGCCTTGGGCCCATCCAGCCGCCCTTAACAAAACGCACCCCCACCCTTTGGGGGGGGTCAAGTTGTAATTCAGCTAATACGGCAATGGTCCCTAACCCGCCACCGGGCCCCGCCAGCCGCAACAGATTCATGGCCCGGCGCTCCCTGGGCAGTAGCAACTGCAGATTTTCAAGCCAGGGTTGCACCTGGAGATAGGGAAGTTTGCTACTGCTCCAGCGCAACTCCCAAACCCCCTCCAGTTGGGCCGCCTGCTTTGTTAGGTCACAGGGTTGGCTTTGTTCGAGGGCGCTTATCAAGGGGCGTAGCACTTCCCCCTGGGGCCGGGGATTCCGCAGCAGCCCCAGTAACTGGTCTATGGCTTCAGGAGTGCTCAATCTTCGTCGAGGAAATTAGCTTCAGATTCCAAGGCATTTAGCTGGGCATCCAGCAGGCGGCTGTTGGATGCACTATCGAGCCGCGCTGCCGCCAGCAGCCGTTCAATGATTGCCAATTTGCTGTCTGGGTCCCGGGCCCCTTCCTTGGCGATCTGATGATCAATCCGTTGGCGAGCGGCGCCGAGGCTCAGGTTCAACAGGCTGGCCAGCTGACCACAGCTGGTTAAAAATTGACGATCTCTGTTCATAAATTGAATTCAATAGCTCCATCATCCCTGGTTTAGTCCAGGCTGGAGCCGTAACTGGCCCCCATAGGCCCCACAGCCATCGAGGCAGGCGGCCCCACAGCGGCAGGCCAGGGCCAGGGCTTGCTCCCGGGGAAGCCCGGCGGCTACAGCGGTGGTAAGTCCAGCGGCAAAGGAATCACCCGCCCCATAGCTATCGCCCAGGGGGGCTCCGCGTTTCAGGGCCTCAAAACGCCCCCCTGGCACTGTGTAACCGCCGCGGGCCCCTTCAGTGGCAACAGTCATGGTTGGGGCCGGATCCAGGGCGTTGGCAGGTACCTGTTCCGATGGATCCAGGGCGCTGCCCACCAGAAGATCAAGGGGCACTGCCGCTGTTTGCAGGGTCCCTAGGCCGAGCCGGGGGGTGGCGGCCAGCACCCGGGCCCGCCGGGCCAAGCGCACGGCGGCAGCATCGGCGGCAGTAATAAAAACACCATCACACTGGGCTAGGAGCTCCCAGGGGAGCGGATCGGCGGCGGTGGGGCTGAGCCGCTCGCCGATCACGGTGATGGTGCGTTCCCCATCACTATCAATAAAAGTGACTGCCCGTCGGGTGGGGGCATCACGCCAGGCCACATGCAGCTCCAATCCCAGCGCTTGGAGCTCCGCTTGGGCCCGTTCGCCGAGCTCATCCCGGCCCAGGGCCGTAAAGAACTGGGCACTCCCCACTAACTTGGCCATCTGCGCCGCTATCACTGCCCCCCCCCCGGCGGGTTGCTGCAGGCTTTTACTGGCACGGATGATTTCCCCAGGGGCCGGTAAATGGTCTACCCAAAGGAATTCCACCCATTCGACATGGCCAACAACGGCCATTTGCAGGGGCTCTAGATGGGGCTCTAGGGGCTGGCCAAGGGAGAGGTTCATGGTTAAGGGCTGCAGGTGAGCATCCAGCCGCTGCCAGGACCATCGGCCTCCCAGCGGGGCAGCCAGTTTTTCCAGCTGTAGGGGATTGCCTGGCCATCGCTGTTATTCACGTAGCCGCCATTCACCAGGTCGGCTTCCCCATTGGGATCATTCATCACGGTCTTAGTACTGGTGAAACCAATCACCACACTCCAGTGGCCATCGCCATAGGGGGCCTGGGCCGGACCCTTGTGTAACCAACCCACGGCCACCGGCCTGCCCGCTTTGATCTCCTGTTCCAGCATTGAGCGATTGCTGTCGGTGCGGAAATAAGCGTTAAGACCCAGGGAACGCAGGGCCGTGAGCTGGGCCTGACTGGAGGTGGTGTCGCCGTAGCGGGCGCGGATTTCGTTGTATTCGTCGTCGTTGCGAACTTTGCCGTGGTAGCGGGCGAGCATGGCGCAACTGCTGGAAAAGCATTCGCGGTAACCCATTCCACTGAGGTTGTTGTTCTGGTTTTCCCAGGCTACGGGCAATGGATTGGGATGGGCGGGGCTAGGCATTGCCCGGTAGGCCTGCTGCCACGTGGCCTCTGCCTCAAGCAGGTTTGGGGCTAGCTCAAGCAGCTCCCGGCGAAACTGTTCCACAGCCTTTTGTTGCTGGGGGGTGTGGCGCCAATCGTTCCAGAGCTCGAGCCAGTCGAGGGGGGAGAGGGAGGTCATTGGTGGTGCCGCCATTGCCAGGGGCGCCCAAGACCCCCAGGGGAGGCCCAGATGCCAAGCCTTTTTAGCCGCGCCAGAGCTTCCAACTTTGCATAGCTCTCTCGATCACAGGCGCTGATGTAATTCCAGTACACAAATGCTTGACCACTAGCGATCATTAATTGATTGATGTTGTTTTTGTTATTTTTACTATCGATTTTTCCTTTAAGTAGTTCAGCTACCCTGCGGCCATAGCGATCTGTGGCTTTCACCCGCAAGGAAACCTGGGCCCCTAAGGGCAGCAAAGCCTGCAATGCCTGGCGGGAGGTTTGGCCGTAGGGGACCTGGGAAAGTTCTGGAGCGTCAATGCAGGCCAGCCTCACCTTGATGCGTTCCCCGGCTTCTTTAACGGTAATTGTGTCGCCATCGGCGATTGAAAGCACCGTCGCTGCCGGCAGAGTGGCCGCCAGCAGTAGGGGTGCCAGGGAGATTGCCATCGTTCACACCAGCCGTTGCTTGCTAGGGATCACCTGCATGCCGATCGGGGCGAGGGCAATCAAGGCCAATTTGATGTGCTGGATGCCAAAGGGAATGCCGATGATCGTGACAAAACAGGCCAGGGCTGAGGCCAGGTGGCCAATCGCCAGCCACCAACCTGCTATCAGGAACCAGATCAGATTGCCGATAAACCCCAGGGGGCCAGTGCCAAAATCGGTATTACCGGTAAGTTCCCTGCGACTTACAGCCTCTTGGCCAAAGGGCCAAAAGGAAAAACTGCCGATCACAAAGCAGGCCCTAGCCCAAGGGATGCCAACGATCGTGATTGCTGCAATCAGCCCGGCTAGCCACCAGCCCAGGCCCATTACGAACCCCCCCAACAGGAACCAGAGCAGGTTGAGCAGAAAACTCAGCATGGACTTTGCCCGAGAGAAGCTGTCAGATCTGATTTGATTCAAACAGGTGCTGGGGTCTTGGGAGCGCTGGGGCCTGAGGGGACGGGTGGTGCGGGGGATTCAGTGGTGTTGATGAGCTTGGTGCTGTTTGGCACAGTGCTGCATGGCGAATTGCTGCATAGCGCAGTGCTGCATAGAGAAGTGCTGCATAGAGAAGTGCTGCTGAACTAAGTGTTGTTGAGCCCAATGGTGCGCAGCTCAGGAGTACTGGGCAAATACTTTCACCGATGACCCTAAGGAAAATGACTAGGGTCAAATGACCAGGGTCATTTTCGTTAGAGCAAAGGCTGATGCAATTTGGCTTAGGACCAGCGACATACCAGCCAAAAACCAGCCAATGGTTACCCAAAGTCCAGCCAATGGTCAGCCAAATACCTGGCAAAGATCAGGCAAAGACCAGCTGAGGTCCAGAGGGCCCTAGGTGGGCTCCAGATGGGCTCCAGATACAGAAAAAGCTCCGGGGGCCGCCCGGAGCTTTGAGTTGGTGTGAGGAAGTGCGTCCCATTGCTGGGTGGCCCACAACCAGCATGCCACTAGTAAGGGGAAGTGTCGGTTACAAAACCTCCCAAGCAGCCACCAACCTGTTGCAGGAAGCGCATGGGTTTCAAAGTCTTATCAATTAGCAATCAGAAAAAATCTGATTAGGCAAGAATCTGCATCGGTATGCCACAGGCATCGATTTGGCCGGGCTGGCCCACGTGCAGATGGTTGCCGCTGGCAATCCGTTCCGCTGACCATAGACACGCCAAGGCATCAAGAATGTCATCGTCTGCAACTTCGCGGCGCTTGTAGCGGCCTCGGATCTCAGCGAACGCTCCGGGAAAGCGGGGTTCAACCAATTGCAGTCTCTGGTGGTGTCCCTCAGCCTTTTTCTTGGCATGGGCCATGGGGATGCCGTTGTTCCATTGCTGGAAGCTGAGCTCTGGATGAACTTCCACGAGCCTTTGGCTGAGGGAACCCTGGGCCTGCAACAGGGCATCCACCGCTCGAATTTTGGCGAGGATGTTGTAGGTCTGTTTGCTTAATTTTCGCCCCTGGGCTTGAAAGGAAAGCTCACAGGCTTCGTTGTAGCTGCGCGCCTGCAACACCGAACGCACTGGGGCAGGAAACACACTGCTGCGCCGGCTACCAAGCAGTAGCCGCGCCTCTTGGTCACAGGGGCGGGGCCCGTTGTGGTGCAGGCCAATGGGAATGTCGATGGCGGTGAGGGCCGCTGGGTCATCTAGCGCCAGCTCAGCGATGGTGGCCAGCAGGCTCGCCGCTACCCGGTGGCTTCCAGCCTCTGCCCACACCACTAACCAACCCGCCGCACAGCCATCCACCCCACGCAGCAATTTGATCCAGCGGCACACTGGGCCCAAGCTATAGCCAGCTAGCGGCTCCTATGAAACGGATTTGTGAAGCGGAGTTGATGGATGACCTGGCCCAGGCGGAGGCCTATGGGGCCGCTGATTTTTCCAGCAGTGATCGGGCCTTGGTGGAGTGGATTGCCCAGCAGTTTCCGGAGGGCCTTGGCGAGAACCTGGTGGATCTGGGCTGCGGCCCGGGCAACATCACCTTCTTGTTGGCAGAGAAATATCCCGAGGCAAGGGTGCTGGGCCTGGATGGGGCCTTGGCGATGCTCGGCTTGGCGGAGGAGCGTCGTGTAAGTGAACAGGTGCGCTTCCAGGAGGTGCTGTTGCCCTGCCCCGACCTGGAGGGGGGGCACACGGCCCTGATAAGCAACAGCCTGCTGCACCATCTCCATGATCCCCAGGGGCTCTGGCAGAGCGTGAGGCAATTGGGGGCGCCGGGGGCGGTGGTGGTGATCCATGACCTGCGCCGCCCCAGCAACGATGCAGCCCTGGATGAATTGGTGGAGCGTTATGCGGCGGAGGCACCGCCGATCCTGCGGCGTGACTACAGCCAGTCGCTGCGGGCGGCCTTCACGCTGGAAGAAGTGCGCGAACAATTGGCGCTGGCGGGCCTGAGTGAGTTGCAATTGGCTGAACGCCAGGATCGCTATCTGGTGGTGTGGGGACGCTTAACCGCCTGATGAGACGATGGTGTGGTTATGGGCTGCCCCAGCCACGCTTTGAGGAGGTGTCGGCCCATGAGTAAAACCCATTCCCACCGCGGTGGCGCCCTGCTTTCCCTGCGGCCCCCCGTACCAAAGGCCAGTGCTGAGGAGGCGGAACCCAGCAAGGGTTTTGGCGGTGGCCCTAAGACTGGCAAGCGGCAAGGAAAGGGCCATAAACGCAAGGGAACGGGCCTTGGTGCCGCCGACCGTTCCCCCTTAGGCAAAGCCCCAGACCTAGGGGCCCTACGGGCCCGCAAGCTGCTCGGCTTACCCCTGGCCGGGAGGCTCAGCCAGGGTCAGGTGAAGGTGGCCTATAAGGCCCTCGCCGCCGAACACCATCCCGACCAAGGGGGGCACATGGAAACCATGCAAACGATCAACCGCGCCAAGGATTTGTTGCTGGGTACTGATAACTGAACTGGCTGGTTGCCCCCTGGGACATAACTAACGCTTAGGGCAGTGGCATTAAGGCAATCGCAGTAGGAAACCATCGCGCAGGTGGAAATCAGGCTCGGGGCCTGGGTGGGCCAGGGACCAATAGCTGATTTGTTTGTTTTGTTGTTCAATCACTGCCGCCACACTCAGCTGCAGCACTTGGTCAAGGCCAATGGCCTCGGGTAAGGAAAAGGCAACCTTGAGTTGCAGTTCGTTTGAACGCTGAACGATTGAAGTGGCCATCGCCGCCAAGGCTGACTCTGGCGTTAAGCCTTCCCGGTAGTTGTTGAGTTTGTAAAGGTTCCAGGGGCCGGCTGGGGAGATATTCAACTCCCAGTAATCAGGCTGATTTTCCACCGCCCAGAAGGCCTCCAGGCAGGTGTGGAGCCAGAGGCCGTCCTGGCGTTCCGGCGCGCCCTTGGCAGGGGCTGAGGGGATTATCAGCTCCGCCAGGGGCCCCTGGAGGCGGTAGTGGAGCTGAAGTTGACGACCCAAACGGCAAACACTACCATCTATGCGTAGGCCTTCCAGACCCCCAGGGGCAGTGAAAGGGATTAGCAGGAACGGTTGGGCTGGGCTCATGGATGGGACCCCCGCAGGCGTTCCAGGATGGCGCGGATTTCTTGTTCTTGGGCTTCGATGCTTTCGGTGAGCTTGAACTGCACCAGGGCCCGCTGCAGATTGTGGCTGGGGAAATCGCTGCGGAAATAAACGTTGCCGTTTAGGTAGTCGCTAAAGAACCGCAGCCCCAGTTCAAAGGGGATCAGGCGGATTGCGTCGTAGAGATAGTGGTGGTCTGCTTCGTTGAGGAAGCCCCTGGCCACAGTGAGGTAGCCCTCGAGAATTGCTTCACAGAGCTGCAGATCAAAGTGGACGGCCCCGAGGTTCGTGGTTTCTTCACCGAGGGGATTGCAGCCGGAGCGCAGGCAATCGCCGATGTCGTAATGCACTAGCCCTGGCTTCACCGTATCCAGATCAATTAGCGCAATGGCCTGGCCGCTTTCGGCATCCAGCATCAGGTTATTCACCTTGGGATCGCCATGGATCGGCCTAAGCAGCAGTTCGCCAGCAGCTTTGGCGTCCTCAAGCACACTGGCTATCCCATGGCGTTGTTGAATGAAATTAATACACCAATCAATATTAGGGCTGCTAGCGATTTGACTGCTCTTAAGCACCTGTTGATAGGCGGCTAAATAGTTGGGTGTTATATGAAAATCCCTAAGGGTATCTGTTAGCGCTGTGGTGGGTAAATCACTTATCAAGAGGTGAAAAATGCCAAGTCCAAAACCTATCTCTTGGGCTTGATTTAGATCCGAAACTACTTCCAGGCAAATGGCATTATTGACATAGCTGATTGCTCTCCAGAAATTTCCATTTTCTTCAAACCAGTGATGATTACCATGGCCCAATTTCAATGGGCGGGGTGTTTCCCAGCGGCGTTTACCAAGTTGTGGTACACCATCAGTAAGCTTTTGCTCCACGTGGGAGCTTAGTGCTAGCATATTTTGAACGACTAGCTTTGGCTGGCTGAACACAGCTATGTTCAGTCTTTGCATTACAAAATTTGCTACGTCGCTGCTATTAGTTGTTACTAGAAAAGTTTGATTGACATTACCGTTACCAAGGGGCTCGATTGCCTTAATGGTGTTGCTTGGTTGAAATTGGCTGGCGACAGCAAGCAGGCTGTTCTTAGAGAAGACCTTGGCCATAGTCACTGGCTATTGGTTCTGTGTTTCCAGGCTGGCACAGGCTGGCTTGAGCATCTAGGCTGGGGGTGCCAGAGCTTGCACAGGCATTAGCAATAAATATATTAGTTTGATCATAAGATTCGATACATGCTAAATAAATTTACGTCAATCAACAGATTTGTAAAATGTTTTTTTGCGTAAAGATGTTCGTCTTTCGCGTCAAGCTCAGGGTGTCATGTTTTGTTGTAAAGCTGTTCAAGCCGTTCACGGCTGAGATCTACATATAGCAGCATTTCACCAGGTTTTGGTGCCTCTGGGTGGCTTGACCTAAGGGGGCGGCGGCGCAGGTTGATATTCATCAGGGCATAGGTAGTGCCTACGGCAACGGCGAAAAATAGGAGATATATAGTTGTAAATAAGATGGCCATAGGGCTGGATAAGTTTTCTATAGCTTACAGCTCCGAAACGTAGGCTGTGGTTCTGTTGGCTAGGGGGATTCCCTCCCTTTGCAGTCGTCCGAGCAGCCGACGCCTTAATTCCCGTTCGCAACTCCATTGCTTCCCAGCCTTGGTAAGCAGAAGGGTGCTTATGGTGATCCCCAATGCATCGCTGGCACTCACTCCCCGCAGGAGTGGTGGGCAGAGCAGTAAGTTTCGCCACTCAGGATCATTGTTAAAGCTTTCAAGCTCATTGCTGATAATTTCTAGAATCGAATTGATGCTTCCGGCTTGGTGGGAAATTAGCATATTTAGCAGCATGCCAGATCTCAACTTGGTGTGGTTCACCACCTGTTCGCATTGGCTATTCTGAAGAACAACAGAACGTTGATCAATGCAACGCAGTTCTGTGCTAAGCACGCCAATGTCAATCACTTCCCCGGAAAATCCATTTATATCGACTGTGTCACCGATGGCATAGCGATCATCGAGAAGTACTACTAATCCAGTCACAAAATCCCTGAGTAGGCCCTGGAATACGAGGGCTAGGGCGCCAATTAGGGCACCGCTGGCCAGGATTGTGCTTGCTGAAAGTGCTCGGATACCAGGGATATCAGCAAGGGCCCAAGTCCCTGCCAAGACCAGGGCTCCCAGGTCGATCAGACGGTTAAAAACCCTTACCAAGCTGCGATAGCGCTGTTGGCGGCGGGCCCTCGCCTCCAGAGGTACATTTATATTGGCTGCCCATTGCCCTAGCAAAGTCCCCGCCAGTAGTCGAGCTAGCAGGGCCACCAGTCCCAGCATCAAGAACTTCAACAGCACAGCCGCCGGTTGATAAAGCAGTTCCAGGGCCAGGGGTACTTGGCCGGGCACTGCAAATACCATGCCGGCAGCAATGGCAACTAGCAGGAGTAAAGAGATTGCTATTAGTAAGCGGCTGAATGCTTGTGCCCGGTGGTTATTGAGCCAGATTTTGCTAATCCCAGCGGCTCGTTCCTGTTGCATCACTGGCCGGCACCTGCGCCATAGCACTACACACCCAGTGAGCAATAATAGTAATAATATTTCTAGTAATAGCAGATTTCGCCAGCGGCTTACTAGCATCTCTGGTTGCATTATTTGTCGTGCATATCTCAACCGCTGTTCCAGCAGTTTTTGCCAACGCTTTGCTAGTTTTTCCGTGGTAGTGCCATTTAATCTTGCATCATCATTGGTTACAGTGAGCAGGGGTAGAGCCTGTTCGCGGCCAGGTAAAATAGCCAGTATTTGTTGACTTCCATTGTTGTCTGCTTTGACTATAAGATTTAGATCCTCCGGCATTCCTAGAAAGCCAAGGCTCTTGCTGCTGCAAGATCGCTCCTGATTATGCATAAAGATTAGTTCTAAAAAATGTTCAGCAAGAGCCTCCCCTTGGGTGCATAGTGATAGTGGTTTGTATAACAATTCTAGGTTTCCTTCGATCACTCGACCGCGTTGCTCGGCCCTCGGCTGATCTTTGCCAGCCCCCATGCTTGGCGCAGCCACTGTGATCACCGGTACGCCAAGCACCCTCACCTTGCCCAGCTCAAAGCTGCCCACATTGGCCAGCTGGACCTCCTTGCCAGGGTCTGGAACCTCAGCACTGCCATAGCCCCCCTGGGCCAGGGGACCCAGGCATACCAGCAGTGCCGCCATGGCGGAAAGCACCAGGCGGGCCCAGCGATGTGGCGCCATGGGGGGGAGGCAACTGACAGCTAGCCCATCCTCTCCGGCCTAGGGCTAAATAACCAGAGTGTGGATGGGCTAATGCTGGCAATATTTTGCAGTTGGTGGGTGCTGGCCTTAGCGAAGACCAGCGACTAGGCCAAAGCTTTTCTCTTATGTGGCCACTTATGTTTTGCTGACCTGCCTTGGTTTAAGCAATGCACGTGCTTGTGGATCTATGTGTGGTGCCGATCGGCGTGGGGGTAAACCTGTCCCCCTATATCGCCACCTGTGAACGGGTGCTGGCCGAGGCAGGCCTGAAGATCCAGCTGCACCCCAATGGCACAGCGATTGAGGGGGAATGGGGGCCGGTGTTTGAGGCGATTGAGGCCTGTCACCAGGCGCTGCATGGGATGGGCTGCCCTCGGATCAGCACCTTCGTGAAAGTGCACACCCGCACAGATCGTGAGCAGAGCCTGGAGGACAAGGTGGCCAGTGTGCAGGCCCTACTTTGAGCAGTCAGTACATTTCCGAGTAAATCTCTGGGTTCATCGGCCCTGGCTGGGGGATTTGGACCGCCCGGGGACGGTTGAATTGATTAACCAGACCGTTCAAAAGCGGTAGGGCCAGGGCTGCTGCACCAATGCCTGGGAGCAGATTGCTGCCGTTGTTGGCATAGCCATTGTTGTAATAGCTGCCGTAGCTGGGCCGCTGCTGCAAAGTGCGCAGGTAGGAGTAGGGCACTGTCACCGTTGGTGCGGGCACCGCCACGGTGTTCCAGTGCTCACCATCGAAAAACGAGTTCACAAAGCCGCCGGCGCCGTCGGGGCAGCTCATGGCGAAGGCGCTCACAAACTTGCAACCACCGGCCTGGGCAGGGCTGGCCAGGCTGCCGCCCAGCAACAGGGCCACTGGAATCAAAGGGAGGATTTTCATCGGCGCTTCAGGGGTAGAACCACTTAGGTCCAGATTGGCTGGTATCTAGTGTTTTTGAGACCTCGGTCATGGCTAGTCAGATTCCCGGGGCCATTGGAAAGATTGCAGTCATTTCCCTGGTTAGTGCCACTGATAACTTATTGGCAGCTTTATTTCGCCGGTTTTGCTGATCAGATATGCCGTTGCCTTGGTGGGCCTGGGCTGCTTCCAGCCGCTTACAGCCCTGGCGGCACCCTTCAGCCAAGATCCAGTTTCTTTTGCTGGCTTTGCCAACAACATGAAATGGAGTTCAGGAAACCAACCATTTTTTAAGAACCTTGGCGCCTGTGAACAGGTGGCTAATGGTGGTTATATCTGCCGGAAAGGGGAGGTTTACAAGCTTAAGGATGGTGAAACTGGCCGCAGTTTCTGTGTGCTTGAGTCTGTGTGGTACGAGCCCAATAGTAGACTGGTGCAATACAAAACAAAAAGTTGTGCCTTTAAGCCCACCGAGCAGAGGCTGCAGGAGCAAGGGGAGAAGCTTCTCCAAAAAGGGCTCAACTTGCTTGAAAATTACAGCCGCTGATTACAGCTTTGTCCCTATTTAATTTTGCCGTATTTCCTAAGCGGCTGGCTTTGGCCACCGCTGGCCTTGGCTTCCTAGGGCTAGGAGTTTTTGTAGCGCTGCGGCAGCAACCACGGCCCCCCGCTGAGTTGCAAGAGGTGCAACGGATTAGCCACCAGCTCCTGATGGCTAATCAATTACATATATCTCCCCTGCATTTCGCCCTGCGGGTAGGTTCCCAGGCCCCCTACTGGGCGGAGAAGGCGGGCCTTTGTAAATCCACTGAGAAAGAAAAGCAGGAGGGTGACCCCTGTGAATTTTGGGCAGAACGGGCCCCTGGCCCTAGCCAGGCTCCTTTGCAGCAGGAGGTGAATCGGCTCGCGTATCTCACTGGTTCCGCCTATGCCCACACCTATTCCCACGGTTTGGTGATGTTTGATCGCTCTTTTTTCTTAGTTCATGAGCGTGACCCCGATGCCCTGCGCTGTGTGGTGGCCCATGAGTTGTCTCACTTTTTGCGCAAGCACGCCTACCGCTCCAGCCTCCAGGCCCATGGGCCCCTTGCTGACTTATCAGAAGATCAGCGAAACCTAAAATTAGCGGCCCTTTCCCAGCAGCAGGAGCTGGAGGCCGACCGCGAGGCCATGCGCCTGGTGGCCATCGCTGGCCATAATCCCGCCACCTGCGTTAATTGGTTGCAGCGCTCAGCTGAGCTGGATGGTGATGCCCCCCCGGAAGACCCCAAGGGAACCCACCCGGGCCTAAAGCGTCGTCTTAGCGAGGGGCGTGCCTACTTGAAGGGACCACTGGCCCGGGAGTTGGCGGTCTGGAAAACTAAGCACCCAAAAAAGGAATTCCAGCCAAAAGGGCAGCCCCGCTGGCAATGGAATCAGGCAGATTCATTACTCACGGTTTATACCCGCTGAGCTTTCTAGCCTCCTAGGCCACCCAGACGAATAAGTTTCAACGGAACAAGCTTTCCAGCAGATTGCCGAGGGCGCGACCCGCAGGGGTTTGTTGACCCTGTTGGT
>Ga0214921_10004897_pt1 | contig 19308 bp, 16 predicted proteins | sample LL1505_MetaG_FD_177992 | JGI IMG/M metagenome (GOLD analysis project Ga0214921, IMG submission 177992) | Freshwater microbial communities from Lake Lanier, Atlanta, Georgia, United States - LL-1505 | ecosystem: Environmental > Aquatic > Freshwater > Lake | place: USA: Georgia | collected... | reverse complement strand
GTTTAATTCAATAATTTTGTTCATAAATTAAGACCAATAAAGTTAATAAAAAATCTGAGACAGGATTATTTATTAAATAATATTAGTGGTCAATTAGGAAGTTAAATTAGTATTATTTGTCACCAAAAGTAAAGGCATAAGCACGCAAACCAGCATTTTCAGCCTTTATTTCCACAATGCCATTTCCGCCTTGCAACAAGTTTACGATCTCATAAAGCTCAGAATTTTTTACTTTCACCATACCGCTCTTAGCATCTTTACCTAAATCTTTCTGCTTTCCATTTACAAAAATTTTAGCCCTAACCTCTTTCCCATCAGAACTTGCCATTACTAAAAAAACTTTCTTCGCAATAAAGTTAAATTTTAAAGAATCTCCCGCCTTTTTAGATTCTATAAATTGACCAGCAACTTCCCAATTTCCTTGCAAAGCCCAATGATGATTTGGAATTACTTTTGGAAAAATAAAATTTTTAGCATCTTCATTAACATTTCTTTCGCTTCTCTCACTTCCCAAATAAGTTTCAGGGCTTTGAATTCTGGAATAATTTTGCTGATCTTTTTTCTGAATTTTCTGACCATCAAGCCCAAGCAAAACTCTAACATTATTTTCCATCACATCATAAGCACCTTCACCAAAATGAGTATAAACCACCTTCCCTTCTTTATTAATCAAATAATGCGCCGGCCAATATTGATTGTGATAATTTTTCCAAGTTTTTAAATCGTTATCTAAAGCTACCGGATATTCAATTTTAAATTTACGCAATGCCGCAGCAACATTTTGAGGATTTTTTTCAAAATCAAATTCTGGAGCATGAACACCAATAATCACCAAACCTTTATCGCGATATTTTTTATCAAGCTCAATCATGTGAGGCAAAGTGCGCAAACAATTGATACAAGAATATGTCCAAAAATCCACCAACACCACTTTACCTTTTAAGTCGGAAATTTTTAAAGCATTACCATTAAACCATTTTTCAATACCAACAATTTCGGGAGCCCTGTAAGAAGTGGGTAGAGGATTTATTAGATCTGCAGCATGGGCGGAGAAATTGAAAATACTGGAAAAAATTATAGCAGCAGAAATGATTTTTGCCTTTGTTATAAAATTTTTAGTTTTGGTGATTTTTGATTTAATATTCATAGTTTTTACCGAAAAAATTAATGCTGGAGAATCATTTTACTCTTTCGCTAAAAAGTTAAATTGGTTACATTTTAGAATGTTTTGATTTGAGGCATTTGACTCTTGTCATTCCCGCGAAGGCGGGAATCCAGATTCGACCAAGTAAGTACTGGATTCCCGCCTTCGCGGGAATGACAATGGAGGTATAAAATTACAAGGAAATTTTAAGCGCCTCCAACAATCTCTCTCAACTTATTCTCCAAAGATTCATAGGAAAACTTCTCTCTCACTCTTACAGCAGAATTCTCCACCATCAGATTCATTGCGTCTGGATTATCAACCATTTCAATTACAGCATTTGCAATTCTCTCATCAATATTTTCTGATGGCTTTAAAGTCACAATTAAAGCATCTTGCTTATCGCGCAGAATTTCTTTTGGACCATCTGCATCAGTTGAAATTATTGGTTTAAAATATTTCATCGCTTCAAGTAACACCAAGCCAAAAGTTTCACTTTTTGAAGACAAAAGAAAAATATCAATTGAAGAAAAAAAATCTTTTTTACTTTTTATCCAACCACAAAATTCAACTTTATTTTCTAAGTCTAACTTCTTAACCAAACTACGCAACTTAGGTTCTATCAAGCCAGAGCCAGCAATTTTCAAAATGAATTTTTTATCAGAAAGTTTTTCTAAAATTTTTATTGATCTAATTGCATCATAGAATCCTTTTGACTCATCTAATCGACCCATTACACCAATTACTATTTCTTCTTTTTTTTGCAAATTAACCTTTGGAACATCTATATCAGCATCAGTTAAATCAATAGCATTAGAAATAATAAAACTAGAATCTTCTCTTTGACCAGCATCAATTGTGCGAAAAAAAATTTCTTTATTTACCGATAATATAATATCAGACCCGATTGATCTTTTAACATTCATACTGTGATTTACCGCAACTTTTATAATCTTCTTACTTGTAATTTTTTTAACAGCTTTTTTAGATAAGGAAATTGCCCTTCCAGCATGAGATATCAAAATATCAGCATCAAATTCTTGCAAAATATTTCTTAGATTAGAAATGGCAAAAATATCGTGATATCCAAAATTATTTTTAATTTTTTTAACTTTGATTCCCAACTTCTCAACTTCATCAGCATAAGGCGCATCTGTTTTTGTCACCGCCAAAACTTCATGACCTAAATTTTTTAAAGCAACCAAATAATCAACAAAGACTTGTTCCGCGCCACCATTTACTGAAGTAAGAATAATATTAACAATTCTCATTTGGATAATTTTTCTTTAGCTTTAAGATATGAAACAATTGGATATGTGGCAGCAAGAATTGCAAGAAGAAAGCCCAACCAGCCTTCTTTGTAACCTTTTTTAACTATGAAAGATTTAAAAAATCTTAATTTCAAAGTAGCAACTTTTTTAATAAATCCCTCTTCTATGGCATTAGAGGTGATTATATCTTTAGAACGCCAAGTGGTATAACGGTTGAATCGCGCTAATAAATCAGCAATATCATCATCAACCAAATGAGTAATGGGATTTTTAAGATATTTTATTTCAGCTTTTAAATCTGCAGTTGGATGAATTTCTTTATCTTCGTGATAATTTTTCAAACCTTTATAATGCATAGTTTGACGCTCTAAAACTCCCAAAGTTCTAAGCCAACCATATTTTACATATCTAGTACCAATGTAATTGGCGATTGGAGCAATAAAGGCGCAAGGTTGTGAATTTTTGGTAATTTGTAAAATTTCTTCAGATAATTCTTTTGAAATTCTTTCATCAGCATCAATTTCTAAAATCCAATCACCAGAAGCTGAATTTATTGCAACATTACGACGCGCACCTTCAATATTCCAAGATCCTTCAACAATTTTATTGGTGCATTTTTGGACAATTTCTTTTGTGCCATCAGTGCATTTATCAAGCACCACCACAATTTCATCAACGAAATTCAAGCTTTTTAAGCAATCTTCAATTTTTTTCTCTTCGTTATGCGCTACAATTACTGCAGAAATTTTACTCATGGCTAAGTTTGTTGATTGACTTGAAAGGCAGGGAATTCTAAGTTACATTTCATGGAATTGTCAAAAAGAAAATTCATTAAAAATACTTTATTATCTTCAGTTTTTTTCTTAAGCGCTTGCAAAACAAGGTTTTACTCTATTAAGAAAAATGGTGAAGGCTTTTCAACATCTAAAATAACCAATAAAAAAGGAGATCCAATGATCGAATTACCTCAACTTCCTTATGCAAAAAACGCTTTAGCTCCTCATATTTCTGAAAATACCATTAATTTTCATTACGGAAAACATCATCAAGCTTATGTAACTAATTTAAACAACTTAATTGCTGGCACTGATTTAGAAGGAAAATCTTTAGAAGAAATTATCAAAATTTCTGCTGCTGACAAAACAAAAGCTGGAATTTTCAATAATGCCGCGCAGGTTTGGAATCACACTTTTTATTGGAATTCAATGAAACCAAATGGCGGTGGCAAACCTTCGGCTGATCTTTTAAAAATAATTGAAGCTGATTTTGGTTCTTTTGAAGATTTTGTTAAAGAATTTAAAAATGCTGGCACAACTCAATTTGGATCAGGCTGGGCTTGGTTAGTTTTAGAAAATGGTAAATTAAAAGTTACCAAAACTGGCAATGCTGAAACTCCATTAACAACCAATGCTAAACCTTTAATGACTATGGATGTTTGGGAACATGCTTACTATTTAGACTTCCAAAATGCTCGTCCAAGCTATATTGATACATTCTTGGTTCATTTAGTTAATTGGGATTTTGTGGCTAAGAATTTAAAATAATAACAAAGTTGTCATCTTGAGCGAAGCGAAAGATATCATAAGCCAGAGAAGAACTTAATTAGATCTTTCGCTTCGCTCAAGATGACAGACTAAACAAAAGATGACGGACTTAAATAAACTTTTTACAAAATGCGCACAGCAAAATTTGAAAGAAACACCAAAGAAACCAAAATCAAAGTTGAAATCAACCTTGATGGAACTGGTAAATATAAAATCGATACTGGAGTTGGCTTTTTAAATCACATGATTGAGCAACTCTCTCATCACAGCCTTGTTGACATTAATTTAGAAGTTAAAGGCGACCTTCATGTTGATTTTCACCATACTACAGAAGATAGTGCAATTGCTCTTGGTGAAGCTTTTAAACAAGCTTTAGCCGATAAAAAAGGAATCACTCGTTATGGACACGCTTACATTCCAATGGATGAAACTTTAACACGCGTGGTTATTGATTTATCTGGTAGAATTTACCCAGTTTGGAAATGCGAATTTAGAAGAGATAAAATTGGCGACATGGACTCTGAATTATTTCGTGAATGGTTTTTTGCCTTTGCCAGCGCAGTTGGATGCAATTTACATGTAGAAAATCTTTATGGAATTAATAACCATCACATAATTGAATCTTGCTTCAAAGGTTTGGCAAGATCACTTCGTCAAGCAATTGAAATTGATGAAAGAAAAAAAGACGCCATAGCTTCAACAAAAGGCGTTTTATAATTCAACAAGAAATATGACTCTCTTACAAAAAATCTCTCAAAATAAAAATGCCAATAAGCCAGTAATTTACGGCATTTCAGGAACTTCTCTTACTGATGAAGAAAAATATTTTTTCTCAAAAAATGGTGCGCTTGGTTTTATAGTTTTTGCTCGCAATATTCAAAATAGAGAGCAATTAAAAAATCTTACAAATTCACTTAAAGAATTAATGGGTGGCGAAGTGTTGATTTTGGTTGATCAAGAAGGTGGAAGAGTTGCGCGCCTTAAAGAACCTGAATGGAAAAAATATCCAGCAGGGCAATATTTTGCTGACCTTTACCAAATAGATCCAGAAAAAGCCAAAAATGAATTATTCAAAAATTTTCAAGAAATTGGTAAAGATTTAAGTGAAGTTGGAATTAATGTTGATTGCGCCCCTGTGCTTGATATTCTAACTGAAAAAACCCATCAAGTAATTGGCGATCGGGCTTATGGAACTGAGCCAAATCAGGTTGCTGATTTGGGAAGAAAAGTTTGCGAAGGACTTTTATCACAGAATGTTTATCCCGTGATTAAACATATTCCAGGGCATGGGCTTGGCACTTCTGACAGCCATTTAGAATTACCTGTTGTTGAAGCTTCATTAGGTGAATTAAAAAAAGCAGATTTTATACCATTCACAAAATTGCGTGATCAAAAATTTGCCATGACCGCTCATATTCTTTTTAATGCCCTTGATAAAAATTGCTGCGCCACAACTTCACCAACAGCAATAAAAATCATCCGCGAAGAGATTGGCTTTAAGAATATTTTAATGAGCGATGATGTTTCGATGAAAGCTTTACAAGGAAGTTTTTTTGAAAAATCAAAAGCAATTTTAAATGCTGGTTGTGATATAGTTTTACATTGTAATGGCAAGATGGATGAAATGATTGAGATCAACTCTGCTTTGCCTTTTGTTAGTGATGAGTTTTTGGGAAGATTTACAAAATAATAAATATCATTGAAGTTTTTAACCATGGAAAGAATAAAAATGAAATTTGAACTCAATAATATAGGTCTAATTGACAATACAAAAATTGAATTGTCCGACTTAACAATTCTTTGTGGAGAAAATAATACAGGAAAAACTTACGCTACTTATTCAATTTATGGATTTTATAAATTTTGGCGCCCCTTATTAAGAAAAGAAATAAAGAACTCAATTGAAAAAGCTCTAGAAGAATCAACCAACAGTCAGATTGATCTTAACTCAATTTTTCTTGGTAAAATTAATTTTTATCTAAAAAAAATTTCTGATAAATATGCCAAAGAATACTTATTTAGAGTTTTTGCTTCTAGTGAAAGTTTTTTTGATAATTCAGAGTTTATTGCCAACTTATCTGAAGAGCCAAAAAAAATTAATTTTGAAAAACCTTATTTTAGGTCAATTTTAGGAGCAAATAAAGAGCCAGTTGCGACTATTAATAAAAAAGAAAATTCTTCTGTTTTAGAAATTTTAGTTACCAATACATCGGAAAAAGATCTAGATTTAACATTTCAAATTTCAGAAGCGGTACAAAAGATTGTTTTTGAGCCATACTTTAGTGATATATTTATAGCCAGCGCAGAAAGAACTGGTGCAACAATTTTCTCTAAAGATTTAAGTTTTCATCAAACTGCAATAGAGGCTCTTACTAAGCAAAAGAAAAATAGCGATAAAGATCTTGATTATCTGCCATTTTCAATAATGCGCGAAATGTTTGAGAATAGATATCCTACGCCAGTAGAAGATAATGTCGAATTCATACTCGATATAGAAAGAACCAGTAAAAAAACCAGCGAGATGACCAAAGAATCTCCACAAACACTTCAAGCCTTTGAACAAGTTGTTGGCGGTAAATATAAAGTTGTAAAAAATTCAGGAATTTACTTTTATCCAAAAGGAATTGCTGGTAGGAAATTTTCAGCGACAGAATCTTCAAGCGCAATTCGAGCCCTACTTGACCTAAACTTTTACCTACAATGTCTTGCTAAAAAAGGCGATTTATTAATGATTGATGAACCAGAACTCAATCTTCATCCTACAAATCAAAGGGCTTTTAGTCGCCTTATTGCCAGACTTGTTAACTATGGCATTAAAGTTTTTGTAACAACTCATAGCGATTATATTGCAAAGGAATTAAATACTCTGATAATGCTAAATAAAAAAACCAACCTTACTAAAAATATTCAGAAAAAATATGGATATAAAGATGAGGAGCTTCTTGATTTTAAAAAAATTAAGCTTTTTACAACCACTGCTGACAAAAAATCAAAGGTTTCTATAAAATATATCTTAAAAGAATCTGGTATCACTAAAGATAATGGCATTGAAGTAGAAACTTTTGATAAGAATATTGATCAGATGAATGAAATTCAAAATGAAATTTTGTTTGGCGACGCTTTATGAACAAAGATCTTGAGAAGCTAAAAAATATATTATCAGAAATCTCTTACTCTGGAGATCAACACGATCATATTTTAATTAAAGAAGACGATCGATTAGCAAGTTTAAGAAGTGTTACACTTAATATGGGGAATAAATCAAAAAATTGGTTTGCTTTTAGCCCAGATAAAATTCTTCATAAAAATAAACAAAAGAACAATAGACATCTAATTGGAATTTCTCCGTTACTAACCTTGAACAAATCTATAAAACACGGAAAAGATGAGTCCACAGAATCTCACCACAATGAAACTTGTGATTGCGTAGTTTTTTTACTGGAAAGCAATCAGTTAAAATTAATTTTTATTGAACTAAAAAGCTCTCTGATAGGTAATAATCAAAAAGCAATAAATCAAATTAAGAGCACCGAACAATTCTCAAAATATCTTTTGGGACTAGCTTCTACATTTTATCAAGTAAACTTTAAAACAAGTCATCATCATGTAGTGTTTCACAATACCCATGTAAGAAAAACAAGGACAGTTCCAAAGAACATTACAAACCAATTGTTGAAAACAATTCAAATTTCCAATAGTGGTACAGTATTTCTAAAACAGATAATTTAAACATATTTATGACAAATTACCTCTACAAAAACGACCTTCCATCAGATCTAAATCTTGGTCTAGAAATTGCCATAGATACAGAAACTATGGGCTTGAACATCAATCGTGATCGCCTTTGCATAATGCAAATTTCTGCTGGAAATGGCGATGCTCATTTAGTACAATTTGAACAAAATAATTACGATGCACCAAATTTAAAAAAGCTTTTATCAGATGAAAAAGTTTTAAAAATATTCCACTTCGCGCGCTTTGATGTTGCGGTAATTAGCCGTTATCTTGGAGTTGATTTAAAAAATATTTACTGCACCAAAATTGCCTCAAAATTAATTCGCACTTACACTGATGCTCATGGTTTAAAATCTTTATGCGACGAGCTTTTAAATATTGAAATTTCTAAAAAACAACAATCATCAGATTGGGGAAATGTTGAAATTTCCAAACAACAAATTGATTACGCCGCTTCTGATGTTTTGCATTTACATAAAATAAAAATCAGACTTGATGAAATGCTTAAAAGAGAAGGTAGATATGAAGATTTTCAAGATTGTTTGAATTTCTTGCCAACCCGTGCTAAGCTTGATTTAATTGGCTTTCCTGCGGCAGATATTTTTTCACATTAATACTCTCTCTTTGTCATTCCCGCGAAGGCGGAAATCTAGTAAGACTTTAAAAAACTAGATTCCCGCCTTCGCGGGAATGACAAAGAGAGTGATGATGCTTTTAACATAAACCATAAAAACCATTTTATGAAAAAAATAACAGTTAAAAACCCAGTAGTTGAAATTGATGGCGATGAAATGACTCGCATCATTTGGAAATTCATCAAAGAAAAGTTAATTCTTCCTTATGTTGATGTTAATTTAAAATATTTTGATCTTGGCATAGAAAGCCGTGATGCCACTAACGATCAAATTACAATTGATGCCGCCAATGCTATTAAAGAATGTGGCGTTGGAATTAAATGCGCTACAATCACGCCAGATGAAGCTCGCCAAAAAGAATTTAATTTAAAACAAATTTGGAAATCGCCAAATGGCACCATCAGAAATATTCTTGATGGAACTGTATTTCGTGAACCAATCGTTTGCCAAAATGTGCCACGCATTGTTTCAAATTGGACTTCGCCAATAATTGTTGGTCGTCACGCTTTTGGCGATCAATATAAAGCAACTGATTTCGTGGTTCCGGGAGCTGGAAAACTTACAGTAAAATTTGAAGGCGTTGATGGAAAAATAATTGAACATGAAGTTTTCAATTTTAAGGCTAGCGGAGTTGCTCTTGCAATGTATAACACTGACGAATCAATTAGAGGATTTGCTTATTCTTGCTTCAATTTAGCCTTACAAAAAAGCTGGCCACTTTATCTTTCAACCAAAAATACCATTCTAAAAAAATATGATGGTCGCTTTAAAGATATTTTTGCCGAAATTTATGAAAAAGATTTTAAAGAAAAATTTGCTGCTCAAAAAATAATTTATGAACATCGCTTGATCGATGATATGGTTGCTTCTTCACTTAAATGGAACGGCAATTTTATCTGGGCATGTAAAAATTATGATGGAGATGTGCAATCAGATTCAGTGGCTCAAGGCTTCGGCTCTTTAGGTTTAATGACTTCAGTTTTAATAACTCCAGATGGAAAAACCATGGAAGCTGAAGCTGCACACGGAACCGTTACCAGACACTTTAGAGACCACAAAGCCGGCAAACCAACTTCAACAAATCCAATGGCATCAATATTTGCTTGGACTCGCGGTTTAGAATTTAGAGGAAAATTAGATGGTAACCAAGAGTTAATCGACTTCTGCCACAAGCTTGAAAAAACTTGCATTGAAACTGTTGAATCAGGAAAAATGACTAAAGATTTAGCGGTTTGTATTCATGGAAATAATGCCAAACATGGCGAGCATTATCTTTATACTGAAGAATTTTTAGATGCGATTGATGAGAATTTGAGAGCTAATACCAATTATCACAATTAACTATACATTTGAGCTTCATCTTTTTGGTCTAAAATTTAGAAAAAAACCTTCTGTATATCCTGATAAAGGCGGTTTTTCTTCTAAATTTTATCCTCAAAAATCTTTCGCTCAAATGTATATTTAATTGTGATAATTGGTATAAGATTTAAATTCTGAATTTGTGACGATTACCTCCCCTAGCCCCTCCTTAAAAAGGAGGGAAACCTGCCGCTTTATTCATCAAGCCCCAAATCCATATTTTCCGCGCAAATATCCTCTGATATCTTCAATCTCAACATCATTTAAAGCGTGATTGTAAACAATAATTTCTGAAATAAGACCCTTAAAATAAGCATCTCCTCCACCATATCCAACCACATTATTGCCTGCTCCAACATTTATAGTTTTTGCAACTGGGCCATATTTCTGACCATTAGCATAAAGAATTACATTGTCTGTTTGAAAGCTATCAACCCTGTAAATTACCGCATATGGCTTACCAGCCTCATAGGTAAAGGCCCTGCTATTTCCAGATCCACAAGCTAAACCATTTATATAACCTGATTCAGTATTAATTCCCGCATGGCTGCCATCACAGCTAGACCCACCTTGATAAAATATAGTTTGAGAACCACTAATATCACTTTCTTGCCAAACTGCAATAATCGTATATTTATTTTTTCCAGCTATTATTGAAGATAGATTCGTCACCAAATAATCATCACCCTGAAATGACAAAGATGGCAAGCCACCAATGCCCTTTCTTACATAAGTTGGCTGTTTAGAACTTACATTTTGAGTCAGATTAATTTTACTAATCACCTGCGTATTAACATCATTCCACGCCGAAATTACATCGCCATCTTCAGGAGAATTAGCATTAGAAACGCTGATAATACTGGTTTCCATGGTTGGTTCCAGCCATAAAGATAAATCTTCTATTTTATCAACTGGTGAATTTTTAGTTGATTTTTGCGCCGCACTAAGACGATATTGCCCAAGAAAGCTCACTCCATACATTGTTCCCGTAATCAAAATTCCAATCACCAAAATTACGATTGAAATTTCAACAAGCGAAAAAGCCTTATTTTTAGATGTTTTGGAAAATGCCGAATTCATCAAGTTAAAATTTATAGTTGTCTTTATTTTAGTAAAATTCTGATTTTTGTTATTCCCGCGAAGGCGGGAATCTAGATTAACCAGCACTGGATTCCCGGCTTCGCGGGAATGACAAAGCATTAAAGAAGCTAAGAAAATTAATTCTCCTATCATTAACAACAAGAAATTGTTGGGCTTTTCTAAAATAAATATTACAAGTGACATAACTTATAACATTTTAAATCAGGAAAATATGAATTTAGAAAATAAAAATTTATTCAAAGATCAGTCTTTTATTAATGGAAAATGGATTGATAAAAAAGAAAAAATTTCTGTCTTTAATCCAAGCAATGAAGCCTTGATTGGAAAGATTCCAAACTGCAATGCCGCTGATACAAAAAGCGCCATTGATGCTGCAGAAGTTGCCTTTCAAAAATGGTCAAAATTAACTGGAAAAGAACGAGCAAAAATTTTGTGTAATTGGTATAATTTGATTTTAAAAAATCAAAAAGATCTGGCGATAATTTTAACAACTGAGCAAGGCAAACCTTTAAGTGAAGCACTTGGAGAAATTATTTACGGCGCGTCTTTTGTGGAATGGTTTGCTGAAGAAGCTAAAAGAATTTGTGGTGATGTAATTTTAGCACCTAAAATAAATCAAAAAATAATCACAAGCAAAGAACCAGTTGGCGTTGTGGCAACAATCACGCCGTGGAATTTTCCTTCCGCAATGATTACCAGAAAAGCTGCCGCAGCAATGGCTGCTGGTTGTAGCGTGGTTTTAAAACCTTCAGAATTAACTCCTTTTTCTGCTTTGGCACTTGCGCAGTTGGCACAAGAAGCGGGAATTCCAGATGGCGTTTTTAATGTAATTACAGGAGATGCGCAGCCAATTGGAGCTGAATTTTGCTCCAATAATAAAGTTCGCAAAATTAGTTTTACTGGCTCAACAAAAGTTGGAAAATTACTCAATGAACAATGCGCCCATGATTTAAAACGCACTTCAATGGAGCTTGGCGGCAATGCGCCTTTCATTGTTTTTGCTGATGCTGATTTAGAAAAAGCAGTGGCAGGATTAATTCATGCTAAATTTAGAAATGCTGGTCAAGCCTGCACTTGTGTGAATCGAATTTTTCTTGATGAAAAAATTCACGATCAATTTTTAGAAAAGTTTTTGGTTGAAGTTAGAAAGTTAAAATCAGGAGATGGCTTTGAAAGCTCGTCAAATTTAGGCCCATTAATCTCTCAAGCTGCTTTAGAAAAGGTTGAAAGGCTTATTGATAATGCAATTAAACTTGGAGCTAAATGTGAAATTGGCGGTAAAAAACTTCAAGGGAAATTTTTTCCAGCCACGGTTTTAAGTAATGCCACGCACGAAATGGATTTAGCTAAAGAAGAAATTTTTGGGCCCATAGCGGCAATTTATAAATTCAAAAGTGAAGAAGAAGTTATTGAATTAGCAAACCACACCAATTACGGGCTTGGCTCATATTTTTATACCAATGACAATAGCAGAATTTGGAGAGTTTCTCAAGCTTTGCAATATGGTATGGTGGGAATTAATGAATGCTCATTTGCTACAGAAGTTGCACCTTTTGGCGGAATAAAACATTCGGGGTTTGGTAGAGAGGGTTCGCATTTGGGAATTGAGGAATTTTGTCAGGTTAAGACTTTGCATTTATCTTTTTAACCTTATCTCGAACTCTCTGCTGGTCGGGTTTTGCAAACCCGACCTTTGTTTGCTAGAATTTTAGATTTTTTAATTTCTGTGACTTTTGACAAACATAAGTCGGCATTACAAATCACTACTGTCCGGTTAAGAAATTATTAAAACCTCATAAACCCTTGTTATTCAAGGATTAAAGAGGGGATAAAAGTTTTTTCGATCTATAGCATACTAATACCAATTATTACAATTAACTATACATTTGAGCTTCATCTTTTTGGTCTAAAATTTAGAAAAAAAACCTTCTGTATATCCTGATACAGGCGGTTTTTCTTCTAAATTTTATCCTCAAAAATCTTTCGCTCAAATGTATAGTTAATTGTGATAATTGGTATAAGCTAATCTTGCATATTTCTAACTTAGAATTTTTGGTAAAAATTTACTCGAAGAATAACGCTGTATCACCTGATACAGCTTATATTCTTCGTCGCAATTTTTTCTCAAAACTTCTTAGTTAGAAATATGCAAGATTAGCTTAGTATGCTATAGAAATGATTCTTGCACTATCCTTTGCAAAAAAGGAGAAATTCATGAAGGGACTGTCGCAAACCCAACACCCAATTCCCACTAAAATCTCCTAACCTCCTCGAATTATTTTCTTGATATTAATAGCTAGTGAAGCTACTGTTTCCTAGATCTAGTGACTGATTTATTTATGTAAATTAGTTGATCTTTTAACAAGAATTTAACAAAACTCAGTATGTCATTTTAACCAAAACAAATTGAAATGGTCTGTTTGGAAGATTTGGTATCAAACACTCACATTTACCACAAATTATTGAATCTGTGTAATCTAGATTAGGTACGATCAGAGTTAGAAAAGTTAGAAGCTTATTCTGATTACAAAGGCTAAAGATGGACTTGGAATTGCTTTAATACCAGATTTTTTAATTAAAAATGAGTTAGAAAATGGCAGTTTGGTAAAAATTTTTACAGATGATTTTAAAAGTGGTTACAACTACTACCTAATCAATCCAAAACAAAAATCTCATTTACAAAAAATTGTGGATTTTAAAAGCTGGGTAAAAGAAATCAGTGTCTTTTAACATCGATTTTAATAACCTCCTCCCAATTACAAATAATTAAAATCCAAATGAGACATACCCTAACCCACCTTCCCGAAGCCAAACAACTTGAACTAAAAAAAATTGTCTCATTAATTCGTGAATCTTGCGATGATGTTGAACAGATTATTCTCTTCGGGTCTTATGCTCGTGGCACTTTTAAAGAAGCAAAAGATTTAAAAGCAGATCGCAAATCTGGGCATGTTTCTGATTATGATATTTTAGTGGTGACCCAGAGAAGAGAAACTATTCACGAATTTTCTTCATGGAATGATGCTGAAAAATTAAATTTAAGCGCGTCAGTAAGAATAATCGCCATCAATATTGAGAAGCTAAATGCTCATCTTGCCGAAGCCCATTATCTTTACAGTGATATTGAAAAAGAAGGCATCATGCTTTTTGATTCCAAAAAATATAAATTAGCAATTAAGCGTGAATTAAAATCTTGGGAAAAACAACGCATCGCGCAGGATTATTTCGATCATTGGTTTGACAGAGCCAATGATTTTGTTGATACATATCGTTTATTGTTAAAAAAAGGCAAAACCGCCAGCGCTTCTTTTCACATGCATCAAATTGTAGAATCTTGCTATAAAGCGATTCTGCTGGTTTTTGAAGGACAAAATCCTAATGAACATCATTTAAAAACTTTGGGTCATTTGGCTGAAAAATTTAATCCTGAATTGGTAAATATTTTTCCAAAAAAAACTCCAGAAGATAAGCTTAGATTTGAGATTTTGGAATATGCTTATATTGGTGGAAGATATGATCCGAAGCATAAAATTTCGAGAGAAGATTTAGAAATTTTATCTAATAGTGTGGTGAAGATTTTGAAAATTACTGAAGATATTTGTAAGAGAAAGATTTTTAGTTATAGGCAATGATTGTATAAAGAGCACCGAAGTTGTTTTGTCCACCTCCCCTAACACCTCCTTATCAAGGAGGGGGATGCTTGAGCACCAAACTAAGAGCAGTTATACTCCTTGATAAGGAGGGTGAACTCTAAGAGCAGCTTCCCCTCCTTGATAAGGAAGGGTTAGGGGAGGTAGATTAAGCGCGTTTCTGACTAAAAATCAAACCACCATTCCATTAACCTGATGATTCCACAATTCCTTAAATCTGCCATTTTTAGAAATTAATTCATCAAAGCTTCCATCCTCAACAATTCTTCCATTATCCATCACTACAATACGATCTAAATGTTTAATCGTTGAAAGGCGATGTGCAATAGCAATTACCGTAACATTATTTTGTTCCAACATTACATTAATAGAATTTTGAATCTGGCTTTCAGCTTCAGAATCAAGACTTGAAGTTGCTTCATCAAGAATTAAAATTGGGGCATTTTTTAAAATTGCTCTGGCGATAGCAATTCTCTGTCTTTGTCCTCCTGAAAGTTTAATTCCTCTTTCACCAACTAATGTCTCATAAGTATCGGGAAGATTGGCAATGAAATCATGAATATAGGCTTTTTTAGCGGCTTCAATCACTTCTTCTTTGCTGGCATTAAACTTTCCATAAGAAATATTTTCAAAAATTGTTCTGTGAAAAAGCATAGGATCTTGCGGAATGAGAGCGATATTTTCCCTTAAAGAATCAAAAGTCACATCAGCAATATTTTTATCATCAACTAAAATTTCACCAAAATCAGGATTAAAAACTTTTAGCAGTAAATTAATCAAAGTTGATTTTCCCGCACCAGAATGTCCAACCAGTCCAATTCTTTCTCCAGCCTTGATTGAAAGATTAAAATTATCAAAAATTAAATTATCTTCTCTGTAACCATAAGTCAGATTTTTAAAATGAATTACAGGTTTTTTAACCACTAATTCTATGGCATTTTGACTATCAAAAACTTGAGCATTTTGTTGAAAAATCACGAAAGATTCTTTTAAAGATCCAATATCTTGAATAACATTATCTAAATCATTTAACAAACCCCAAGTGGCTTCAATCAAGTAAAACATTAGCCCCATCACCATCACAAAATCACCAATTGAAATGAGGTTTTTGGTTTTTAAATCAATCAATAAAAACAATACCGCAATTGACAGAGCTGAATAAATAAAGCCCATCACAAAATGATTAAGAAATAAAAATTTTAATCTTTTTTGTTCGCATTTTATGAAATCGCCATTGGCATTTCTTAGTAAATTTTGTTCAAATTTTCTAGCTCTAAAAAATAAAACATTAGCAATATTACTGATTCCATCATTAACCAATCCTGATATTCTTTGTCTTTCTGCAGTGGTATTTTCTGAATATTTTAAACCTCTTTTTTTGGTAAAAAACATTATTGGCATAAAAATTATCAGCCATAAAGATACACCAATCGCTAATTTTGAATGTACTGAAAAAAGCAAAATCACCGTAATTAAAATCGACAAAATGCGCCAAGCCATTCCAAACATAACAATATCAAGAATGCTGACATATTTATCTCTGATGGCGATGATCTTACTGGCAATTTTTCCCGATAAATTATTTTGAAAAAATTGATAATGATGCGAAAGCAGCATTGAATATCCTTGATTGACAATCTCTGCTTCAATTTGAGGTTGCGATTTGTAATCAGCGTAATTGGCGATGCGCCACACCACTTCCAGTAATACTGTAGCGCAGCAAAAAAGAATAACGGGCAACATAATTTCTTGCAGACCAAAATTCTGATTTTTAGAAATTTGATCTACAATTAATTTTAAAGCATAATTATTAAGTGGCGTAAAAAAAGCACCAATTAGGGGAGCTTGAAACATCAATAACATCCACCATTTATATGGCTTTACTATTTGCCATAAGAACTTGGGAATTGTGGTTTGGTATGTTTTCTGATTATTCATTTTAATGAGAATAGGAAGATCGTGTCAGCAATTATTTCTAATAATTATTCTTGCTCGTGACGAGATGGACCCCAAAACAAGTGCGGGGGTGAGTTCAAATTTATAACGCAACACTAATAAAATTGATAACCTACCAAGGTTTACAATAAAAAAGTTGTGAATTATGACCAAAAACTACACAAGAATTTCCTTAAAAGAAAGGAAAGAAGTTTATAAATTACACCTTGAAAAAAAATCTTTATTTTGCTGCACAATCATGGCTATACTAATCATAGAGTTTTTCATTCTCACAATGAATTTGCTAGAGGAAAATGTCATGTTAACGGCATTGAATCCTTCTGGAGTTATTGCAAAAGAAGATTGGCAAAGTTTAATGGATTAACAAATGATAATTTCGTTATTCATTTGAAAGAATGTGAGTTCAGGTTTAATAATAGAAAATTAAATCTTTATGCTATATTATTGAAAATATTGAGGGAATTTCCCCTCTAAAGTTGTCTAGACCCTTATTAAATTCTTCTATCTAACTAATAAAATATTTAATCATGAAAATAAATAAATTTCTTTTGATCACTTCCCTTGCAATTGCAGGATGTACAGCTCCCAAATACAACCAAAACCATGCTAATTTTGAAGTAAAATCAAATGAATTTTGGTGGCCAAATAAAGTTAATTTATCTCCGCTTCGCTCGCATGCAGCTGAATCAAGCCCTTTTGACAAAAATTTTAATTATGCCAAAGAGTTTAAAAAAGTTGATATTGATGCCTTAAAAACCGACATCAAAAAAGTTATGATGACTTCACAGGATTGGTGGCCAGCGGATTATGGAAATTATGGTCCATTCTTTATTCGCATGGCGTGGCACAGCGCTGGAACTTACAGAATGGAAGATGGCAGAGGTGGTGCTGGTGGTGGACAACAAAGATTTGAACCACTTAACAGTTGGCCAGATAATGCCAGCTTAGACAAAGCCAGACGCTTATTATGGCCAGTTAAAAAGAAATATGGCAATCAAGTTTCTTGGGCTGATTTGATGGTTTTATCAGGCAATGTGGCACTTGAATCAATGGGCTTTAAAACCATGGGTTTTGCTGGCGGCAGAACTGATGACTTTGAACCAGATTTGGTTTATTGGGGTCCTGAAAATAAATTTATGGCAAGCGACCGTTTTGATAAAAATGGCAAGTTAGTAAAAAATCTTGGCTCAACAACCATGGGTTTAATTTATGTAAATCCAGAAGGTCCAAATGGCAGTGGCGACCCAATTGCTGCGGCAGCGCAAATTCGCGAAACTTTTGGCAATATGGCAATGAACGATGAAGAAACCGTTGCTTTGATTGCTGGCGGTCACACTTTTGGTAAAACTCATGGCGCACATAAGGTTGACAAATGCATTGGCGCTGAACCAGCCGCAAGTGAAATTGAAGCGCAAGGTTTTGGCTGGAAAAATAAATGCGGCACAGGCAAGGGTGTTGACACAGTAACAAGTGGATTGGAAGGCGCTTGGAATGCCAATCCAACAAAGTGGACAATGGGTTATTTAAAAACTTTATTTGCTTACAACTGGGTTCAAACCAGAAGTCCAGCTGGCGCAATTCAATGGATTCCTGAAAAAAATCAGGCAGCAGAAACCGTTCCTGACGCTCACGATGCTACAAAAAAACACGCACCAGTTATGTTAACAACAGACTTGTCGCTTAAAGAAGATCCAAAATATCGTGAGATTTCTAAACGCTTTTTAGATAATCCGAAAGAGTTTGAAAAAGCCTTTGCCAAAGCTTGGTTTAAGTTAACTCATCGCGATATGGGGCCAAGTGCCAGATATGTTGGCAAAGATTCGCCAAAAGAAGTTTTAATCTGGCAAGATCCAATTCCACAAATCAAATATAAAGCAATTAATGTTGCTGAAATTGAAAAATTAAAAGCACAAATCTTGAAATCAGGTTTAAGCAATTCGCAGCTTGTTAGAACAGCTTGGTCTTCTGCTGCCAGCTATCGCGAAACTGATATGCGTGGTGGAGCAAATGGCGCCAGAATTAGCTTAGAGCCACAAAAAAATTGGGAAGCAAATGATCCAAAAGAACTAGCTAAAGTTTTAGCTGTTTTGGAAAAAGTTCAAAAAGATTTTAATAAATCTTTAACCAATGGCAAACAAGTTTCTTTTGCTGATGTAATTATTCTTGGAGGTTCAGCGGCAATTGAAAAAGCTGCCAAAGAAGCAGGGGTGAATGTTAAAGTTCCTTTTGCAATTGGCAGAGCTGATGCCACTCAAGAGCAAACTGATGTTAAATCTTTTGCAGTTCTTGAACCAAAAGCTGATGGCTTTAGAAACTATTACAACAAAGATGCTGCAACTTCACCAATCAATGCCATGATTGATCGCGCTTACTTGCTAAACTTAACAGTTCCAGAAATGACAGTTTTGGTTGGCGGTTTGCGAGCTTTGGATGCAAATTCAAAACATTGTCAAAAAGGCATTTTAACCAAACAACCGGGTAAATTGACCAATGATTTCTTTGTTAATTTACTTGATATGTCAGTTGAGTGGAAAAAATCTGAAAAATCAGAAGGTGTTTATGAAGCCTTTGATCGCAAAAGCGGTGAAGTTAAGTGGAGGGCAACTCCAGTTGATTTAATGTTTGGCTCAAGCTCAGAACTTCGCGCCATTGCTGAAGTTTATGCAAGCGATAATGCAAAAGAAAAATTTGTTAAAGACTTTATCAAAGCTTGGGCAAAAGTTATGAATGCAGATCGCTTTGATTTGAAATAACTTATTGAAAAGCAAAAGATGGTGGGCTTTACCATCTTTTGCTTAGACACTGTTAGCTAATTATTTTTAGCACAGATTTTGACATGTTTTTAGCGTTTTTTTGACAAAATTATGATAAATATCTGGATATATTTTGAATAATTTTGTCAAAAAATAAGCA
>Ga0214921_10004896_pt1 | contig 19309 bp, 17 predicted proteins | sample LL1505_MetaG_FD_177992 | JGI IMG/M metagenome (GOLD analysis project Ga0214921, IMG submission 177992) | Freshwater microbial communities from Lake Lanier, Atlanta, Georgia, United States - LL-1505 | ecosystem: Environmental > Aquatic > Freshwater > Lake | place: USA: Georgia | collected... | reverse complement strand
CAAAAATCTGCGGGTAAAACTCTTTAATCCAGGCAAACTGCTGCGCTGATGAGCAAGCAAACGTAAAGTTTGGATCACGGTCCATCAAATCGAGAACATTTGCGAACGTACGTGCGCATTTGCGAATGGTTTCGCGAACTGGCCAGAGCCAAGCTGAGTCGATGTGTGCGTGGCCAACCGCAACAATTTCATGCGAACTCGCATTCGCAGGTTTTTGGAGTAACGGTGCCAACAAATTACGCACTTCAAGTGCATTAGCCCCCGCATCATCAGGATCGCAAAGATCCACAACAGCCTCAAGGGCCAACAAGATTTCATGTTTACGTGGTGATTCATCGTTAAGTTGTTTCATCAGACCGCGAAGGGTAATGATGTCTTGGTTTAGATTCCAAACTGTTAAGTTGAGCTCAGCAATGTCCATCTGCTTTGCCCGATAAAGATGAACTTGTGGCGCAGTTTTCTTATCGCCCAGGGGAGTTGCTTTGAAACTCCAGGCGCCAGCAACATTTGCATTCGATGCTGCTTCTATATAAAGGTCAATTTTTGTTCCGGGCGTGGCATCAATCGGAATCCACCGGTTAAATGGTTCAATTGCCTTGATTATTTTCCCATTTGGATCATAAACAAGCCCCTCAGCTTGAAATCCTGGCTGGTGGTTACCTAAGTCTCGTTCCCATTGTGGGTATTGCACAGGGACGCTTGAGCCGGCTCCTTCAAAGCCTAAATCAATCAGAATTTCAACAGTTTTGCCTGTAGTATCCCAAGCATCTGGAACTTCGCCTGTGATGTGGAACCAGGTTGTACCCCAAGGTAGGCCCCAAGATTGGCCAACCTCAAATTCGGTGAATTCATTAGGTACGGCCTGCGCAAATGGAATTGGCTCGTCAGGAACTTCCCAGGACGTAACCGTTAACGGCGAAGTCCTGCTGTATAACGATGGCAGTAAAGCTTCCACCACAAAGCGATCAAGTCGGGCTTCAATCATTCTTGGATTCTTATGCATTGGTTATCCTTTTCGCACAAATAAGGGAGCCGTTTAGTAGGTTAGTGCCGCATTCGAGCCTTCGCTGGAAAACTTTGGTATAAATTGATTCTTGATTGGCCATAGGTCTATTTCGATTCAGTCTGGGCAGTTTTTGTCTGAGATTTGAAATTCATTCGATAACTTTGCACCACACTTCTCATGCCGATTCCGCATACCCCGACCATGGTGCCATTTCGGTAGTAGCCCCAGACGCACTCGCCATTCTTGTCCCCAAAAATGAATTGTGATTCATCCGCAAGTGCCAAATTTCCGAATGCTAAAAGCTTTAAGTCGAATTGGTCGCTCCAGAATGATGGAATCGGCGCAAACTCTTGATTGATAACGTCTCTGTGTTTCTGTGAATCCTCAAATTTGGCGGCCAACACTTGGCCAACACGCTTGGCCGTCTCGACTGGAATATTCCAGTGCTCAATCCGGCGCGGTATCTCGTCAAAAATTGGATTCGGAAATCTCGCGACATCACCCACTGCGAAAACATTTGGTAAAACATTGCCCATCGCATCAATGACTCGCATGGCATTGTCGGTTAGTACGCCGTCGGTGATGTCTATGCCAGAATTCTGCAACCATTCGGTGTTAACGTGAGAGCCAATTGCCTGAACGAGCACATCGCACTCCAAGGATTCGCCAGTTGCTAACTTGATGCTGGCTACTTTTGGGCCCAAGACTGAACTCTTGGTCAGTATCTCGACAACACCTTTGCCAAGAAAATAGTTAACTCCGTGCGCATCGTGGCGACTTTGTAATTGCGCTGCAAATTCAGTACCGAGCGCGCCAACCATGGGGTGAGCATCTGCAGCAACAATTGTAACTTCACAGCCCAGACCGATTGCAGTAGAGGCAACCTCGCAACCGATGAAACCTGCACCGACTATTACAACTTTTGCGCCCTGAACTAAGTCTGCCCGAAGTCCAATTGCGTCATCAAGCGTGCGTAAAGCATGCACACCAAGTACATCAACATTTTCTAAATCCAATTTTCTTGGTCGCAGACCGGTGGCAATTACCAGCGCAGAATAGGGGTGCTCGTTGCCAAATTCATCAAAAACTTTGTGCGCCCACGGATCTGCGCGGACCACTTTTGTACCCAGAATCCAATTCGTATTGACATCAGTTAACGTGTGCGGGAACCTGACAGCGCTGTGTGTAACGGTGGAGGACAAAACTTCTTTACTCAAAGGCGGTCGATTATATGGCTGGTGAATTTCGTCACCGATGATATTGATCTGTCCGAGGTAGCCATTCCTTCGTAACGCTTCGGCTGTGCGAAGCCCACCCATGGAGGCGCCAACAATTACAACTGGATCATTCATAGATGCTGTGTCAGTCCACTATAAAGATTGCCTGCATGGGGCAGACATCTCTGGCTGACTCAACATTGGTTCGTTCAGATTCGGCAGCTTCGGCAAGGTACTCGAGTTTGTCGGAGGTATTGAGCGTAAAAATTTCTGGAGCCTCAAAGACGCACTGCCCATAATGTTGACACTTGTCCATATCAACTTTTATCTTCATTTCCTCGCCTTTCTCATTGCTTTTCCATAATAAGTTCGGTATCTTTACTAATTATGGTACTTCGAAATGCCTTTAAGTCAAGCCGATTCCGCAAAAGTGGACCTGGCATTGTGAGTCGGTCTTTCGATGGACATCGCGTTGATGTCTTGAAACCCAAGCGCATAACTGCGGACACCCCAGTCTTAGTGATTCACGATGGAATGAATGTTTTCTTCAAGCGCTATGCCAGCTCGGGTCAGACCTGGCAGGTAATTGAAAGTCTGGCTTCAGGGCGCATTGTGGGCGATCCGCTGGTGATAGCAGTATGGGGCGAAGGCGGTACGAAGAAATTTAACTCACGCAGAATTAATGAATTTCTGTGTGACGATGTGTTTGCCGAGCAACCACAACTTTGGGAAACACTAAATCCGTTGTTAGCTCCACCTACCAGAGAAGCACGCGGTAATTACTTCATTGATTTAATCTCCGATGAGATCCTGCCGACAGTCTTAACTGAATTCGGAATCCAACACCAAACTAATCGCACTGCAATCGCCGGCTGCAGCGTTGCAGGGGTCGCATCTATATATGCATTAGCAAAGCGGCCAGAAATTTTTGGCGCCGCTTTCGGACTCTCGTCACATTGGGAGTTTGGTGGCACGGATTTGATCGAGGAGCTTGTTAAACGCCTCGGACCGGCAAATGGGCGCATTATTTGGAGTGATGCGGGCACCGAAGGTTTAGACGCAGTATCGCAGCCGCTTAACAATTATTTCGGGCAACAACTAGCCAAACTTGGTTGGCGAGAGCAACTCGATTTTGAAACGCCTACCTTTTGGGGCACAGGACACAACGAATCCTTTTGGGCCCGTAGATTTGAATATCCAGTTAACCTGTGGCTATGTCGAATTGAGGAAGGTTTCTAATGAGAACCGCAGATTCAGTTGCTACGGGCAAAGATGCAATTCGTCAGAAAAATCTGTCGGCACTATTGCGCGAAGTCCATATTGAACGCACTGTTAGCCGGGTGGCTCTGGGTGAAACGCTGGGATTAAGTAAAACCACAATTGCAGAATTAGTTTCAGAATTGGTGGGCATAGGTCTTGTAGTTCGCGTTGGCAACGAACAAAGCGGGGCTGCGGGACGACCAAGTCAATTAGTTGCGGCCAGCCCTGAGCCTCTGGTTTTAGTGGTAAATCCGGAAATCGATGGGTTAACTATCGCATTAGTTAATTTCTTCGCCGAGATTGTTGATGTTGTGTATCTAGAACTAGAGTCGGCCTACAGTGTTGAAACAACTAAAGCACTGGTTCTGGAATATCTAAAGAACAGTCAAAGTACGCACGTGGGCAGACTCTACGGAGTCGTGCTGGCCCTTCCTGGCGCTATTGACTCAAACTCAGACAAATTAATCAATGCCCCCTCAATAGGTTGGCGCGACATTGACGTAGCAACAGAATTTGAAAAGACACTCTCGCTGAGAGTTTGGGTGATAAACAATGCAAGAGCCGCCACGATATCCGAACACAACTTCGGCGCAGCTAAGGGGTTAGCAAATGTGATCTGCCTATTCTCTGGTGTTGGTGGCATTGGTGGAGGAATTGTTGTCAATAATCAGGTGCTAGCAGGGTCAAGTGGTCTTGCTGGTGAAATTGGAAAGATGCGCCTGAATACGGATGGCCCCAATAAGCATCTTTCATTTGGTGAATTAATGCACCGAGAAGAATTAGTTACTGCAATGGGCAAATCTAGGCTCACGGACGAGGCTTTAGATCAACTTTTACGCCAAAGCAATGATGCTGGCGTTAACAAGGTGATAGACGCTCAGGTTGCAGTGCTACTTTCGGCAATTGAAACTCTTCGCGACTTATTTGATCCCGAAGCAATTTTGCTCGGTGGATATTTGGGCTCGCTAGTTGAAACTAGAAAATCCCACATTGCGAACACGCTAAACAGCACCAGTTTGAAATATCGTGATGAAAACTTTCTAGTACCAAGAGCAACTGAACTCAAACCGATGGTGCTAATTGGTGCAGCCGAGATTGCGTGGGCGGAAATTTTGGATAATCCACTTGGTTTTAAAAAGGAAGGACTCAGTAAAAATGGCTAAGGAAATACGTGGCTACGAGGCGGTGCGGCAAGCAGCCAAAGATTTCAGCACCTATTCCAGTGATTTGCTGGGCGATCGTGATGTTCGCACATATCGCCAGTTACCTCTAGAGGCCGACCCGCCGCGACACACACAATTTCGCGAGGCTGTGCAGTCGCTGTTCATGAGTGATGCAATCGCAAAGCACAGCTCCGAGTTTGAAAAGCATGCAGCAAAACTGATTCGTAATATTAGCGAGGCAGGAGCAGGGGAGATTTCGCATGATTTCGCCTTGCCGTATGTAATTGGATGCCTGACCATTATTTATAATCGACCACAGGATTATGAAGAATGGCTTGCTTGGGGCCCTGATGTGTGGACCGCGGAGAGTCACAAGAATGAAATCGAGCCAAGTGTGCGCTCGGGCGCCGTATTACAGACTTACCTAGATCGAGTGTTTGATGCCGCTGAAGCTAATCTCAACACCGACCCACAAACCCAAGATATTTGGGATTTCGTCTCACAAATCCAGATCAATGATTCAGGGATTAGCCGGGAAGAGATGCAGGGCATTGCTAATGTGCTTCTGGCCGGCGGCCGAGATACGGTTATCAAATTAATTACTGGACTGGTTTGGCATCTGATTAACACACCTGCTGATAGAGCATTCTTGAGTGAAAACCGTGAATGGTTTAATCGAACAATCGCCGAGATGGTTCGCTATCTTTCTCCGTTGCCAAAAATGGAGCGAGTCTTGGCTGATGATGTGCATGTGCCTGATGTGGAGCGAGATACCAGCAAGTACGTTTTGTTAAGTTTTGTATCCGCGAATTATGATCGCGATATTTGGCCAAATGCCGATGAAATTGACATACACCGTGATCGTAAGCCGCATCTAGCATTTGGGTTCGGCCGACATAGTTGCATGGGCATGAATGCAACCGAACATGAAGTAGGTGCATTGTTGAAAGTGTTACTTGATAGTTGGCCTGGTTGGCAATTCGACGGAACTCCAGAGATTATCTGGGCCACCGCCGAGGATAAAGATGGAAACTCCATTCGCTACATCGATAGATTCGCGGCCCTGCGCGTTACTAGCAACTAAATGATTGCCAGCGCAACTTCTAGTAATCCCACTGAGGCAAGAATTGCTGCCACACAAATACTCCTTTTGCGACCAAGCACTTGAGGTAGCCCCAGCACATTCTGGTTTCTGTCCGCATCCAGATCTTTAAGCACATTGAGGAAATGAAATGCGCAGGTGAAGAGTATGAAAGCTAGTACCAACCACAATGGCGGCCGTGAGCCAGCAGCAACATAGATTGCCCAGGGGAGTGCGCCGAATGAAACCATGTATGGCAAAGCGGAAAGCACAGTCGCTTTCAATTTCAAGTTGTACGCGGTAGCACTAAGCAGACCCAAGAAGTGAATCGCACTTCCCTTAACTCCCAACGGACTAGACAGAGACGTAACTAATGCAGTACCAAGCGCTAGAAAAATTGCAACCCGCAGAGTTGTCTCGGAGATCGTGCCGGCTACCAGTGGCTTTTTGAGCCGCAGAGCAGCTTTATCTCGGGGGAAATCAACCAGATCGTTGGTCCATCCAACAACAAGTTGACCAAAGAATATGGCTAGTGCAATGAATAGAGAATCACCAGTTGAAAACTGTGTACGAGATAACACGAATGTCATACAGACAACGAGTACCGTTGGTCCGAAGTGCGATGCTTTAAGCAAGCCCACAATCTGCGACCGCAACATTCCAAACATGCTTACTAAAGTTCGTCAATGATGTGACGATTAGCCCGATCAAAGGTTAAGTAGTTCCAGGTCCAGTCGGCAATCGTGCCAATTTTGTTTCGACCGCCTAACAGGTAAAACAAGTGCAGCCACAACCAGGCTAGCCAAGCAAGCGGACCGGCCAACGTAAATTTCTTAACCTGTACTACTGCCTTATGGCGACCAATGGTTGCCATCGAGCCTTTGTCCTTATACACAAATGGTTCAAGACCTGAGTTACTCATGCATGCTCTAATTTGGCGAGCGATCCATTTTCCTTGTTGGATTGCCACCGGTGCAACCATTGGCAAAACCCGTCCATCTTTATCTAAAGCGCCACAGACATCGCCAATGGCCCAGATGTTTGGATGATTGCGCACCTGCAGAGTGGGTTCAACAGCTAAGCGTTCACGTTCAATTGGCAAGTTCAATGAGTGGATGACAGGCGAACCTTTAACTCCGGCCGCCCAGATGGTCACATTGGAAACAATTTGTTCGCTAGAACCTAAGGTAATTGTGCTTGCGGTAACTTCTTGCACTGAAGTATCTAGTAAAACTTCAACCCCTAGCTTTTCCAAATCTTGTTTTGTTCGTGCTGATAATTTCGGAGCGAATGACGGCAACAGGCGAGGTCCCGCTTCAATTAAGCGAACATGCATTCGCTTTGATACCGATGGTTCATCGCGCTTAAGCGGACCTCGAACCAGTTCGGCCAAAGCTCCGGCCATCTCAACACCAGTTGGACCGCCACCGACAACAGTTAATTCGCAGGTTGTGGTGTCGTCAATTCGGCATAAGTCTTCGAAATGTCGCATGACCGATGCTCGAATAGCAGTTGCTTCGTGTACTGATTTCATACCGTAGGTATGTTCTGTTACGCCTTTGATACCAAAATCGGCAGTTGAGGAACCAAGTGCTACCACCAAGTGATCGAATTCAAGAACCTGGCCACTATCGATTTTTACCGACTTATTTTTGTGGTCAATCGTTAGTGGGGAACCAAGACAGAATTTAACACCAGAGCCACGTAACGCCCCGCGTACTGGGTAGGCAACGTGATCAGCTGCTAATCCGGCAGTTGATACTTGATAAAGCAAAGGAAGAAATGTTTGAAAGTTGTGCCGATCAACCAAAGTGACATCGGCATATTTGGCTAATTCTTTAGCCGCAGTTAATCCGCCGAATCCGGCGCCAAGAATTACCACACGATTTTTAGACAATCGAATAACTCCTAGGCAACTGTAGTTTTTTCCACCTTAGCCCAGGTTGGTAGCAAGTGCATTTCGAATGTGCGCTACTTTCAGGCTCAATTTTCTTGCTAACACTCAATTTTTGCCGTGTTGTGACTAATTCGGTTTTACTAAAAAATTGTCTACAACTGCTCAGGAATTTCAAGTGCTGCAACTACAGCGGCCTGGCATGTTAAAACTAGATACTTCGTAATCGTTTGACACCAGAGCAAGTGATTGACCGTTGGGGACTATTACTCTGGGTTCGCTCTCTAGTAAAGACTGTGCAACAAATGCGGCTGTTAATCCATTAACGTCTGCTACTTCACCGATTGAGAATAACGACCTGGTCTCTTCGATAGCATCGTTGGTTCCGGCGCGCATGATGATTAAAGCATTTGGATATTTAGTTCTGGCAGCCACTGCAACAGAGATGTTATCTTGCTCGATGGATGCCATGGCTAACAGCGCCCTAGAGTTCCCGATGTGTGCCCGACGTAATGTGCGGATGTCGCTGGCGTTACCAATAATTACTGGGACATTTAAATCTCGGGCAAACATGACGCCGCGAGCATTTTCATCTTGTTCGATAGCGACCACAGGTACTTGCAGCAGCTTTAACTCTTTACAAAGTCGAATACCAACTTGGCCTAGTCCAACAATGACAACATGATTTTGCCGAGGAATGACACGGCTTCCGATGATGCCAACCCGACGACCATTGAGGATATGATTCACGACGCCAGCACCAAACATCGCAACAAAAATAATGGTTAACAGCATGAATAATCCCGCTTGGACAAACTGCCAATTCTCGTGGGGCATTTCGGGGGCAGTAACACCGGCGATAACAGCAGCCGAGGAATAAAAAGCTTGAAAGATAGACATCTTTCTTTGCAGGATTGCGGCATCTGTTACCAGCATTGCAATTAGGGCAAACAAGCCCGTGATCATCGCGCGTGATGCAAAATCGTAAGGACGAAGTTGGCCTCTTAAATAACCTGAGAATTTCTCAAACTTCCATTTTGTTGGAACTCTGAATGTTTTGTGCGAAACGCTTGTGCCGTCAATGTTTAAAGTTTCCCAGCTTAAGTTGGCAGCAGGACCGGTGCGCTTGATTGCATTCTCAGGCAGTAGTGCCGAGGCAATTATTGATGAACCTGCAATGTAGGCGGGAGAGGCAATCGAGCAGTTGGGAATCGAGCGTTCCATTTCATGGCGAACACTTCGATCGAAGATGGCCACAAACAGGCGAATTCCAGGCCGAATGTGTTCGATAGCTAGGGAGTACCGCAGCGCTTCAATGTCGTTATGCAACATAATGGCCACGCCAATAATATTTTCGTTTAGTAACTCGTGCAATTCCGAGTCCGATGGATTTGCCAGGTGTAGCACTTCAACGTCACGGTCTTGTAATGCCGCGCATGCTCGTTTACCAATGTCGGTAGCGCCTATGACTAACACTTGGTCTGGCATTTTGCGTCCTAATCTATTTTGTGAAGAGCAGATCGTTTCGTAGCAGATTGGGCTTTATGCTGTGCCCTTCAATAGTAGGACAGGGATCAACTCAGTGGCGGTTATTTCCTAGTGGCGTCAGAGCAATAAAAACCTAAACGCCAACGGTTATCAGTGGAATCGGCTCAGACTCCCGTATCTGCTGGCTTTACATCTAGAATCGTGCCATGCAGGAATCGCAGCACCATCTGCTAATCAAAATCCGTGAGTTTTCTCGCACCGCAGTCTTGGCGGGTTTAGGAATCACCATTATTTTGTTGCAGGTACTGGGAAACCAAGTTGGTTGGCAAACTGCTGTTGCTTTGACGGCGCTAATTATTGGGATACCCCATGGCGCGGTGGACCACCTGATTGCAATTCCGAAACTATTTAGTTTGAAGATGGCAATTTTTATTGCTAATTATTTAGTTGCCACTGGCCTAACCATCTGGTTTATTTTGAAATTTCCGTTACTTGGATTCCAGCTGATAGTTCTCTTCAGCGCTCTGCATTTTGGCGTTGGTGATGCCTCATTTTTTATGGAAATTTGTCGTCGCTCGCGAGCCGTGAATTTTCCTCGAGGACTTTATGCAGTTGCAGCCGGCTTTACTCCAGTTTTAATTCCGCTAGTGAATGAAAACACCCAATCCGCTCTCGAAGCAGTAAATCCACAATTAGTAGATTGGGCGGGTTCGTTCACTCATATGGCACTAATCGGATGTATCTCGCTGAATTTGACTACGGTCGTGTTGCTATTGATCCGCAAAATTTATTTGCCTGCCATTGACTTAGTAACTTTGCTCTCACTTGCCTTATTGGCCCCGCCATTAGTCGCCTTCGCTTTGTATTTTGGTTTGTGGCATGCCATGCGCCACACAGCCCGGTTGAGCTTAGAGTTTGGCCCCGCCTTGCGCCAACATGAACTTGGAAAACCTTGGATGAGTTTCTGGCTCTCGGTGCGCGCTGGTCTGCCAGCAGTAGTCATAGTTTTGGCATTTAGTGCTTGGCTTGCGTTTACAAATAGCAGTTCAGTCTCAGATCACATCTTGTGGTATTTGCTGGTGGTAACTTGGGCGCTAACAGTGCCACATATGGCCCTGACCGCTCGCTCAGATTTAAAGGCCATGACGCAGGTAACTGCCCAAGATGAAGCTGAACATCCGCCGACTGCCGTCAGTTTTTAACCGCAATCTTGTTGATAATAGTGAAGCGCTGTAAATCTAATCAGCATTAAACATAATTTGCGGTTAATGTTCTTAAATGCGAGTAGCCAAGACTAAAGCGGGATTCACTCCGAAAGTGTGTGCCAGTTGTGGCCTGCTATTCGAGTGGCGCAAAAAATGGAGCCGCGACTGGGACTCTGTGAAATATTGCTCAGAGCGATGTAGACGCGCCTGATGCAACGCATTATTTATATTGCATTCGATCAACTCAATGTTGCTGCCGGCGCAATGCTGATTGCTGATAAAGCTAACGACCACATTGTGCTAGTTGAAAGCCAGCGAATGCTAACTACTCGCAGGTGGCATAAGCAAAGACTTCTGTTTCTTCTATCAAGCGCCAGGCATTTTGCGAAGGAACTAACTGACGCGGGCTGGAATGTTACCTATCTAAAATCTGCCACGACTATCGACGGGCTGCGCGAAATAAAGCAGAAATATCCAGATAGCGAAGTCTTGTGTGCAACGCCAAATTCTTTCGAACTCAAGAAGTCGCTGACAGATTTTGGCGCAACTTTTGTGGCGAATGATTTCTTTCTGACATCTGCAGATTTATTTTCCATTTGGGCCAGTGGACAAAAAACATTCACTATGGAAAATTTCTACCGAGCGCAACGTAAGCGGTTGGCCATTTTGATGGACGGTACCGAACCAGTTGGCGGAGCGTGGAATTTTGATGCCGATAATCGTTTACCGCCACCCAAAGTTCACGACTGGGGCAAGCCGTCATATTTTAAGTTTGACGAAATAGACGACCAAGTTATTTCTGAACTGCCTTCAGGCGCATGGGGAAAAATTGACGGTAAAACTTGGGGCACCTCGCGAACTGAAGCATTAGCCCAAATGGCAAATTTCTTTAAAAATCACTTTAAGGAATTCGGCCCATACGAGGATTCCATGCCAGGGGAAAGTTGGAGTGCGCATCACTCGTTACTAAGTCCGTATTTGAACAATGGTTTGCTCCTGGCTTCTGAAGTTGTCGAGGCGGCATTGACGCGATTCGCCCAAGGCGATATCCCAATTTCTTCTTGCGAAGGGTTTATCCGACAGATAATTGGCTGGCGCGAATACATAAACGGAATGTATTGGTACTTAGGTGAGGATTATCGGGAGAACAATCAACTAAAGGCAGATAGAAAGTTACTGCCGTTATTTCATGACCCAGCTAAAACCGAGATGAACTGCGTGCGATCTGTTGTAAGCGATATTGAAGACCGGGGCTGGACCCACCATATTCCAAGGCTGATGGTGTTAAGCAATCTTGCGCTGGTTACCGGGGTGTCCCCGCAAGAGTACTTAGATTGGATGCGCGAAGTATTTATTGATGCTGCTGATTGGGTGATGGTGCCTAACGTTATTGGTATGGCTACTCACGCCGATGGGGGAGTGTTGATGACAAAACCTTACGCAGCTGGTGGTGCCTATATTTCAAAGATGGGTCAGTTCTGTAAATCCTGCAAATACGATCCAAAGAAGCGCACGGGTGATGATGCATGTCCGTACACCACCCTCTATTGGGACTTCCTCGATAGACATGCAGAAACATTTGCAACTAATCATCGAATGTTTCAACAAATGGGTGGCCTTAGGCGCCTGAGTAATCTTGCCGAAGTTAAAGTGCGAGCCGCACAGGTTCTGCATGGATTAGATAGTGGGCAAATTTAGAAACAGTGCCACTCATCCCTTAGATGGAAGTACTTGTACCATTAACCATGACCTCAGAAGCATCTGTAAATAAGAATCGTTGGCTCATCCTTGGCATTGTTTTAGCTGCCGAAATCATGGACCTACTTGACTCCACCATTGTTAATGTCGCGGGCCCTTCACTTTCAACAGAACTTAATGGGACTCCTTCAGCGCTTCAATGGGTTATTGGTGGCTACACGTTGACCCTTGGAGCTGGTTTGATCTTGGGTGGTCGCTTGGCCGACCGATACTCGCGACGAAACATATTTTTGATTGGTTTGGCAAGTTTCACGGCGAGTTCGCTCTTGTGCGCTATCGCACCAAACATCAACGCGCTTATCGCTTTTCGCTTGATTCAAGGATTCGCTGGAGCCATGGTGCTGCCACACGTAATTGGCTTTATTCGCGATGTCTTCCCACCCGAAGAACTTGGTAAAGCATTTGCAATCTTTGGCCCAGTATTTGGACTCGGCGGAATACTGGGGCCGATCATTGGTGGCTTTATCATCGATGGGGACATCGCATCAACTGGATGGCGTGCGGTATTCATAATAAACATCCCAGTTGGAATTATCACATTCGCATTAGCTTGGAAATACCTACCAAAGCAAGTCTCAAATCACGCAATCAAGATTGACCTTGTTGGGACCGTATTAATTATTGCCGCTTCTGGCTTGTTGCTATTGCCACTAATCCAAGGACAGGATGCGGGATGGCCAGTTTGGACATTTGTCTCACTCGCCGCGTCAATGGTTGGTTTTGGCATCTTTGCTCTTGAGCAACGTTGGGTAATCTCTCGCAAGAAGACTCCTTTGGTTGATCCAGATATTTTCAAAGCTCGTACCTACAACCTGGGTTTGGGTGGGATTTTCATTTTCTTCGCTGGCTTTACAGGTGTGTATTTGATAATTACGCTCTTCCTTCAATTAGGACAGGGATATTCGGCTCGCGGTGCTGGCATTGCAAACATTGCAATTGCCTTAGGAACGGCAATAGGTGGAGCGCTTAGTGGTGCGGTTCTAGCCGAGAAGTTTGGAACTCGTGTGCTGCAATTTGGCGCAATCGCGCAAATAACTGGCGCGCTGATGCTGTTCTTCACACTGCCAACGATGGAGTCGTTCGAGTTTTGGCACATTGCGCCAGGAATGTTCGTTTCTGGTTTTGGTACCGGTCTAGTGGTTGCGGCGCTCTTTGACGCAATCTTGCTGTCTATCAAGGACGAATTAGTGGGCTCCGCTTCTGGTGTACTTTCTTCGGTTCAGTCGATTGGCTCTTCTGTTGGTGTAGCAGTTTTTGGAACTGTGTTCTTCAATCAGGTGGCTGCGGGTCATATTGATAAGGGATTCAGAAGTGCGCTTGTACTGCAAATTGGCTTAGTTGCTGTGTTCTTGCTTATTACCTTGTTGCTACCAAAGAAGGCAATGGATAACTCTGAGTACGCGCATTAGTTAGCGAACTTTGCGGCGACCTAGTGCACTTCTGGCACAGGAAATTTGCTGGGTACCAAATTGCCGGCTACCAACCCAATCGTTTTTTGACCACGGCAACTTGGTCAAATTGTTGTTTCTTCAGATGTCCCGCCCAATTTTCTGTGACTAGTTCCAGCAGCGCATGAGCAGCACTCTCAAGATCCATTCTTTGGACTGCTTCGAGGTCTTGGGCCAGTTGCGGATAGCGAATCTCAAAACGCCTGAAAGGGTTTTGATTATCAGTTGCGTTGGCTGAATCGATTGAACTGGGAATAAGTTCTGTCACAAGCCGAACTACTGAATTCACGCAGAAGTTATTTATGAACTGCCTTGCAGAAAGAGTTTCACCTCTGCGGAAACGGCCCGTGCCGATTAAAAGGTGAGTGAGAAATAGTGAGAACTCTCTATCGACATCTATTGGTTTGGGTACAGATCTAGCTTGAGCTTCGGCCAATCTTTCTGCAATCGATGACTTGTCTAAGGTGACGTCAAATGAATTGACGCCCGACAATTCCCAATCATCTTCAAAAATTGCAAATTCCAAGACATGTCCATCGTTATAGACGACCTTGAGTCCATGCTCGGTCTCCCGAACGAATAATGCGATGTCTTCGTATTCCGGTAGCCAGGTTAAATCTTGGCGAAGAGCTTCAGCATTTCCATCGGTTGTAAATACGAAAAAGTCATGGTCAGACCATTCATCGGCCCGAGATGTATCAGCTGCTGAACCAACAAAAGCCAAACCAGTAACAGTGTCAATTCGATTTAGGTTGCTTTTGAGCCGTTCCCGAAAATTAAGAAAATCTGTAGTGTTCATTTCGCCTCCATTTTTAGGTGAGACGCGTAGACAGATGTCAGTCGGTCAATAACAGCATAATCAATGCGATCTGAGTTTCAGCATCAATAGACTTTGTTTGTTGAAAAAATTAGGGCTGTACCAAATCCCAGTTCCTAATATCTTTCAATTTTTTGGGTTTAGGACTCGCAACCTGAACCGATATAGGAGGTAGATCATGATTTTGTTTGTGGGTGACAGCATTTCACACGGTACTGATTGGTCTAAATGGATTGATTTTGCACCAATTGAGAATGTGGCAGTTCCAGGATTCACTACTACTGATGTTGAGAATCAAATAGAACAAATTGTTGCTATTAATCCCTCTGTTATTTCCTTGCTGATTGGCACAAATGATTTTGGCGACCCAACCATAAATCGTTCTGCAGAAGAAGTTGCCGAAAAAATTGATGAAATTGTTTCAACCCTGTTAGATCGACTGCCAAAAGCCCAGATTCTTGTTAGTTCGATTTTGCCTCGGGGTGCTGAATTTTCTAGTCGGATAACTTTGGCTAATGGATTTATTTCCAAGTTCGAGTACGAAAGATTCACTTATCTAGATTGTTGGCCGGCCTTGGCAGATGGTGTGGAACTAAAATCAGAGTTTTTGTTAGCCGACGGTTTCGATGTGCACTTGAACTCCGCAGGTTATGAAGCCTGGGCATCGGTATTAGTGCCGGAGTTGCGCAGGATGTTCCCTAAATAGGGAATTCAGGAACTTCCACTGCAATTGGCTACTTGGCAATTGGTGTGGTTGCTGCCACGGGACTTCTTGCAACAATTTCTCAGTTTGCGGCAATCCGCGAGGCAGAAGCCCTGGTCAAAGACTTGGCCAATGTGTCGGACTTAAGCGCTACAGGAACTGCAATTAAGGATTCTGCGTCCTTCTTATCTATGACCAAGCTGGTTATTGTCGCACTCGACGTAGTTGTGTTTGCTTTAGTCGTGGCAGCAGTGCGGGGACTTTGGTAACAAATCAATATTGTTTGGACATCTTCGATGGTTTCTAGCGAAACTATCGTCGGATATTTTCACTACAAATTAACATTCTCAAGGGTTCTATTGCTGGACAATATTTTCAGCAATAGAACCCTCGATAAGCGTTTTGCTCGCTGGTGTCAGTTCCCAATCGAATACGCTGTCGGTACATTAAATATCATCTGGTTGTTGTCCCATAGGCTGATGCGAATTACGTAATCTCCCGCAACAGTTGGCGTCCAGCTGAAAGTGCCCGAGTCATCGCCATTGACGGGTGTCTGGTCCTGATATACCGAGGGCATGTTTTGATTTTCGGGGTCGCATGTATTTGTGCCCTCGTTGCAAACATCGATCTGGACTGTTGCATTATTGTCGGTCCACAGGACTGGATCTGCGTCTGAGAGGTCCCAAGTATAGATTTCTGGTGTGCCCACGGTTTCGGTGCCTGAGTAATAGGCGTTTATCTCGGCAGTTGCACAACCTTTGTACTCGAGCATTTTAACTGCTGAGACTGCTAGGTAACGCCCTTTGGCCTGAACTACTATCCGCTCGTCAGCAAGCAAGGTTGTGCCTGGCGATTCGTAGTTGCTGTCGTCCAATAGCGCAAGATACACGTGCCCGAGATTGTCGGTGATTTTAGTGTCTTCATCGACCCAATCGCCGTCGCTTTCATATTGCATAATCACTTTACGTCCAGAAATAGCGGGGGACACGTAGGCATGGATTCCTTCATTGGTGCACGAGATTGGAGAGTTCGGCCAGTTAACGGTGAGTTTGGTTTTCTGGAATACGGAGATGGTAATGGACTTCGAGCGCACCGAAGGGGTTTCTGAAATTCGAGCGCTCAGCCTGGCATCTTTTTTGAGCTTGATGTTAAAAATGGCGTTTCCTTGGGCATTGGTTTTGATTTCGCGGGTGTTACCTGCGCTAGAAAGCAGTGTGATGGCAACGCCAGATCTGCGTGGGGTTAAGCGGGCAGTGACTTTAAGGGTTGTACCAGCGACTGTTGTGGTCTTGGCGCTCAGGGTGACTTTGTTCCTGGCAGCCTGACTTTCTGGTGGTGCGCTGAAGGCGGCCATAACCAGAATTACGACAAGAAATCTGCTGAACCGTGCTTTGTTGTTCAAGTGCAATTGATTCCTTGCAATGCCAATGCGTGTTGGGGGGTTTGGGGTTTTGTGCGAGAGGCGGGCACTTAATGTGCGTATTAGTTTCATACTTTGAGGCTATGAAACGGTACTCACGCTTAACTCACGCTTAACTCACACTCGACTCATTTAGGCGCAACTAACTTTATGGGCTTTGTCACAGGATGGTTTGTACACGGTTCGCACACGCTTTCCACACGGTTCGCACACGTTGTTGTGAATTTATATAAATCTTTGGTTACCCCCAGTTACGGTGAAATTAAATCACACTAGATGACAGGATAACTATGAAACTCTCAAGAACTCGAACGATGCGGGTGGGAAGTACAAACTCGCCAAAGCGCCTCTTGGGCTTACTGCTAAGTGGGCTGCTATCTGCAGCACTGTTGCAGATAGCTCCGCCAGCGCAGGCCGTAGCGTATAACGGCACAAGCGGAACAGTTGCTTGTGTAACTGATGGCGCAGTGACAGGTAGTGGACTTTTTACGATAACTAGCAATGTTGTAATAGGTCATACCCTTTGCGTAGGAAAAGCAGTTATTCCGCAAGGTGTCACAGGTATCACTTCCGGTGCATTCTCAACGGCATCAATTGCGACCGTATCCATCCCAGCGAGTGTCACAAGTATCGGAGATCTTGCGTTTGGTAATGCTGTAACCACCTTCATAGTCGATGATGCAAATGCCGACTTCACTACAACTGCTGGAGTCTTGTTCGACAAACTAACCACCACATTAGTTGCTTACCCATCGGCAAAGAGTGGCGCTTCATACGACATCCCTACGGGTGTAACAACCATCAGGGCATTTGGGTTCAATGATGCGCAATTGCTAACTAAGGTAACCATTCCAGCAAGTGTCACAAGTATTGGGAGTTTTGCTTTCCAAGAGTCAGGTTTGTTGAGTAGTTTCTACTTTCTCGGCAATGCACCAACTGTTAGTTTGTCCCCGTTTTTAGCTGTTGCTGCGGGTGCGAAGGCTTACAAGAAAACCGCAGCCACCGGCTTTGTAACCGCTGGAACACCTGCGCTTTGGAACCTGCTCACTGTTGAAGTCGGAGTTTATACCGCTACTTACAATTCAAATAGTGGATCGGCTATCACGGCTGGCTCGTTTATTTCAGCTGGAAAGCTGTTAGATTCGACAGGTGTTGAACTTGCTGCTGCGCCGACTTCAACTCGCACCGGTTACACCTTCGTTGGCTGGTCGACAACCAATGGCGGAGCTGCTATTACTTTCCCCTACACACCAGTAGTAACCACTGACCTTACATTGTGGGCCAAATGGACTCAGAAAGCTGTTGCCACGGTGAAACCAACAATTAGCGGAACAGTTACAGTCGGTAAGACGCTGACTGCTAAAAAGGGCACTTGGACTGGCACACCAACACCTACGTATTCTTACCAATGGTATGTGTGCACAAAAGCGGTAGCATCCCCGAAGGCAACAGTTCCTACAACATGTAGCGTCTTGACCGGAAAGACCAGTACAACGCTGAAACTGTTGGCTAGCCACAAGGCTAAATTCATTGCCGTCAAGGTAACTGGTACTAGTGCAGGAACTACAGCGACATCTTGGGTGTCAAAAAGTACCAGCACAGTTAAGTAGCGCTTGGGTCCGCAATCATTAAAAGTTCAGTAGCTGCCAACATGCTAAATCATTTGACAGCGGTACTGAAAGCGCAGATCGCGAGATAGTGAGCAGCACCCGGGTGGATCATAAAATTCACCCGGGTGCTCTTTACTTAACTTTCACGCCAACGTGGCCGTTAGGTGATAATTACAAAGTTTTAATCGTTAGTGGACGGCACAGCTGAGAACGACTGAAGGCTTTGTGTGAAAGGGGTCTCTAACATTCCATAGCCAATTAACTGTGGGGCGGGTGGGAATGAAGCTCAAGAAGTCTTCTCGATGAGATCCCATTTGTTTCCGTACTTATCTGCAAAGACCACGACCTTGCCAAATGTTTCAAGGCGAGGTGACTCGGTAAATGCCACGTTGTGTTCTGAGAATCTTGCGTAGTCACGATCAAAATTATCGGTGTAGAGGAAGAAGCAGACGCGTCCTCCGGTCTGATTGCCAATTGCTGCATTTTGCGCTTCGTCAGTTGCTTTTGCCAAAAGTAGCTGAGCACCTTCGCCAGGTGAAACGACAACCCAACGCTTTGTCTCAGAAAGCGGCGTATCTTCTACGAGTGTGAAACCCAAGACATTGGTGTAGTAATCGATCGCCTCGTCGTAGTTATCAACTAGCAAGGTAATCATGCCCAAATTCGCCATGTTACGACTCTACTCGCGATGCGAAATTTCACGTACAACGCAATTTCTCGGCATTTGACCCGTGTATGTAAAAATATTTTTCTAGGGACAATTTTTGGGTGTGTGGTCTCAAATAAGTTTGGAGTGAGCCGCATTCATCTAGGTCGGTGCATTTGAATCCACGAGGACTCGGGCTTAAACCCAACCTTCTCGTATAGCTTCAAAGCGCCAGATTCATTTCCTGTGTCCACTGTGAGCTCTACAGTGCTATATCCTTTTGTTGCGCAATAAGAAATTCCTGTTTGCAGTAGTGCTTCACCAATTCCTAAGCATTGACATTCCAGAGCAACGGCCAGAGTCGAAATTTGCCCTTTGTTGTCTTCAGCGTATTCGTCACTGCAGTTACAAAAGCCAACTGGCTCACCATCTCTAAATGCACCAAAAACACCATGTGGATCAGTGGTCACATCATCGAGCATTAACGCTGTCCATTTTTCTAAGTCTCTTGGTGCAAAATCAAAATGTATCGAGAAGGCGTCTTGATGAACCTTGTACCATTGCGCAACTTCATCCGGGTTAGAAATATCGAT
>Ga0214921_10004895_pt1 | contig 19310 bp, 41 predicted proteins | sample LL1505_MetaG_FD_177992 | JGI IMG/M metagenome (GOLD analysis project Ga0214921, IMG submission 177992) | Freshwater microbial communities from Lake Lanier, Atlanta, Georgia, United States - LL-1505 | ecosystem: Environmental > Aquatic > Freshwater > Lake | place: USA: Georgia | collected... | reverse complement strand
TCCAAGCAGAAGGGGTGAGTTCGATTCTCATCATCCGCTCTAAACAAAGAAAATGGTATACTAAGACTATGGATCTAATATCACAACTAAAGCTAATTAAGGCCAATGCATTTGTATTTTATACAAAGGCACATGGATATCATTGGAATGTAGAAGGAATTTTATTTACCCAATATCATAAATTTTTCTTAAAAATTTACGAAGATGTATTTGGATCAATTGATACTTACGCAGAAGAATTAAGAAAACTTGGAGCTTATGCACCTTTTCAAATTGATGAAATATTACAAACTTCTAATGTAAAATATGATTTTCCAACAACATCACCAATTGAAATGTTAAGAAACTTATTAGACTCAAATAATCAAATAATTTTAGACTTAAAAAATGCTTTTAGAATTGCAAATGATGCAGATGAGCAGGGCCTAGCAAACTTCATCGCAGAAAGACTTGATCAACATCAATTCTGGAAGTGGCAGCTTACGGCATCGCTCAAAACAACAGTTAACTAGACTTATAAAAAAGCATTTGATATAATAATATACGGACCGTCCAATAGGAGGTCCGTATATTAATTTATTCGCTTGAAGGAGGAATAACATGGTTAACACATTTACATTGGATCTTTTTAAGGATCCATTTTTTATTGGTTGGGATCGCCATTTTCAAGATCTCGAAAAGGTAATGCATAATTCAACAAACTATCCACCATACAATTTGGTTGAGGTTAGTGAAGACACCTACATGATTGAACTAGCTTTGGCTGGATTCAAGAAAGAAGACATTTCTATTGAACAAGAAAAGAATGTCTTAACAATTAAAGGTTCTTCAGAGGAAGATGAAAACAAATATATTCATAAGGGAATTGGTGCAAGAGCATTTACACGAACATTTTCTTTATCTGAGTATATGAACGTAGCGGGAGTAGTCATGGAAAATGGCGTCCTTCGTGTTCTTATTGTTAAGTTAGTTCCAGAAGAAGCAAGACCAAAAACATTTGAAATTCTTGATTCTTTTACACCAGAAGAGAAGGTCTTTGCACCATCTTCACGTAAGAAGAAGAAAGAAATAGTATAATATAAACCTGCACCCCGTCACTGGGGAGTCGCAGACGACGGGTCGCTACCCGTAGGATGGACCTGAGCATGTCTATAAACTGCTCATTAATATTAAGGGGAATCATGTTTGAGTATTATGTAAAAAAGGTTAGTAAAGTTGTAGATGGTGACACAATAGATGTAGACATTGATCTTGGATTTGATATTTCATTTAGTTCAAGAGTTCGTTTAGCTGGAATAGATACTCCAGAAAGCAGAACGACAGATAAGATGGAAAAAGCATTAGGTCTTGAAGCAAAAGGTTATTTAAAGCACGAAATTGAATCTGCTAAAAAAGTTGTAATTAAAACAGAAAAAATGGATAGCTCTGAGAAGTATGGAAGAATTTTAGGTTGGGTATTTTTAGATGACTCAACAGTATCTTTAAATGAAAAGATGATTGCAGATGGATATGCGTGGGGATACCTAGGAGAAACTAAAGTCAAAGATTTTGATGCTTTAGCAAAAGCGAGGAAGAAAAGCGGGAAGTAATGCCAGTATATGAGTATCGCTGTATTGATAATGAACAACACCCAATTGTAGAAGTAACAAGGGGAATTATGGATACAGAATCTATATATAAATGTGATGCTTGCCAAGCATTAATGACAAGACATTTTACCCCATTTGGCATACAGTTTAAAGGCTCTGGTTTTTACAAAACAGATAATCCTAAGTAGTTTTATTTAAACAAATTAACATGCTATAATTACTAAGTATCACGAATGTCGTATACTTAGGGAGTTCCTAATTGAGTAGAATTAGACTTATTATTTCCAGCCTATTTGTTATGGGCTGGTTTTTTATTGTTCAACCAAATGCCTATGCTGATGAAGTTCCAGCACCTGCAGAACAAGTAGTTGTAAGCCCCGCACAACAAGCTGTTAATACAGCACTTGCTACCGCAACCATAGAAGTAACACAAGCAGTAGCAGCATCAGAAACAGCAACTACCACAATATCAACAGCAGTGCAAGCAGTAACAACATCTAACACAGCAGTAGCAGCAGCCAATACTGCAGTAGCAACAGCAGTGGCAGCGGTGGCAGAAGTTGCAAATACAACCCCAGTAGTTGAAACAGCAACAGTAGTAACGCAAGACGTTACTAATGCAGTAGCAGCAGTAACTACTGCAGTAGCAGCAATACCAGCGGCCGCAACAACAGCAACCCCAGAGGTTGCAACTGCACAAGCCGCAGTAACTGCGGCGGTATCAACAGTTACAGAAGCAGCAACAACTTTAGTACAAGCAGTAGTTGCAGCAGCAACTCCCGCTAATAGTTCTACTCCAACCCCAGAGGTTACAGTCCAACAAGTTGCAACTCAGGTAGCTGCAGAAACTACACAAGCAGCAACAGCAACTACTGCAGTACAGGCCGCAACTACTCAAGTGCAAACAGCAAACACAGCAGTTACCGCTGCAACAACAGCGGTGGCAGCAGTAACACCTGCACGGACAGAAGCTCAAACACAATTAACTCAAGCAAATGTAGCGATTAATAATGCACAAGATGCAGTAAACGCACTTGCGGCAACAATTGGAGCATCAACAAATGTATTAGCAAATACAGATGATGCTGGAGTTCGCATGAACCTTCCATTTAATTTACGTATGGGAAATACTGTTTATAACAATGTGTATGTAGGTTCTAACGCAACTATTACTTTTGGTGTTAATGAAGGTGGAAACTACTATTCAACTCCATCTGCCCCATCTATTTCTATAGCAGGATATGACTGGACTACATGGAGTAATGGCTCTGGCGTAACTTACTCAACAACTACTAACACTCTTTCTGTGGCTTGGGATGTTCGTGTTTATCCTTTAAGAACAGCCGATACTCAGATGACGCAAATTAGATTTAATGCTGATGTAAATCCAGCAGATGGTGCTTGGATAGCAGATGTAAGTGTTACTGGGCCTATTCCAAATGGTGCTCGTTTTAATACTCGCTCAACCACTAATGGAACAATTACTCCTATTACTGATACAAATTCTGGGCCTGGATTTAATGGAACTATCAGTCAAGGTGCGTCATTTACACCTACACCAGATCCTTCAACAGCAGCAATTCAAACAGCAATTGATACGGCTAATGCACAAATTGCTACATTAAACTCAGCAATTACAACAGTTGTTGCAGCAAATACAATAAATACAAATACAGTAATTGCTCCTATTGCAACAGTTTCACAAAATACTGTGACTGCATTAGCAACAGCAAATACAACATTAACTGCAAAAGTAGCAGATCTTGCAATTGTTTCTACAGCAGTAGAAAAAGTAACTACTGCACCTGCAATAATTGCAGAAGCACAAACAGTAATTAGTGCAATTCCCGCACCACCTCCACCACCCGCTCCAGCACCAGCACCAGCACCTGCACCAGACACATCAGTGCAAGATGCTGCAAACGCAGCAGCAGCACAAGCAGCACAGGAGGCAGCCATAGCAGCACAAGCAGCAGCAGAGGCTGCATCACAGGCAGCAGCGGAAGCCCAAGCAGCACAAGCCGCAGCAGAGGCGCAAGCCGCTGCAGATGCACAGGCAGCACAAGAAGCTGCTGATGCACAAGCCGCAGCAGAGGCGCAAGCCGCTGCAGATGCACAGGCAGCACAAGAAGCTGCTGATGCACAAGCCGCAGCAGAGGCGCAAGCCGCTGCAGATGCACAGGCAGCACAAGATGCATCAGATGCACAAGCCGCAGCAGAGGCGCAAGCCGCTGCAGATGCACAGGCAGCACAAGATGCATCAGATGCACAAGCTCAAGCGGATGCAGAGGCTGCTCAGGCAGAAGCACAGGCCCAAGCAGAAGCACAGGCCCAAGCAGAAGCACAGGCCCAAGCAGAAGCAGATGCACAGGCACAAGCGGATGCAGAACAAGCAGCATTAGATCAAGGCACACCAGAAGCAGTAAACAATACCGTAACAGATGCTTTGGCAGATGGTAAACTGGATTCAACAGAGGTAGCAGATATTGCAGATGTTATGGCAGCAGATGGTAAGGTTGATGCAAAAGAAACTAATCAATTAATTAATGCATTAGCAGCAGATGGAAAAATTTCAGTAGCAGATCAACAATCTGTGCTGAATGCCCTTGCATCAGATGGTAATGTTTCAAAAGAAGATGTTGCAGCAATTGTTGCATTGGCAAGTTCAGATGGTAAATTATCTCAGGCAGAAAAAGAAATTGTTGCTGATGCATTAATTCAATCAGTTCCTGAAGGGCAAAATTTAACAAAAGAACAAGTAGCAGATGCTGGAATTAAATTAGCAGATTTACCACCAGATACACCAGTTGAAGTTCGTACTAGTGAAAGTGGACAAGAAGTAATTATTACGGCTGCAGTTGGTGCACAAATAGAAATAGTAACAAACGTATCCGCTTTTGCACAAGAATTATTTAGTGACCCAGTAGCTGCCCTATCAGCGCTTGGAAGTATAGGCGCAGATATGACTGTAGAAGAAAGAGAAGAAGCAACTAAGATGGTTGTAGCAACAGTAGTTGCAACTGGAGCAGCCCTAAATGCTGTAACGGTTGCAGGAGCAGCAGCAGGAGCGGCTACTAACGCCGCAGCCTCAGCAGCAAGAACCGCAGGAGGAACAACACCAGCGCCTGGTGGAGGTTCAAGCGGTGGTGGCCCAGGCGGGGGAGACCCAAGAATAAGGAGAAGAAAACCATGAGAATAATTAAAAAAATAATGCAAGATATGATTGATCAATTATGGACCTTGTTGGGTATGTATATAGCATACGTGGTATTGGACGGATCAGCCAAAAAAATCGTTGGAGTGGCAATAGTTGCTACTATGTGTGCTTGGGCAATTACATATCCAATTAGAAATAAAGACTGGAAAGACGAGTAGGGTATAATTGTAGTATGAAAAAAATAAGCGCTATTGCTTTAGCAGCTTTACTGATGATATCATTAACTAGTTGCGGATATCAGGGATTTTATAGATACCCCTGCCAAAACCCAGACAACTGGAAAAATGTTGAATGCAATCCTCCAGTATGTGAAGCAAGTGGCACATGTACCAAAGACGTATTTGGTACAGGCGTAATTACTGAAACAGGTACTAATAATGGCTAGAGAAAGATTAACACCTCAAGACTTAGATGCGAGATTAAAATTTATTCTTGGAGTAACACTTGGAACAATTTTATTGTGTACAGCAGTAGGAATTCTATACGGACTTCTATTTGTATCACAACCAATTGGAGCACAGTCAGAGAATGATAAAATGTTTTTTAATGTACTAGGTAGCATAGCAACATTTATTACAGGAACTTTAGCTGGTATTTTAATTGGTAGTTCAGGTGCTAAAGATATTATGTCAGCACAATTAGCAAACAAAGAGATTGATGCAAAAAATACACAAGCCGACAAAAAATTAGAAGGAGAAATTGATGCCACTGCTGCACGCCTTGCAGCAAAGCCAGACGGTCAAATGCCAGAAGCACAACCAGTTGATACTGATTGGGATAAGGATTAATCATGGCAGAACAAGGTACAGCAGCACGTTTAATTGAAGTTGCAACAGCAGAGTTGGGAACTATTGAAGGTCCTAAAGACAATGAAACAAAATACGGTGCTTTCACAAAAGCAAACTTTCAACCATGGTGCGGTTCCTTTGTTATGTGGTGTGCAAACGAAGCGGGTGTAAAAGTTCCTAATACTGTTTATACTCCAGGTGGAGCACAAGCATTTAAGAAAGCTGGTTCATGGATTGATGGAGATTTAGCAGATCCAGAACCAGGAGATATTGCATACTTTGATTTTCCTGCAGATGGAGTCGATAGAATTTCTCACGTAGGTATTGTTATCAAAGATAATGAAGATGGAACAGTTTGGTGCATTGAAGGAAATACAAGTCCTGATAAAAAAGGATCACAACGTAATGGTGGACAAGTTTCTAAAAAACTTCGTGCATTTAAAAAGAACAAAGCTGGAGAAATGATTTCTATTGTTGGTTTTGGTCGTCCTAAGTTTGGTGGGGCATCTAAGCCAGCAACAAAAACAGAAACAAAACCTGCAGCTAAGACAGCAGATAAATCAAAGAAATGCCCTACTTGCGGTAAGTAAATGAATACATATGTTATTAAACTAGAAGTAGAAGCACATATACAAGCTTTTAGTGAAGATGACGCAAGAGATTACATTAATGATATTTTTGGAGTTGATGACGAAGTTAAAAACGTTAAATTATTAAGCGTTAAGGAGAAATAATGGCTAAAGAAGGATACAAACCAACGGCAGGTATGCAAGCAGCTGCTCGTCGTGCAATTAAATTAAAAGAGCAGGGCAAAGCAAAGGGTGCTGGAACTCAAGTAGGTTGGACAAGAGCTGGACAATTAGCAAGAGGAGAAAGCTTAAGTCTATCTACTGTAAAAAGAATGTATTCATTTTTTTCTCGTCATGAAGTAGATAAACAAGGTAAGGATTGGGACAACGCAGAAAATCCATCAAATGGTAAAATTATGTGGTTAGCATGGGGCGGCGATGCAGGATTTTCTTGGTCTCGTAAAATAACACAAAGGGAGAAAAATATGAAAAAGTCAGTAGAACTAAATGAATTTGTAGAAGAAATCAAAGACATTCTTGATAATGTAGTAAATCCAATTGATAATGTAATTGAAATTGAAGATGATTTAGAAAAAGCAAAAGATAAATTTAAAGAAGTAATCAAGCCAAGAAAAGGTGAGCCTGCAGACAAAGATTTATATGCAAGGGTAGTTGCGGCAGCAAAGGCAAAATTTGAAGTTTATCCTTCAGCTTATGCAAATGGATGGGTAGTCCAAGAATACAAGCGACGTGGCGGAAAGTACAGCGTTAGTAAAGCACAAGGAATAGAAGATGGATTTGAAGAGTCAGAAATTGAAGATATTATAACAAAAGCTGATCAAATGACAGATACAATGGACTGCAAGTGTGATGGTTGCATGGAATGCAAAGCGTCTGGCAGATGCGATATGAAAATGTGTAAAGGCCATGACAATATGTATAAGTCAGAAGGTTATTATTCAGACAATGAAGAAGAAGATAAATGGAATAATATGGAAAAGTCTTGTTGGACAGGATATACTCAGCAGGGTATGAAGGACAAAGGTGGCAGAATGGTGCCAAATTGTGTACCTGTAGAAAAAATGGAAGATTTATCAGAGGCAGATATGGTAGAAAAGTCCTTATTTAGTTTTATGGATCCATATGATTTGATAAAGCGTAAATTTACAACTGCACAAAGAAAGAAAATGGCAGAAGAAGGACATGCAATGCCAGACGGATCTTTTCCAATTGGTAATAAAACAGACCTAATGAATGCAATTCGTTCATGGGGCCGTGGTGGTGCAGATCCAAAGGTTAAAGAACATATTAAGCGCCGTGCAAAAGCACTTGGAGCATCAGATATGATTCCAGAAAACTGGAAATAATATCTAAAATCTGATTGACACAGCCGTAGTTATTCCTGTATAATAATACATAGGGATGCTACGGTTTAGTGTTTAGGAAGATATGTTAAATTTAAACTTTCGTGGTGTAGAGATATTTATAAATAGATCAAAAACAAAAACTCAAGAAGCTTTTTGGAATAATTACGACCTTATAATTTGGAAAAGAAATGCCAATGGATTTACTGACAAGAATGGTATGTTTAGAGATGAATGGGGATTGGCAGAAAAAATAACTGTCAATGAACAAGGGATCTGGAAGTTACCTAAAAAGTATGTCAAATATTTTAAATGATCTAGGAATAGATAAAGATGACTTTGACTGGTGGCATTTAGCAATATGTCGTGGGATGGATACAAATCTATTTTACGAAAAATATGAAGCAGATTCTAATATAGCTAAAAGTATTGATGAAGCATGTTTAAGTTGTCCAGTTATTAAGATGTGTCATGAATCTGGAGTACAGAATTCAGAGTATGGAATTTGGGGCGGCATTTATTTAAATGCGGGAACAACAGATAAATCTAGAAACTTACACAAAACAACAGATATATGGAAAAGGTTAAGGAGCAAAGGTGTTCATTGACAAAGACAAAGATCATTTTAAGCACGGAATTAACCAATGGACTGGTGATCCAAATAAGCCAGTATTTTATAACAATGAGATGGCACAGAAGATAAAACAAATTAAAGTGCCAGTAATAGGATTACAGATGGATATTGCCAAATATCCAGATTTCTTAGCTATTAAACTATATGAAGACAACTTCATCTTTTTTGAGGGAATTAAAAAAGAGATGGTTATTGATTATGTTGATAAGGTTAAGAAGGTAATTGAGTCATACGGAGTAAGATGCGAACTAATTGGGGTACCAAGTGAAAGAGTATTATGACAGAGTGACCATTGTTTATATACATGATGAAAATGTATATGGCACAGTTGAGAAAATGGGAGCATTTGCTTCAGAGGTAAAGTACCAAAAGGATGATGTAGAGTACGTTGTCTTAATAGAAAATGACGAGTTCGCTATTGTAGAAGAAATCGTATTTCAGCATTTTGAGGAAGAAAATTAATGGAAAAAATTCTATGCTATTCATGCAGTAAAACAAAAAATCAGCTAAATGCCAAGCGTTCATCTTTGTTGCCAATAAATTTACTTATGTGTGAGACATGCATAACATCTAAATTTGAGCCACGCTGGTTAATTATTTTGGCGGGAAGATCAAATGGAGCAGACTATGTAAGGGACTATGTATTAAAGAAGCGATATGTGGGAAATGAAATATCTGCTTCTGAATTATTAGTTTAATACTCATATTCCTGTATAATAAAGCATATAATGTCTATTGATCTAACTACTGTTATTATTTCAATTTCTGCCGCAATTCTAGGTGGATTTGGAACTGCAATTGTTAATGCAGTAGCACAAGCAAAAAGAGAAGAAACCAGAAAATTAGAAAGATATCAGGATCAGCTTAAATTAGAATTAAAAGATTTAAAGATAGCACTCTATCAGCTTGAAAAAGACCTGACAGACTGGAAAGATAAGTATTATGATGCCATCCAGCAATTAATTGAGGTCAAGGCGGAATTAGAAGAAACATTAGTTAAACTATCAATTATTCATATTGAGCATGAGCACGATCATGAAGAAGACTAGACCATCGAATTTATAAATAGTATACTAATAGTATGACTTGTATTGTTGCTATTGCCCAAAATGGTATTGTTTACATGGGCTCCGACCACGCCGCTTCAGATGACAAAACTGGATGGATCATATCAAGAAAAGAGCCAAAAGTTTTTAAAAATGGTCAATACGGTATTGCCTTTACAGATTCTTTTCGCATGGGGCAAATCTTGCAATACATGTGGACACCTCCAAAATATACACCAACTAAAACTAATTCTGGTTTAGATAAGTTTATGAGAACCAAGTTTGTTGATTCTGTTAAAGCAGCGTTTAAAGATCATGGTTACGGAAGCGTAGGCTCTCCATCAGAAGAAGATACTGGCGGAATTTTTATAGTGGGAGTATGTGGTAGGCTTTTTACTATAGACGAAGATTTCCATGTAGGAGAAAATATAGTTAACTATATGGCTGAAGGAAGCGGGGGACAGATAGCGCTTGGAGCCCTTCATGCAACAAAAAAACAGCAGAACCCAAAACTTAGATTAAAAGCAGCTTTAGAAGCAGCAACTGAGTTTAATATGAGCGTAGCAGCCCCCTATACATACATTCAGGTTTAGTGTATAATTATACTATGAAGTGGCTAAGTAGATTAATTACAGTCCTGTTAGGATTAGCTTCAGTCGGTGCTGTAAAGCAGTTCTTTGATAAGTACACATTGCTTATATTTGATAAAGAAGACTCAGAGGAAACCCAAGAAGACTTTAATGCAATGGATTTACGTGGCACTCCCACACACGCATGCATATGTGGTTCAACAGTTTGGAATGTAAGAGCCGTATTTGACAATTACGAGATAGCAACATATTTCTTGGATATGGAATGCGCTCAATGCGGAAGCCTTGCAACCGCACCAACCCCACTAGACAGAGAAGGATTAGAAAATTGAGAAAATCAGAAAGATTAAGATTGCTTGAGATGGAATTACTAAGATCTCAATTTCAGATCGAATACTTGACAACTGCAGTTAATATGCTGTTGGATCAAGGGAAGGTAAAAGCTCCAGATATGGATGCTGGTAAATGGTATAAAGCTAAGTTAGACAACAAGTAGCTATTGACGGATACTTGTATTTTTAGTAGAATAGACCACATGAACAAAAAAATAATCACGGCATTAATTGCCTTATCACTCATCGTCCCCGCTTCATCAAGTGCGGCTAATCTGTCTAACAAGACAATCACACCAACAGTTGCAATTTTAGATACTGCATTGGATTCATCACTTCCAATTTTTAACGGAAGAATTGCATATGAGGTATGCATTCTTGAGTGGAACTCTTGTCCAAATGGCAAGTCATTTATGGAAGGTCCAGGATCAACTAATCTGCCATCAAAGATCATTTCTAAAAATGGTTTTAATCATGGTACACAAATGACATCTATTTTTGTTGCTAATAGCCCTAACGTAAATGTTGTGTTTGTTAGAATTATTGGAAATACAGCAGGCGGAGATAGACAAATTGCCAATGAAATTACTCTAACTAATGCTCTTGATTGGGTATACAAGAATAAAGATATATTAAACATTCAAGCAGTTACAATGGCTCAGGGACATCATAATTTGGGCTCTTTAACTAATTACTGCCCAAACACACCAGCAACTCAGTCTCGTTTAAAGACATTTGTGTCTGTTGGAATTCCAGTATTTTTTGCAGTTGGTAACGCTGGTGATTTAAAGCGCATTGACTGGCCTTCATGCATTGATGATTCAATTTCTGTTGGGGCAGCAACTGCTCAAGATGAATTAGCAATCTATAGTAATTACGATGTTAATAAGATTGATTTTATTGCACTTGGTAATACTGTTGCATCTGATCCAGTAACTGGAAAGCAGATTAATGTTCGTGGAACATCTGCCTCTACACAGATTGCTGCAGCACAATGGTTAAAAGTAAAGGAAGCAAAACCTACTTTATCTTATCAGGAACTTTATAATTTAATTAGTAAGACATCTTCACCAGCAAAAAGCACAAGCACAATCATTGCAAAATTAATGAATAGTGTGGCTGCAATTAATGGCTAATATGACAGTATTAGAGTCAATAGTTGAAGAAGTTGCACAAGAATTATATCAGAAGCTTTGGAATGCAATTCCATCTGAAGAGCAAACTGAAGATTCGTCTAAAGCAATTGGATTAAATTCAAGAGAGACAACACTCTTTGTTATTCAAAATTTTATGAATAAATTTAATGCAGCAGCAGAAGAATTAAAGGATCAAGAAGAGGTCTTGACACCTGAACCACATATAGTAAAATAGGATTATGCAAACATTCTTACCAGAGGCGGACTTTCAAGATACTGCAAAGCACCTTGATCGTAAAAGATTAATTAAGCAAAGCGTTGAGAATTTACAGATTCTCAAATCACTTTCAGGTATGTATGAAAGTGGTGCATGGCGTAATCATCCAGCAGTTAAAATGTGGCGGGGACATGAAGATTGGTTGTTCCTGTACAATGAAGCTATCATACGAGATATAATCCTACGTGGGTATAAGAATACAACCCACGCCTTGTTTGATGAGATATATGAAGAGAACTTCTTAGGATTAGAGTCAGATAAACCTTGGTGGCTTGGAAATAACAAGGTTCATTACACTCATAAGGGAAGATTGTACGAAAAGGATCCAGAACATTATTGGTTCTACCAGGAGTTTGCGGACTATCGTGAATTGGGGTATACTTGTTGCGAATCGTGTAGTTATTTTTGGCCAACACATGTGGAGGGCAAATGAACATTACCGATAGTGATTTTGAGAAAACAATTAAAGAAAACGATTTAGTATTGGTAGATTTTTGGGCGGATTGGTGTGGACCATGTAAAAAGGTTGCTCCAATTTTAGAAGAAATCTCACAAGAATTTGGATTGACTATAGCAAAACTAGATGTTGATTCAAATCCTATCATGGCTGAAGAATACAAAGTTGTATCAATTCCAACCATGATTCTTTTTGAAAATGGTATCCCAATCAAAACCATAGTTGGAGCAAAACCAAAGCACTTAATGCTTAAAGAACTTGAAGAATGGTTATAGAATTCTGTGATCAGAATAGACACAGAGGAATTAAGGAGAATAAATTAAATGAACTCATTTAAGAAAGTAAGCCTAGTCATCGCTGCAGCCCTGACTGGCACAGTACTTGCAACGGTTCCAGCACACGCTGTACCCACGATTGCAGTTACTGTAAGTACAGTTGCAGATACAGATGCAAATACATTAGCAGGTGCGGCAGTAGTAACTGTTCCATCTGACAACAAGGTAGAAGCTGCGGATGCAGTTAAGTTTGCCTTAACAGGTGTTGACACAGGAACAGTAGTTTCTGTTGTAACATCAGGAGCATTTATTGTTCCAGCGCTTCACACAACAAGTGCACCAGTAACTTCTGCTTCAGGAGTTGCATCATATTCAGTTAATACTGGAACAGGCACAACAGCAGAATTTTATGTTTACACAAAGTCAACTGCTACTGGCACTGTAACAATTACAAACGCTGGCAATGTGTATGTCTATTATGTTAAGGGTACTGCAGGTCCTGCATATAACCTTTCTACAACAGTTGCGGAGTCAACAAATACTTCAAGCGTTGTTGAGTATTCAACAAAGGTAACTGACGTGTTTGGAAATATTCCAACAGCAACTACACCAGTAGTTACAGTTATTGGTGCAACAATTTCAGTAGCGTCAGCAGCATCAGATACTACAACTGGAATCTCAAAGGTTACCGTTACATACCCTGCAGTCGCAGGAAATGCGGCAATCAACTTTGCTATTACAGCAACAGATGTTGATGGACTTCCAGTAGCAGTTAAGTCTGTTACAAAGTTTGTTACAGTTTCTGACCTTGCTACTGCTCTAGCAGCAGAAAAAGCAGGACGTGCAGCAGATGCTTCATTAGCAGCTAAGGCTCTATCAGATGCAGCAGTTAAGGCAGCATTAGACCTAGCAGCAGAAAAGGCTGGACGTGCAGCGGATAAGCTAGCAGCAGATAAAGCTCTTGCAGATGCAAAGGCCGTAGCCGCAGTTGAACTTGCACAGGCAAAGGCTTCTGCAGATGTTGCAGCGGCAGCATACAAGGCACAGTTTAATGCACTTGCTACAAAGTGGAACAAGGCCAATCCAAAGGCTAAGGTTACTCTAGTTAAGTAATTAAATTACGGTGGGGCGGGATAAACTCCCGCCCCATTTATTTAAGAAGGAATTATGGGAAAACATTTAGATAAAGTTAAAAAAGCTTTAGAGCAAAGAATTGCTGCAACTCCAAATGGGGCTGGTTACAAAAAGCCTGGAAGCATGAATAAAAAGAAGACTGGTTATAGAGGAATTAAGGCTAAAGGCCCAAAATAATGTTTAGCGGATTTTGTGAAATAAAAGACTGTACCAACAAAGCAACTAGAATTTCTGGAAAACTCGACGGCATAATCATAGATATATGCGATGATTGCTGGCATGAGCAGTATAAGTCTTAATCAACTAAATGCTATAATAGATCTATAAGTGGAATACTAGTCCCACTTAAATAAATAACCTATAGGAGAAACAAAATGGACGGAATTAATACAGACGGATTTGGCAACACAGGAGAGCAGTCAGGATCAAATAACATTGATGGAGCATATGCTCCAAACCCAGGATCAGCATTCCCAGCAAAGGACATGTCACAGCAAGGTCCAGCAGGAACTACTGATAAAATGGTTCACACTGCAGCAGAAACATCATCATTCGGCACAGGTAACTAATTATGTGCGACATGTGTGGATGCGGTAAAGAAGCATTCATGGGAGTAGAACTTGCTCCACGAAGTGTTTATGATGTTGGTGCAACAGGACTTGTTTCACAACCATCAATGTTTGGAACAGAATCAATGAATCCAATTGGTGCAGAAGCAGAAGAAGGCACAATGCATGAAGCATCAGAGCCTAAAGGCCCACTCGGAGAGGATATCGACTAATGTCAGATATTAATGGAACTGGAATGGAAGCTCCTCCAAATACATCACCAGCAGGTGCTGTAACTAGCAGAGAAGCAACCAGAAAGAATCCAAAACAGGGACTTAGACCTGGAATTAAAGTAGATACAAATAAGCACGGAATTCGCAGAGAAACAAGTTTAGTACCAAAACCACCAAAGAAATTTGGCAGGAAGAAAGTATAATTGATTATCTTAATGACAGCCCACATTTAATTATGTGGGTTTTCATTATTTAAGGAGACTTATGTCTAGATATATGGATAAAGAATGGCTCTATCAACAGTATGTGGTTCAAGAAAGATCAGTTACAGAGATAGCGGAAGATTTAAAAATACCAAGAGGGAAGATAGTTTTATGGTTAGATGAACATAAGATATATAGGAATTGGAAAAGACCCAATATAAAACCAATTAATAAAAGTGCTTGACGTAGACAGCTATATTTAGTATCATTAAGATATGAATGAAGCAGCTTATATAGGAGTATTCCTATTCGTACTTGCCATATTGTGGTGGTACAAAGATAAAATAGACGAGGAATCTGATGATTAAGCCGTTAGGCAATATTTTGTTAGTTAAGAAAATTGAAAGCGCAGAAAAGACTACAAAAACAGGTTTAGTTATTTCAGCAGCATTTACAGATACAGGGCCAAGCCAGGGAACTGTTATTGCGGTTGGCAATGGTGAGGCAAACTATAAGGGAGATGTTATCCCAATTAATGATATTGATGTAGGAGATGTAGTATTTTTCCCAGATCACGCAGGAACAGATATTGACGATGAAGACGGAAACAAGTATATTCTTGTAAATTGCAAGAATGTTTTAGCTATTAAGGAGCAGTAATGTCAAATCCAACAGTAACAATTGTGGGTAGAATTGGACAAGACCCAGAGGCGATTGGCTCAAACGGACTACGTTTGCGTGTTGCAACAAATGATCGTGTAAAGAATGACTCAACTGGCGAGTGGGAAGATAAGAATACCTCATGGTGGACAGTAAAGGCATGGAAGCGTCTCGCAGAACAGTCTATAGACATTCTTAAGAAGGGCCAGGAAGTAATTATTGTAGGTAAGGTATACGAAGAAAACTGGACGGATAAGGAAGGTACTAAGCGTACCTCTTATGAAATCAATGCTGAATCAATTGGAATAACTACATTTAGTTTAGCTAAGAAGACAGTTAAGGATGATCAATTCCCTTCATTTAAAACATATGCCGAGGTTCCATTTTAAATGAGTAAGGAAATGTCATGGTCAGAAATGGTTTTGCGTGAAAAAATTGCAAAAGAAATTGAATCTATTCTAATCATTGATTCAGAAACAAATGCGGTTGGTATGCAGATTATGGCAGCTAAAATAGCAAGAGACATTAAATAGGAGGAAAGCATGATTGAATGGTTAGTCAGTAAGCTATTTTGGTGGACTCCACTCAGGAATGCTATATTTAATGAAGTACACATGTATGATGAAATAGATAAGATTATGAAGGAATACGAAGAAACGGGACCAACTAATCTTTCATGGTCAGAAGGCGATACATGGTATGGCTGGAGATATAATAGTAACGCCAAACGTTATTATTTCGATGATTTTGGATGCAAGTCTTTACATGAGTTATTTGACATGGGCGGTAAATTATAATGAATAAGTATATTTATGTTTGTAAAGCTTGTGGCACTAAGATGACTTTTGAAACACATACGGTTATGGCTAGGTCCATAGGATGCGTATGTGGCGGGTCAGCGTATTGGATTGGGGCAGATATTGACTCCAGCATTTATGAGAATCAGGTGGACTTTGAGTAAGAAGATGACTATCTTTATCCTATCAATTATAGGCATTGGCGCTATTGTCTATAACTACATAATGCAATTTAAAGACTTAGAATTTAATTCATTCTATGATGATGAAGAAGATGAAAATGGCTAAAAAAGAAGATATAGTTGTTTACTGGTCACCAGGAATTTTTAATATTCAAGAATCTTCCTGGAATGCATTATATTCAGATCCAGTTCCATTATTTCAAGATTTATTATCTTTAAGAAAGAAAGATCTTAAGTGGGATTCTAATATTTTCCTATGCCCAGCGTTTAATAAAACAATGAAGAATACCTTTATTATAAAGTCTACTATTGATGATGAGTTTGATTTGCCATTAAATAGACTGCATGAAATTGAAAATGGACCAGAAGAATTTATAGTTGATTTGGGTGTAGAAAGTAAAGTTCAGCTAAGGAGAGAAAGAAAAAGTGCCTTTTCAAATTTCTTTGACCTCGCCTACAATATGGGTTGGATTTTATTTTGCGATGAACCACTTTCAGTAACTTTTACAGCTCCACATATGCCCCATTACACGCCAATGGAAGGCGCAATATTAGTTCCTGGGGAGATGGATGTTGGACAGTGGTTTAGACCCTATATTCTAAACTATTTTGTGCCAAGCACAACTGATAAATTTAAAGTAGAAAAAAATCAGCCACTGATGTATATAAACATTAATACTGATCGAAATATTATTTTAAAAAGATTTACTATGAATGACGAACTAATGAGCCTTTCGACTGAATTTTCTAAATTCCCACGAAGATATGGAAGAAAGATTCCTTTAGAAGATAAATATATATGGGCAAAAGACACTAAGATGCTTTCTATTGTATCTAGAGAAATAAAAAAGAATTTAATAGATTAAATATAAAGTAAAAGAAAAGAGGAAATTATGAATAATAAAAAGCTTGAGTTCTTTACGTCTGACGACTCATTGGAACCATTAAAACCAGCCAAAATGTATGTGCCAGAATGGTATCGATTAACAAAAACGCCAAATTATTCAAAAATAGAATTTAATGAATTTGGCAACCCAGATAAAAATTTTAAATCCTGCATACCATTTTTAGATTCTTTTATTTCTGGATATATTGTTGAATTAGATAGGGATATACACGTTTCAACTACTTTAAATGGAGATAAATCTTTAAGATGGACAAATGCAATAAATGACCAAGAGCCTCTTTCGGAAAGAAAAGAAAAAACTGGGAACCTTCCAGTGCCTGCAGGACACAGTAGCACCCCATTTGTTTGGCATAATAGATATATGTTTAGAGCTCCAGCTGGATATAGCTTAATAATTTCGCACCCAATGAATAGGTTTGATCTCCCATTTACAACATTATCTGCAATAGTTGACGTTGATTTTTTGATGGGTGAAGGTAATATACCATTTTTTATAAAACAAAGCTTTGAAGGAACAATAGATGCGGGGACGCCATTATTTCAAATAATACCTTTTAAGAGGGAGTCTTGGGTTGCAGAGCCTAATAAAGAGCTAGAAGCCATATACATAAAACAAAATAAAAAAAATAGCAGGAAGTTCTTTAATTTCTATAAAACCAATCTATGGCATAAAAAAGAATACAATTAACATTAATGCGAAATTGATCGCAATTAGTGAAGTGAAAAAGTGCGGCGGAAGAGAGAACCATGTTTGAAAACTTTTTAAATGGCATCATATGCAGATTTAAGGGCCATGTGCTGAAAGAAGCAGGAACCTGCCCATATACTGGATCAACCTATGATGTATGCACCAGATGTCTGATAATGATTCCAATTCAGTTAGCTGAGTAATGAACACATACGGATGGAAATGTAAATGTGGGTCAGAGATGACCATGGATGTAATTAAGTTAAAGGCTATTCCTGAATGTTTATTGTGCGGTGATCAAATGTTTATGATGTACTCCATAGATAATCAGGGGGCGGTATGGATGAATAAGGCTTTACTATTAGAGGAGATGGAAGACTAATATGAGCGATGCAATATGTGTTAAATATGGATGTGACTATCAACTAGACCTTGATGGTCAAGTCACATGTAGCAATTGTGGTGCCATGGATGATGATATGGAAACCAATGTCTAAAAAGAAATTCAAGGGTAAGTCAAAGAAGTCTGTTGAATTAGATAAGCAAAAAAGTCTATCAGATATTGAAAAAACTAGACGTAAGCTTGATGCTATAAAAGGGCGGGAATTCAATAGTATAAAAGAATCTGCTAAGGATATGATCGAACTTAATAAGGCTATAAAAGATCTAGATAAGAATAAAGCTTTAATTGAAGATACATATAAGGGAACACCTGGACAAAAGGTTTCCACTTGGACAAGAAAATGATACAATAAACTAATGATAACAATACTAGCTATACTCATTACATGGTATCTAACCAAGGTATATTACACAAAGACTCTAAAAGTCTCAATGTATGATTTAGAGCAGCATGATCTGATGCAAGCAACTTGCAGCAAATGTGCTCAAACAATTGTGATCCACATAGACAATATGAGATCACCTTTTTACTGCCTAGCTTGCAAATAGAGCAAAATACCTGCTAACTCCTATATCCCCCCGCCTTTCATATGGTCTTAAAACCCCCTTAGAAGGCTTATTTGACTGCATAGATATAGATAGAGATGAAAATAATTACTATTAATTAGTCTCAGGTTACTATCTATTTGTCGACATAATGATATATGTGTAATTGGGCGACTTCCATAAACTCCCCATAATGCTCCATTTTGCTCCACATATCCCCACATGCTCTGCATATTTCAGGGATTTTGTCAATGCTCTCGTAAATATGCATATGTGCCCCCAATCTGTCAATATAAATGTCGACAATTTGTGACAAAATTTGGGGAGATTCTGCATACATTCTATTAGATTTAATATACATTCTGGATCAATCTATATACATTTAAATAGATATGTCGACAATTTTCAGGGATTTTTAACATGTTGTCGTAAAGAAGAAATGTGGCCCTCATGCCCACAGATTTTATCCACAAAAAATCCACACCCTGTGGATAGGATGTGGATAATTTGGTGAGGATGTATATTTATTTAGGCAAGGATAAGTTCTTGAATGTATACTTCTTGGTGATTAGTTCAATAGATTTATTTAGTTCATTGGCAAGGAATAGGCCTTCTGATGTCCGCCCGTTTTCCCAGTCATTCTGATGTCTCTGTGCTTGGTACTTGATTGTTTTAACTATCATTTCCATAATGCGGTCAATAGTGTAATGTGGCTGGTCTGCCAATGTATGTGCAA
>Ga0214921_10004894_pt1 | contig 19311 bp, 14 predicted proteins | sample LL1505_MetaG_FD_177992 | JGI IMG/M metagenome (GOLD analysis project Ga0214921, IMG submission 177992) | Freshwater microbial communities from Lake Lanier, Atlanta, Georgia, United States - LL-1505 | ecosystem: Environmental > Aquatic > Freshwater > Lake | place: USA: Georgia | collected... | reverse complement strand
ACTGGTTCTGGCGATGCTACTAAACAGACCGTGTCACAAATGATTGAAGAAATCAAAAAGGAAAAGGCTCTAGGACAATGGGCTAAATTCCAAAGATATTTCGTATTCCAAAAAGTACCTTCTGAATGAACCCGTTTTTGATTTTTGTTATTCTGTTTGTTATTCTGTTTGTTATTCTGTTTGTTCGTACCAATGAAAATAAATCCCGGCAACCAAATAAAAGCCTGTGCTAGGACACAAACTACAATTTATAACATAATTTATCCTTGCTTATCATTGCTTATAATTGTACCAAAATGGAATATATAGACCAACTTATACCGAGACCGCACGCCAATATGATATTATATTCAGGGTTGACATTAGTGGTGATACTAGGACTCCTAGCTATGCGTTCTCGGAAAATTATGAAGAACACCACACAAAACCGGTATATAATTCAACAAGATGAAGTGTTGCCAAGTGTTAGTTATTACGCATATCAACCAGAACAAGTTAAAAATATAATAGTTACTAGTGATTGGTGCAGCATCTGGTTAATGTGTTATTATTTTATAGTAACCGAACAACCAGTGCAACCCATTTTTTTCATGGATACCGCGCTTCCAGGTGAAATTGCAAAACTGAAAGAAATCCGCAGTCGGCTAATAAACCAGTTTCCACATAAGCAAGCCAGGTTGCTACCCACTTATTACGTTATTACTTGTGCTCGCCATTTAGAAACAAGTAGATATATGCATCACTTGCTTTCAAAAACAAGTGGTACATCTGGGATAACTGCAGCTAATCGAGAATATCAAATAATGGAATTGGCTGCCAGGTTTGCAACGGATTATCCTTGGCTGGTTCAGATTGGAGCTGTATCGGGGTCAGTTTATGCCAAATTATTAGGTGCGGATGGTGCTAGGCTAGCCGGACAATGGGATGCTGCCCGTGTAGAATGTCCCGATGGAATACTTGAGAATTTGCGATTTCCAATATTGCATATGCAGGTTACTGAATTAACAGGTATCGCATTGGATAGCCGGAATTTCTTTTATGATTATGTACGACAGTCCTAGCTTAGCTTGCGATGTCTAGAAATATAATTTTTGAATTTGCAATAGTGTTTAATTTTGATATAATTGGAGAAATATATTCAAATGTATAATTATATGCATCTTCCGGTGCAAATAATTTATGCATATCAAAATCAATCGTTATATTATTTGTGCTCATTATAAAATTAATATATTCAATATAATCCGGGCCATAAAATAAATTACTATATGGTATATATTGTATTATTGTTTCGTACACTTTTCGTAAAGTTATTGCATCAATTATATCAAATTTAATTAGTAAATGATATATAATATATACAGGTTGTATATGTAAAAATTTATTGTCAAGTTTCGTCAAATTAAACTCTCTTGGCAAATTTTTGAAATAATTTAATAATTTTACAACAGGTGAGTTGGTGGCTATAAATAATGCATTAACTATTTCATTACCATTTTTGTTATTTGATAGCATATATTTTAAGCGTAAAATAAATTCTGTGTAAAATAGCGCAATTTTTTTAACGTGATATATTTTAAGTTCTTCTGTTTTAAGTATATCATAATTTGTAATTGTATGAAATAATGATTCAAAAATCTCTTTTGTAAAATCTGTATTATTATTACTATATTTGAATATTTCATATACTTGATCGGTAGTTCTATAAAAAGCTTCAGGATTATAAGCATAAAAGAAATAATTATCACCTTTATACTCTGGCATATAATCTTGTTTATCTAAACATGCTGAAATAGTTAATGATATATAATTATTAATAATTAGTTCATCTGGTAAAAACTGTTTATCTGGCACAATTTGATTTCCAATTTTTTTATATTCAGTTGGTTCAATTTCTAGTAATTGTGTATAATTGGAATCCAATTGTGATATATCTTGGTTGTTATTTATTTGTGTATAAATTTTAGTTACCAATTGTCTCAATATATCTTTTCTTAAAACCCCATATTTTATATTTTCTGAATTTTTAAATTGTTCTTGTATTATTTTATCTTTACCAAGTAATGCTAAATATTCGCCCATAAATAACTCAGAAATATTAAGTATATTAAATGTGTCATTATTATCTGAAAAAAATGATTGAGGCATTCCATAAATATAAAATGATTGTGTAATTGGATTATTATTTTTTCCATCTATATTTATAGTCCTGGTTTTTTTATGAGGTTTTGCTTTTTGTTTTTCAATTGTTTCAGCTGCATAACTTATGCGATATATTGTTTTTTCACTATCTGATAACCTATCAAATTCATCATTGAACGGTGACTTTATTTCAGCTACCCGTTTTGTATTCATTTGCTTTTTTTCTTCATCATTTAAATTAGAGAAATATTCATTATATTTTTTGGTAACATAATGATTTCTAACTGCTTTATACATATCATATCCAATAATTGGTTCATTTTTAGTGTTTTGTGGTTCTAATTCAAGTAATGAGACTTCCTTTGACCTATTTTCATTTGGAGCTTCAGGTATTTGCCTAATATTATTAATACCAGTAAACCCGATTTTTTTTTTTGTATTTCGTTCACGAGTCCTCGATGGCGATACTCTTAATGGTGTCTTCATTACACCTTTTCTTACAGTTGGAGGTTGTATTACCGAAGTCATTTTTTATTAATAACATATATTTAAATAACTAATAGTCAAGCTTCTTCTCGAGTATTTTTAAAGCACTGAAATATATGTATAAATACATTATTTGATTTTGGTGTCTTTTTTTGTGTATATTAAATAAAACCAGAATTAGGGAATTACACGAAATAAAACAGTCTATGTCTATGTCACATATGCCTCCCAATACATCAAAAGTACTAGCAGCACCTAGCAGCGCCCCCGAACAATCACCATATTGGTTTCAAGACTTATCTGTGTTAACTAACATAGACCTAGCTGGAGAAGTGTTCCCAGCCAAGTCTATGTCATATCCCCAAAAAGTAAATTCTATTGTCCGGTTCGCATGGTATCTAGGTCTCATTGGTTCTATTGTCAATTCAAATATCTTATGGCTATATGTACCATTCGTAGTAATGATATTAACATATATCCTATACCTATTCCGTGTTAAGGAAAACGGGGCCAATAAGGGATTGGGATTGTCAAAAACACTTGCAGGTCAATCCGGGCGAACTCAAGTCGGACAAGCCCAAATGCAACAACTATTGCAACATGAATTACAGCAGCAGCAACAAAATATTACTATGCAAGAATCATTAAATAAATTCGCCGGTTATTTAAATTCAAGCGGGAAGTGTGTAGAGCCCAGCGCTGATAACCCATTTATGAACGCTATGCCATTTGATAACCGACTCCGACCTGTTGGGTGTACTACTATTGGTAATCCGGCCCGGGAAATTGATGTTGAAATGAAATATGATATTGGCCGATACCGTGATGCCAATGATATATGGAATACAGATGGTGGACGCCGGCAATTCTTTACCATGCCATGGACTTCTTATCCTAACGACCAAGGCTCCTTTGCCAACTGGCTATATAAAACACCGACCACTTGTAAAGAAGGTAATGGTGCACAGTGTGTTGCTAATATACACGACCGTACTCTATATCGCCGTGTAGAATCCGGTATTGCATCAGGGGGCTCTGCTAGTCATTAATTTATTACATACCGTTAACTAGGCGGTAGTCAACACATATAATTTGTTACTATCTGCAATTAACTAATTATAAAATTTTAATTATCTATCAACATGTATTGGTTTTTTTGTTATTTTTTTTTTGTATTTTTATTATTATGCTTTGCACTACGATTTATAACATTAATTATAATATACATATATAGCCAAAATATATTCATTTTATATATTAGGAAAATTTGATTTAAATCCAATAGGTTATGTATATACCATAAATTTAGAAAATGATAGTTATTATGTTTGTATCAGATTAATACACATATTTTAATGTTTACATAATCATATTGTTAATTCATTAAGATTTTATATTATAAAATACAATTAAAAATGACTAGGCAAATTTCAAAACGTGCAAACCTATTTTACCTCAACCCAAAAAAAAATTACAATACGAAAAAAAAAAGTAGGGGGTTTTTTTTTGGCTGCGCTGTCCATAAACTAGTCATTGATTTTTCTACTTTTTTCGACGCCCGATTTCACGCGCGCGCACGGTCATAGTACTTCTCCAATATGCCCCGGTGTTAAAACCCAATATGGTTTTTAAGGCCAAACTAGTCCTATTTTTAGGGTATTTTTGTAGGTATTTTCCGCTAGATAATGTCAATATTGCAATAGCCAGTCTGGATGACTAAGTAACCCAATTTTTGATGACTAAGCAAACTCAAAAAGCCAGCCTTGCTATGTAAAACTACCAGTTATCGTCCCCAATTTACATGTGAATTATTTTTGTATTTTCATATACATAAACAGTTTGTCTATGAGTATATACATGTAAATAACTGTATTTATAAAAACTGTAAAATATACAAAATTTTGCAATTTCAATCTAATATATAAACTATGGTTTATTTTTTTTAAATATAAGTTTTTAAAATATTCAATATAAGTAACTGAAAATGATGCATGATAATGCATATTTTATTATAAATATGTTTTATATGTCAACTTAGTTGACTTAGGTGAATTAAAATACATAAATTATAGGTACTTGGTATTTGATATTAACTAAATAAATTATGTGTAGAAAATATAATTAGTATTTAAAAGATTATTACTAATTAATTGTTAATGTATTATTATAAATTAAAACATTCTATTTAATAATATAAATAAACTAAATATATTACATATATGTGTAACATATTTTATATTTTCACTATGCTATGTATGGAGTAGTTACCAGTTAAATGTCATTTTCATATAATTACATTCTAACTATAATATTTAGCTTTAATTATTTTATTATATTGCGATTTGTGATTAAATCATTTACTAATAAATAAATTGTAATAATCATATTGAGTAATATAGTTAAATTACATATACATATACTAATATATATATTATTTTATATTCAAAAAATGCAATTAAAATGACTAGGCAAATTTCAAAACGTGCAAACCTATTTTACCTCAACCCAAAAAAAAATTACAATACGAAAAAAAAAAGTAGGGGGTTTTTTTTTGGCTGCGCTGTCAACAAACTAGTCATTGATTTTTCTACTTTTTTCGACGCCCGATTTCACGCGCGCGCACGGTCATAGTACTTCTCCAATATGCCCCGGTGTTAAAACCCAATATGGTTTTTTAGACCAAACTAGTCCTATTTTAGGGGTATTTTCATGAGTAATTCGCGCCCAATACTGTTTGAATATACACTGCAAAACTGAATGACTATGTACACCAAAAACCAATGACTAAGCAACATTCTGTTTTGCAGTATTGCTATGTATAATTACCAGTTTTTATATGTATTTTGTCAAAATAATATTTATTCATATATATAGATAAATTGAGTATTTGGTTTGTATTTATTAAGTTTAAAAGCGTAAAATAAAATATACATAATTCATAAAAACTAAAATAAAATAGCATTTTATAATTGTCAAATAATTGTGACACAATGTCTGACATTGAAATCAATGGTGCATCAGTCATAAATTGTAGTATTTGTGTCAAACAATTTACTAGGTTTACATATTTAAAAAATCATCTACAAACTAACGGACACATTAAGAGAGTAAAAGAATTAAAGGCAAAAACTATTGAGAACCTTCCAAATAAAAATAAAACAAGTAATACTGAAGATATTGAGCGATTAGAAACTTTGGTAGAAAACAATGAAGACGAAGATTCAGTTGTTCCCAGCCAAATATATCCTGCTTTAATTCAAAAACGTGCATTAGCATTATGTAAAAAACAACTGGCAGAAAGAAGACAACAACAGTCGCAACAAGAAGAAACTCCACCTACTAGTACAAGTACTAATACTAATTCTGAAATTACTTATACTTGCGGTGGATGTACTAAACAATATGCAAATAAATCAAATTTGAACCGGCATGAAAAGAAATGCACGGAAGCAATAGAATTAAAAGAGGAATTATTTGCTAAACATAAAAATATTAAAAAGAAAGCAAAGCCGCATAAATCACTAGGTAATATTACTATTAATATTAATATTGATAACAGCCAAAATACTAACCAGAATATATGGAACCAGCTTAATATGAATCCATTTGGGTATGAAGATATAAGTATTTTACAGAACAAACAGGTAATAGATAAAATCCATGGACGCGGTATGAATGCATTTGATGAATTATTAAATCAAATTTATAGTTTGCCTAGTAACCGAAATATTGCAATTACTAATCAGCGCAAGAACCTAGCAAAATATATTAACTCAAATGGTGAAGTAAAAATAACAGACCAGGAGAAGTTACTTAATGACCTAGTAATGAATCATGTTGATATCTTAGATGAGTTTCTAACCAAAACTATTAAAGAAATTGACCCACGGTATAAAAGGACAATTGATAAACTAATGAGCCAACACGAATTAGATGATAATCCAAATATAGCTAGGTATGTAGGATTTGCATATTTTCTAATGCTGAATATAACTGAAGACGGATTGAAAAATATAGGAAAATTCAAAAAAACAGTTGATGATTATATTAGTAAATCTTTAGTTAGTGAAGGAAATAGTAGTGAAGGTAGTAGTGAAGGTAGCAGTGTTATAAGTAAATCTACTTTACCTGTTAATAATCCTAAGTTATCAGAAATGTTTAAATTGCCTCCATCTATTCGGCGTATAAGTCCTTAATTTTTATATTAATTATTTGTACCGGCAAGTACCTAATTTAAGACCACACGAAAAGGGTGGCAAATAGGTACCAACTAGAAATCAGTGTTAACGGTACTAAATACCATACTTGACGGTACATATTTTCAATCTACCTCTGAATTCATCAAGGTTATGATATCCTTTTTTCCGCATTATATCACAAAGTTCATATGATATCCTAGATATACAACCAGCGCCTTCAATAAGTAATTGGCTGCCTATACTCACCGCATCTGCGCCCGCTAATATCATTTCGAATACATCTTGGCCGTGGCTAACACCACCGCATCCGATTATTTTAATCTTATCCCACGCACCTCCTAATTCTTGTAATGCTAGGTAAAACCCTCGGATATTGGCTAAGGCAATTGGTTTAATAATCTCACCACCTAGCCCACCAAATCCTTGTTTAGGATGGATTACTGTTTCTTCTCGTTCTGGGTCAATAACTAGTGCATTGGGGACTGAATTAATAGTGTGAATAAATGATATCCACCCCGGGTTTAGCATTTGTGCTATTTCACGGTAATCACTCATTTGCCAATATGGTGGGAGTTTAATTCCAAATTCGGGTGGTGAATATCTATAATTTGAGTTGTTATATCCATCTGGGTTTGTGCCTGTTTTATCAAGAGCTATTACATGGGCGATTAATTCTTGACAAGCATCTTCTAGGACAATTAGTAATTCTTGCAATCCTGGTTTGTCATATGCTATGATATCTTTACCTGCTAAATTAGGGCAGGACAAATTGAATTCAATTGCATCTACTGGTGATCCTGGTTGAATTATCTTCTCTAACATCTTGTAAGTATCTTCTATTGGTCCTAGCACTGCTAGGCTCATACAACGCCAACCATCATAATTATTATTACTGGTTTTGAAATAATCCAAATAGTAGTCTACTCCCAAATTAGGTAAGCCCATAGAATTCAATGTCATCATCCCTTCTTCATGTTCCCAATATCTAGGTTCAGGATTCCCCGCCCTAGGTTGAAGAGTACATGATTTAGTACAAATACCTGCCGGGTTACCATTCTTTAATTCATCCAACATTTTACTGGTCGCACACATACAGCCACTTGCATTAAGTAATGGTGAATGGCCCATCCAAGATGAAATATCCGGGTTTATTTCTTGCTGTCTAGTTTCACTAATAAGTGTTGTTGTGCTTGGCAGATATGTTTCGGACATTTTTTGTGATTTTATTTCTGTCGAGTTGATGGTAACTAATTCGTTTTTGTTTTATATAAACGTTTAATTTTTATGCAAAAAAAAGACAAAAAGAAAAAACATTTTTTTTTTTAAAATCCAATTAAACATACCGTCAAGTACCTATTTGCCACCCGAATAGGGTGGTCTTAAATTAGGTACTTAATGGTACTTTGTTAATTCTGACTTTGTTTATGAATAGATTTATTTGTAGCAGGCATATTATTTTTTGCTCTAATAGTTTTACTTAATAATTTCAGTTTTGGTCTTCCTTCTGGTTTTTTTGAAGATGGACTTTCAGTTTTTGACTTGCTTTTATTTTGAGATGGTGTTTTAGGTTTTATAAGGCTATCTGCCTCAGAAATATCTAATGTATCTAAAGACTCGAACATAATATTTCTATCACCTATAGTGTAAATAATATTTTTATAGTATGGATTTATACATGTTCTATTTTTCACAAAATATTCTTTATCGCAATTATTTATTAATGAATTATCAGGCTCATGCTCTTTTAATTCAGGGTAATACCCAAAATTAAAAATATCAGTTATTGTTGAGACATCATCTGCTATTTTATGATCGAAATATACAGGTATATGTTTAAATGAAATTCTAGTTTTACTGTTTTCAAATACCTCTTCTAATTTTTGTATAGATAATCCTAATAAATTTTTTTTTATTTTATCTTCTTTGTAATCTAGGGGATTGTAATTCGATATACATTCAAATATATTTGGCAATATTATTGAAATAGGAGAATATTCAACTTTATGTATTTTATTTAATTTTTCTTTAGCATAGGTAGTTATATAATTTATAGCCATAAAATGTATATCTTCACGATTAATACTAGTTTTTGTATGTGTATTTTCTGTTGTAGCAGAAACAAAAATTAGTGATTTACTAGTTTGTAAACCCGAATAAATCATATCATCCACATATATAAACATTAATTTAGGATTATCTGCAACTATTTTTTCTATTTTGGCTCGCTCACTTGGGCTATTTATTGCATTAAAATAAATCGAATTTTCCATTTTTTCAGCAATTAGAGCTTTGTAAATAATTCCAAATAATAATAAAAAACACCATGTATTTGATTTATCATGTTTACCAGCGGTTATGAATACATAATTGTACCCAAATTGTTTTTTTGTAATCATTTTTGTTAATAAATCATCAGCCAATAATTTTAATCTAGAATAGAATTCATCAAAATTTATATATTTTATATTCAATGCAATTATTTTGGCAATTAGACTATAAAATCCTTCAGGTACTTTAGTACTTTTTCTAGATTCATATTCAATCATCATTTTTTGCCAATATCCTAAATTATCATTATTTATGGTATATCTACCAATTTGTTTTTCAGGCATAATTATTTTTTCAGCATTTAATTCATATAAAATTTTAATCTTATTAAAACTACTGAGTCCTTCTCCTGCAGCTGCCGCCATTTATTTATGTATGAATATTTTATTTAGTATTTTTTGGTTGTATTTTGGTTGTATTTTGGTTGTATTTTGGTTGTATTTTGGTTTTATTTATAGTTTTGAAAAAAAAGACCCTAAAACCTAGGGTGGGTAATTGAAGAAATGGTTTTTTTATTGCTATAGTAATACTAATAGTAAAAGGCAACCGCCTAACATCCAAATACTATTTGTCTTGATATTTCAATTTTTGGTTTATAGTCTACTTTTACTAAAAAATTGTTTTCCAATAATTATTATGCACTGGATTAATTCAATAAAGTAATACTAATATTAAGGCAATACAACAATATTCCAAATAACAAATAATGGACCATTCTAAACTCCCATATCGTAAGCTAACTGACAAACTAGTCAGAGATTTTCAAGACGAACTTAATCGATATACTCAAATGAACTCCGAACAAATTAAAAAGATTACTGCAGATGAATCTATTAACCTAGCTAAGCTAGGACATGGAATTCCTATTAGTATGATTTCCGGACAACCAGCTTGTAAAAGCTTTCTACAGCAATTCCTTGACATCGGTGGACCTTATCAACTCAGTCAATTCATTCAGTGTGAACGGTATATCCGGTTTATGAGTGGGATTCCATTGTAAACTGGGATACAGTTCAGGTGAATATAAGCGCCTAGAGCGCTGGGCTTAAAACACAGTATCTACGGTACCGTTCTAGGTCCTAGGAACTCTATTATAAGACCCTTCGGAGTGGTCTTATGAGTGCCTACGGTATAAAAAATTGTTTTTTTTGTGTGCCTAGAATGATATTATTAACAAAAAATCATTTAATTTAACGTGATAACAAAATATGACTACTACTAATTCAACAGGAACGCGTATTAATCTCCCAGCAATGGAAGAGGTGATTTACCGCAAGTGGCAGGAAGAAGATACATTTGCAGAAACACTCCGAATGAGTTCGGACCGCAAGCAATACAACTTTTATGATGGCCCGCCATTTGCAACAGGGTCGCCTCATTACGGGCATCTGCTTGCTGGTGCAATTAAGGATACTATTTGCCGATTCCAAACACTGAATGGCCGCTATGTACCACGTAAGAATGGCTGGGATACACATGGTCTACCTATCGAACAACTCGGTGAAAAGGCACTCGGGATTAAGACCGCTGCCGATATTCGTGCACTAGGTATTGACAAGTTCAATGACAAATGCCGCAGCCTAGTACTTTCTTGCGCAAAGGAATGGGAGTCAGTGATTCCCAGATTCGGGCGGTGGATCGATTTCAAGGGAGGTTATAAGACGATGGACTTTGAATTTATGAATGCCACTTGGTCGGTTTTTCGTGTTATTCATGATAAGGGCCTAGTTTATCAAGGTCTCCGGCCTATGCCATTTTCCACTGGTTGCGGGTCGTGTTTGTCCCATTTTGAGGCTAAGTCCAATTACCAAGATACACAGGACCCATCTGTTGTGTTGCGATTTCCATTGGATTCCATCTATATGGATGATGTTGAATGGCTAGAGCCTAACCAAAAGATACTGCCAGTTTCATTCCTAGTTTGGACTACAACGCCATATTCACTTACTGGAAATATGGCACTATGTATTAGTCCGGATATTGAGTATTGTTTAGCCGAGGACACCAGCACTCATGAGCTGTATGTCTTGGCTGCAGCTGCTGTTCCAACTTGGACTTCTATTGAAAATCCGCTTCTGATTTTGCGGTCACTCACACCAGATGACCTTATCGGCGTTAAGTATTGCCCACCCTTTCACTACAATGATGTTCTAACAGAAAAAAATAATCAGTATGGCTACCCGGTAGTAGCAGATTCATATGTGAAAGTTGATTCCGGGACAGGCATCGTCCATTTGGCACCTGGGATGGGTGAAGATGATTACCGAGTATGTCTCCGTGAAAAAATCATCAACACACACCGTCAATGGTCGATTCCCTGTCACATTAATGATGCTGGTGAACTCACATGCGGACAATTCGCCGGCATGTATGTTAAGGAAGCTGATAAGGCAATCATTAAGTTTCTTAGGGAAACTGGAAAGCTATTCAGTGCACGCACAATTACCCACTCATATCCATTTTGCTATCGAACTGACACTCCACTTATTCAAAAAGCCGTTCCATCTTGGTTCATTGACGTTCACCAGATTAACACTCGGATGAATGAATTGAACCGTACTGGTATTAATTGGGTCCCCGATAGTGTTGGTTCCTCGCGATTCGCACAATGGCTGGAAACCCCACATGATTGGGCTTTTGGTCGTTCTAGGTTCTGGGGCACACCTGTTCCTATTTGGACTGATGCTACCGGTGAAGAATGCGTATGTGTGAGTTCAGTTGCTGAACTAGAATCCCTAGCTGGCCTAGCACCCGGGTCCATCACCGACCTGCATATGGACTCCATTGATTCTATCCGAATTCCGTCCCGGCGAGTTCCGGGTACTTGGCTAACCCGGATTCCCGATGTATTCGATTGCTGGTTTGAAAGTGGTGCGATGCCTTATGGGAAATTTGCGGTGGAACATAAACTCCGGGGTGGTGAGATGTATGACATCCTAGCACACCAAGGTATCGAGAATCCCGATCTTTATACCGAATTTCTCAAAGGATTCCCGGCTGATTTTATTGGTGAAGGTATCGACCAAACTCGTGGGTGGTTTTATACACTACTTGTCCTATCAACCATTCTAATGGATAATACTGCATATCTGAATGTAGTAGTTAACGGACATATCCTAGCTGCCGATCCAGGAGCAAATGGCCGCTGGGTCAAAATGTCTAAACGGCACAAGAATTATTCTAGCCCTATGGAGGCTATTAATAAGTATGGTGCAGATAGTATCCGACTTTACCTACTGGATTCCCCTGTAGTAAAAGGTGACGCACTCCGGTTTAATGAACCCGCTGTTTTGGATAAAGGCCGGTTCCTAGTTCAATGGTATAACTGCTACCAATTCTTGGACCAGGAAATCCGTATGCTTAGTAAGCAATCTGTGGAATTCACACTTTGTCAGACCACACAGGTTTATGACAATTGGATTCTTGGCAGGCTTCATGATTTTATGACCCGGGCCAAAGATTCATATGCTAAGTATGACCTTAACAGAGTAGTACCAATGATGCTTGAGTTTGAAGACCTCTTTTCTAAGTGGTATATTAATCTTTCTAAGACCAAGATGAAGGGGTCGCGTGGTGAAGAAGTCCAACGCCAAACACTGTCTACCCTTTGGCAAGTGCTGTATGGATTCAGTGTTATTATGTCTCCAGTTTGCCCTTTTATGAGTGAAACCATTTATCGTGGGCTCCTAGCATTATGTCCTATCCTGATGGGTGGACTCCCTACGCCCAAATCGGTTCATATGATTTTGCTAGCCGATGTAATAGAATTTGTCGGCGGACGGTTTAATTCAGTCCTAGCACAGCAAGTTGATACTCTGGTTGAAGTGGTTATGCTAACTCGGACACTGAAGACACAGCTAGGACAAAGTGGCAGACTACGTTCTGATAAACTTGTCATTCAATCCGATGACCTCCGACTTGTAGAAAATGTTCGTGGTCTAGAATCAGAACTCCGAACTGCAATCAAAGTTTTAGATGTGGAATATGGAGACCTAGACCCCGCCTCTTCTAACAAATTCGAAATTAAATTTAATACAGCAGAACTAGGTAAGATTGCTAGGAATAAGAAACAAGATGTCCTAGCGGAACTTACTGCCATGCCAGCCGAGGATTTTATTGGACTTACTGAACTAGTTGTATGTGATATTGTAATTCCAGTATGTGTATGGGAACTCCGACCCAGTATTCTTTCTAATGAAGCAAATAATGCTGACGAGATGGTAACTAATTATTTCCGCACGGCAGATGGTAAGACTGTCCTAGTATCGCTATCTAAAGCCACTAGTATGTCAGCTGCAGAATTGGATCTAGAAGACCTTCTTAAGGATATCCAACGGGCTAAAAAATCGGCGGGGATGAAACCTGAGAATATCGCAGACATCTGTATCTGGGTCCAAACACCTGAACTGGCTGAATTATTTCAATCAGAACAAGAATATATTGATGAGCGCCTCCGTAGCAGAGTACATCTAGGACAACTACCTAGCTGGACTATTTTGAACACGCATCGACACATTAGTTCTGGTAGCAAATCTAGTGCATGGTCTTATGATATGTATTTGGAGGGTTCAGTGCCATTCCGGTCTTTTGAAAGCATCCTCCGTGCTTGAAAGCATCCTCCGTGCTTAATAATACCAAATATGCGTTTATTTGTTTATTTTACTGAGTTAATATCTAAATTATTAGTAATAATTAGATAACACCACCGATATTCAATTGGTTAGTTTTTTTTTGTTTGCTAGAATGGCCGCGCTCAATCTCCGCAAATTTGACCCTAGTAAGATAGCTAAGGGTTCAGTCATCGTGCTCATCGGTAAACGTAATACCGGTAAAAGTTTCATGGTCCGTGACCTCTTATATTATAAGCGTGACATCCCAGTGGGGACTGTTATTAGTGCTACTGAAAGTGCCAATTGCTTTTATGGAGATATGATGCCTGGGCTATTCATTCATGATACTTTCAGCCCCGAAACTGTTGCTTCCCTGGTCCGGCGTCAAGCCATAGTGGTAAAAAAAATGCGCGGTGAAGAACGGTCTTATGGTAAGAGCCATATTGACCCGTGGGGATTTCTTATTCTTGATGACCTTATGTATGATACCAGCTGGCTCAAAGACCAGACTATCCGCTCACTTTTCATGAACGGTCGCCATTATAAACTCCTATTCATGATTACTATGCAGTATTCGCTAGGTATCCCGCCTGCACTCCGTAGTAATGTCGATTATATATTCATTCTACGTGAAAATATAGTTAGTAATCGTAAACGGCTTTACGAGCATTATGCAGGTATGTTTCCTAGCTTTGAAATTTTCTGTCAAGTCATGGACCAATGTACCGAAAACTTTGAGTGCCTAGTTATCGATAATACCACCAAGTCCAATAAGATTGAAGATATGGTTTATTGGTATAAGGCCGACGAACACGGTGCTTTTAAGATCGGTGCTCCCGCATTTTGGGAATATCACAATAATAATTTCACTAGCGCCGAAGCGGAACACGAGCCTGACTTGTCGGATGTAGCCCGTAGCAAGCGCAAAGGCCCCGTAGTAAGTGTTAAGAAAGGGTTTTAATTTATCGTTGCCGACATCAAGTAGAATTTATTACAAAAAAAAACCATAAAATAAAATAATAACCTAGCTATGCTTTTGTAGTGCTAGGTCCGCTAAAATAATTTTAATGTTAATTTTGAAATACTAAATGTCCCATTCCACTCCAAGTAGAACTGGATGTATTCATATTGGGTGCTGCTATAGTAGTTGTAGTACGGGGTGCGAACGTGAATTCGCATGTGATATCAGTAATTCCGTAGTCTGACCGAAGAGTTGCCTGGACTGTTGTTAGGTTATGTCCCTGTGCTTTCACGAAGTCACCGATGAGATTACATTGTTTGTGCGATTCATCCCTAATTACCTTTGTCGCAGCATCATAATTCATAACATTATAGGGTGGCTTGTTACGAATTGGATCTTCAAATTGTGCCGCCCAAACAGCAAACTTAACTTGTTCTGTATTGGCAACCACATGTGTGATAAGTTCATTGTTAATCCTAGCAAAGATTGTTGGTTTGCTTTTAGTGAACCATCCACTGACTTGTCCGCGGAGTTGAATTTCAGCCGCGCGGATTTTATTATTTTTGTCTTCAGCGGCTTTCTGGATTTCCGCAGGTGTCATAATTGTGTTAGCCGACATTATTTTCGGTTGGTTTTTGGTTTGTTCTGGGTTGATATTATATATATTATTGGTTTCAGGATTGGTAATTCAAAACGATTTTTTCTTATTTTTTTTGCGTGTATTTGTGGATTAATGGATATGTTTTATGGTAAAAACAAAAAAAAAATTGTTTTGCGATTGCAGTGCTAGGTAGACAATTATACTACAAATAACTAAATCAGCAAATATACTATACAATATCAGTAATCATGACACCTACATCTATGTTCCAGAATATTAATAATTTTATCGGTGAAATATCAGAAATGTTTGAAGATGTGAGATTTGCTAACACGAGGGCAAACCAACCTAGTGCATATAAGGAAATTGAATTCATCGCAAATCATTTTAAAACAAAATACGATTGTAAACTTAGTAATGAGTGGCTAGATGAGGTATTAACTGATAGACGTGGTGCTAGGCATATGCTTACACAAAAACACCGTTATTCAGTTCCGGTTTATAATCCAGCACTTGATTCTGAGAATCAAGATGAATATATCAAACGGTCCGAGCTAACGTCAGTTATGCGCACGCTGGAATTCAAGAATTTTATTGACAATTTGAAGTGTAAGTGCTCTAAACACTAATGACACCGCAAACACTGCTTATTTTTTATTATTTATTGTTTTCATTTAGCAAGTAAGTTATTTGTATCCTCTAAAAGCCTATTGCGTTTATAAACGCAACGTCTTTTGATTGAGGAACTCACCTTACTACGACGGATTTTGAGTTTATCTCAAAATCCCAGTCAGTTCAGTAAGGATACAAAAATAAATACAAAAACATAAAAAATAATTTTGGTATCCTAGCTATGTTATTAGTTGTTGTACCTAGGGTAGCGATATTAATTACTTACTGTGTTAGTGTAGTATTCACTTGATGGAGACCATCAATAATTAGGTCAGCTATTTGTTTAAGTGGCATGGGGTCTGTAATATAATCCTCATCCATTAAAGTGGGTGGAATGACAAGAACACTTGCTGCAGCACTAGGTTCTAATTTAGTGGTAGCAGTAGTTGTATCCGGATGTAGTGTTTCTTGGAGCCCAGAGCCTAATGTATCCTGGAGCCGGGTATAGAACTCATGATGTTTAGCTCGTAGATTACTTTGATATTCAGCACTAATGCCAGTTTCTTCATCCCTAGAACGTACTTTAATCCTTCTGAGGCTTTCATCTAGGCTGACATCTAGGAGCACCCATTTATTAATGTGAATAGGATTAATACAATTCCACATATCCCACCATTCGGCATACATCGCCATCCGGGTCGGTCCTAGAAGGTCACGTAGCATTTCTACAAAGATATATCGGTCGGTGAAGACTGTTCGTTCCAGCAAGTAGATATCGGCATCAGGTTGTGCTAGGACTTCTTGTATTACTTTTTTAATACGGGTAACATAAACAAATGACTGGAATTCATAACATTTTGCCGGAATGTCTGAATAGAATAAGTCCAACGCGCCAGTTTCTTGCCACATTTCGACGGGTTCATAAATGGGATGTACTTTGAGTCCAAGTGTCGATTGTGCGTAATAATCAGTTATTAGTCTAATAAGTGTGGTTTTCCCGGCACCAATCAGGCCGTCTATAGCAATGAATTTTTTAGTAGGTATGATTTCGCGGAATTTTTGGTAATCCGATTGTGGGATGGAATTACTGAAAATACTTAGCTTTGTGTTGTTATTGGAGTTAGATTGCTGGCTCATGTTCTTGTAATAATTATTAATAGAATAATATAATTCAATCTTTCAGATTAAAACAAAAAACTTTGTAAAACTAGAAAAACAATTTTTGAACTAAGTGGTAATAGCATTTTTATATTTTTTTGCGTCTTTAAGAATTTCCTGTTTGTCAATTTGTGATTTGGTATTCCATGCTTTTACCAAGCCCGCATAATAAGTAGATTTGAGCTGTGTTTGGCTTCTGTTTATAAAATCATAGAATAGGGCATACCATATTCGATTCCATCCAAGAGATTTACTGTCATTTTTGGTTGTTCTTGTTTTATCAGTTTTACTATTAGACGATGAACTAGACGACGAATTGCTATCACTTTCAGATGAACTTGATTCGTCCGCCGATTCACTATCTTGCACCCCGGTAATCTCCTTTGTATATGTACCTAGATTCATGATATAAGTATCTGATGAAATATATGGTTTTCGCATTGAAAGTCCACCATCAACCCAAAGTGCCATTGAATAGACGTTGCCAATCATAACCCAATCATATGAATCTAGTGCGAATTCCATAAACCAACGATATACCTCATCTGGGTGAAGTCCAGCTAGGTTCATAAAGTTACCCATTACCATTAACCGGAGTATATGATGTAAATACCCATCACGAAAAGCCATTTTAATAGCATCATCTACTGGCCGCACACCTAGTTGACCCGAGTACCATTTGACAGTGAGTTTACCGTGATTATTGAAATGATTGGATTGCCGCATTTTTGGTCCAGCATATAAGTATATATACCGCTGATATTCACGCCACCCAATTACTTGTCGGATGAAACCTTCATAATTTGCAACTCCTACCGCTGCCGAGTGCGCGTGATAATATTTGTGCGCTGCTGCGACAACTTCACTTGGAGTTATTAATCCCAAATTCATCATGGGACTAATACAACTATGAAACAAATAATTCCGGGCTTGGCCATCTATACTATCTTGATATTTGCCAAATTGATTGAGTTTTTTAGATAAAAAGTTCTGAAACCATTCATGTGTTGCATCATGTGTAACCGGGAACACTATATTTGCTATGGTATTCGATTCACCAGGGCGGGTTTTGGCACCCCATTCCTGATGTGCCGAAATATATTTGTCGGCTTGTATTAAGTATTTAGTGTCAGTAGCAGCTAGTTTTGGTAATGGCGGGATGACTGTCGTTTGTGGCATCTGCCCGCGATTTTCGGTATCATAACTATGGCCGGGGAATTTATACTCTTTGTTTTCAGGCCTAGACTTTTGCCAATCATAAAAAGCAGAGTGAGTAAATCGCCCAGTGTTATGTTTGGAGTGATATACAGCTAGGTCTGATTCCGGGGTTATGAATAATGGACTATCTAGTTTTTTTATTTCACCATATGCATGTGTGCTGTTACCAATTAGTCCTTTCATGACATTATGTGACAATTCGACATCCACTGGGTCCCAATATTTAATATCAAGTTTGGCATCAGAATGTTTAGTAGTGATTGATTTTGCTATTTTTGCAATTTCTACCGAGAGTGCAGTATGGTTCTTCAAACAATCATCTACTGAAATAAATGACACTGAAATCAACCCACTTGCAGCAGAGGCGGACTTACCTGTTGCAAGCTGTGAATTCAGATAGTCTATATATGCAAAAACTGCTGCACGGACATATACTAGCCGGATTTTGTTATAATTCAGTTTGCCTGGATTTGTACGGTGGCCGTAGAATATAGGATGTTCGTATAATATAAAATGTGTTGGCAAAGTTATATTAATACCATTTGACTCCCAATGTTCTAATTTGAATAAATGATTTGGAAATCCTATTAGTATTTGTGCATCGGACTGTGTATCATTTACAATTGGTTTGCTTATAGCTTTGCTGGGTTGTTTACTTATTTTATGTACCATTTTACTACTTTTTGATTTTTTAGTTTTAGTATGTTTTTTTGTCTTTGCAGATGTTGATAGTACATTTTTAAGTGTTTGTCTTGGAACTAGCATTTTATTTTAATCCAATATTTATTATTAATACTGGAATCCAAAAGACTTGTAGCCATGTACTGTCTAGTATGGTATTTAAGACCATACTAACCTCTACTAGTCAAGTACTGTCTAGTATGGTATTTAAGACCATACTAACCTCTACTAGTCAAGTACCGTAGAGTGCCTACTGTAAGGAAGAATTTTTATAATATTAATGTATTGCCTAGTTGTGACTTTTTGGAACCTAGC
>Ga0214921_10004893_pt1 | contig 19312 bp, 24 predicted proteins | sample LL1505_MetaG_FD_177992 | JGI IMG/M metagenome (GOLD analysis project Ga0214921, IMG submission 177992) | Freshwater microbial communities from Lake Lanier, Atlanta, Georgia, United States - LL-1505 | ecosystem: Environmental > Aquatic > Freshwater > Lake | place: USA: Georgia | collected... | reverse complement strand
GCATATCCTTCCGGGTATGGTTCGAAGGAGATCTAGACGAAAGAAACTGGGTATGGGACTTTGGTGGTATGAAGCGTGCTAAAGGAACTATTGACGGTAAGAATCCAAAGGAGTGGATGGACTATATGTTCGACCACACCTGCCTTGTAGCAGAAGACGATCCCGGTATAAACGGATTCAAGACTATGGATCAATTAGGAGTAATCCAATTGAGATTACTACCTGCTGTAGGTGCAGAGAAGTTTGCTGAGTATCTCTACAATAAGCTAAACCCTTTTATAGTCCAAGAGACCGAAGGTAGAGTGAAGATTATCAAAGTTGAGTTCTCTGAAAATGAAAGAAACTCAGCCATCTATACACCATAAAAATCAATAAAGGTTATGCACGAAGTAATTCACACTCTAGGTCTATGTGGAGAAAAGCATGTAAGCTTTCTAGCAATCTTGTTGGAATATCCAACCTACATGCCTATCTTTAACTATATTAAAACTGTATTTAAATGAGTAAAATAGATCCAGCCAGTAGAAAAGTTACGTTACTTGAAATGAGAATTGAGTATCTACGAATACTACAGGAGGTAGGGGATTTAGAAAACGTAGAACCGTATCCATACGAAAACAACAGCTTTACGACGGATGAAAATTGGAAGGTAAAGGTAGATTTTGATATTGTTCCGTTTGCTTTATTTGATCAACTAAACCTACCTACTAAGAGAAGAGCTACTTATAATGTAAGCTATGATGTAAACGGGGAACAATCACAGTATAGTAAAACAACGTATAAACAGTTAATAAGGATACTTAAAACTGTATCCGATATTATAATAGATTTTGTTAAAGATAAAGATACAGTAGAAGCGTTAGGTTTTCTAGCAGCTAATAAGGACCCGCAGAAATTAATTACTCACACCGATTCTCAAAAATCTGCTATCTACAAAGCAATAATAGTTAAGAGTATATCTAAACTAGGTTCGGAGTGGAAATTAAGGGAGGTCGAGATAGGTGGTCCTGAATATAAGGGATTCGTATTAATAAAAGTAAAAATATAAAATTATGTCAAAAATAGATCCGGAATTTATTAAGGAAATTAAAGAATCATACCCCTCTTTAAAAGCATGGAGTGATACACATGCTTTTGAATTATATAAAAAAATTCAAGAACATCAGCTTATTATTGAATTTCTCTATACTGTAGATCCTAAAAAAACAACACAGCAAGTAATAAAACAAGCAGGATATGGAGTACGTATAAATTATGGAACAAATAAAATATATCTTACGTTTGATACATTAGAGAAAGAATATCTGGATAAAGTTAATAAAGTAATGGACAGTTTTGGTTGGTATCCAGCTGCTATAGATAATAAGGGCGGAGGTAAGTATACTACTAAAGTAACAAGCTTTATAGATAGGCATGAAATTACAATCGTATATGAAGCCAAATATGACCAAGAAGCTATATTGACATCAAAATATGCTTACCATTTAACGCCGGATATAAAATGGCCTAAGATTAAAGCATTAGGATTAACACCTAAGACGCAAGGAAAACTTGGAGACCACCCTGGAAGAATTTATCTTTTAGCGGATATAGATAACTTAGAAGATCATGGAGGAGATATTAATGATGTAGCTTTTGCTTTATTAAATTCGTACGTTAATAAGGATAAAGTAAAGCAGATGTACTTACTTCAAATAGATCTAGGACAATTAAAAGATCATAAGTTCTTTGATGATCCTAACTTTTTTATGGGAGAGGCAGTTTGGACTTACCAAAATATCCCACCCTCCGCAATTAAGATTGTTGATAAATTAGAGATGACTTACTAAACAAAAATATAAAATTATGTCAAAAATAGATCCAAACAAGCTGCTAATCAGCTCAGATTTTTATTCGGTGCAGGGAGAGGGAATCTCCTCAGGAGTACCGTCATACTTCGTACGCTTAGGTATCTGCAATTTAACTTGCGGTATGAGTAGAGCATTTACTAACATGCTAATGAAAGAAAAGTCATTAGAAGACGGTGAGATATTTGAAGGTGACTTACACAAGGAAGGTAAAGCAACTTGGACTTGTGATAGTACATCTCAATGGTTATGGAGAGGTGAAGATAAAGAGTTTCAATATCTAATTGATAGATGGAAGGAACAAGGTATCTACGAAGATATTAAGAACGGTACTATCCATATCATTTGGACAGGTGGTGAACCTACGATTAAGGGACATCAGGAAGCTATTGTTAATTTCTTTAGGTATTGGAATTTGAAACGCTATACAAACAAGGATGGAAATATAGATGCAGTAGAAGCTGTGACTAAAATGTTACAAGATGGAATAGAAAATATTAATCCTTATAATGAAATAGAAACCAATGGTACAATAGTAATTGAAGAGGATCTATTTAGTATTATTGATCAAATCAACTGCTCACCAAAGTTATCCAACTCAGGTATGACTGAGAAACAACGTATCAACCCAGAAGCAATAGAACGTATTAAACAACATTCCAATTACCAATTTAAGTTTGTAATCAGCCATGAAGAAGACGTTAAAGAATTATTCCGTGACTTTGTCGTACCATTTAGCATACCTCTTAAAAATGTGGTGGTAATGCCTGGATTAGATGATCAGGAGAACTTCCATGAGCGTACGCAGTTTGTGCTGGAGATGGCTAAGAAATACAAATTCCGTGGATTGACTCGCTTACACATTTCCGCGTATAATAAGACCCTTAACGTGTAATTAGCTTGGGATAAAACACTAAACCGTACTATTTATTATAAATAATATAGTATGAAAGGTAAAAGAGATGTCGATGCAGAAAACTACGTATGCACAGCTTGTGGTACAGCTTTTAAGAGTGAGACAGTTAAGAACCATGAACATAAATTCTGTAGCGATGTTTGCAGAATTAGATATGGATTTAAAGATGAGATCTGTGCTGAATGTAAGATACCAATAAGCATTAGAAGGAATAAGATGCGAAATAACTACTTCTGCTCTAAGAAATGCTACCATAGTTGGCAAAGCGTTAATGTAAAACCACCGCAGACTGAGAATAGAAAGGCTAGAGCTAATAGTCCAGAAGCTATCGAAAAGAGAAAGAAAACGTGGGAAGTTAGCGGAAGATTATTTAACTTTAAGGATAACAAAGATTGGAAGCGATACTATAAAAAGTGTGACGCTTTGACTAGGGCAATCAAAGTTGAAATGTTAAAAGAATGGGATGGATATGATTACTACGATGGAGAGTACATTAAGCCTTACTTGGAGTTGAGTGTACATCATAAAAACTACCCCACTCTAGACCACAAGTACCCCAGAAGCAAAGCATTCCAAGACGGACTTACACCACACGAGATTACAGTAAAAGAGAACCTTGTTTGGACTAAGAGAACCAACAATAGTAAAAAAGGAAATAAAACATTAAACGCATAATATATGAAATCAGTATTAGCAGAAAAATTAATGAGCATATGTTCACCAGACAAAGATCTATCAAATGATCACAACCTGGATAATACATTCGGCATTGACAATTTAACAGATGAGCAACGCACTCAGATAGAAGAAGAGTTGATTAAGCATTTTGGATTTGAAAGAATTGTGTGGATGGATCTACCATCAGGCTTAACAGAAGATGGTAATCCTATAGTAGCCAAAACACTTAAAATAGACGATACGGATAATCCAGACTATGCAGGTAAAGTAGGGTACCTATATAAAGTATTATTTACTCCGCTATTATATGATCCAAACAGTCTCCACCAGCCAATAAAAGATGGTTGTGTATTAACACCAGTGATATACAATCCATTAACATTCCAACCAAAAAGAAGTGTTACGATTGAATGGTCGCCTGAATTTCCTCAAGATATAGATAATCCTATAACTTGGGAAGATCAAAAGAAAATGCTACACGATAAATTAGAAACTATATTAGAGAATCCAGACTTATTCTTACCAGAAGGATATAGAGGATGTTTAGTAAGGTTCGCAGCAGTATAAAACATTAAACGTATAATATATGAAATTAACCAGCTTATTAAGAGAATGGGTACTAGAGGGATTGGTTAATTCTAACAAACTAGAAGCTGACTACTTTGAGTTAAATGAAATCAAAATAGATCCTCTTCATAGCTACAGCTACCAAGAAGTCCAACTACCTCATTACACAAAATCGTATCAATTTGAAGATAGATGCGGTAATACAATCGTAGCCGCTTATTCAAATATTATTGGTGAATTTAAGACCGGATATAGAGTGAAAGGACTTGATAGTTTAGTCTTTCAACCTGAAAAGTTAGATAATGTAGAAGATCTAATACGACCATGTCCTGATGAAAGAACAGTAGGAACAGTCTATAAGATACTAACACAGGAGATTATACCACAGTATTTACTTAACAAAAAACCAAGCAAACTAATGTTCAATCCAGTATCGGCTTCAAGAGAGAGGTTAGTCGATATTATACTAAATAAAATTCTAAAAGACAATCCAGAACTTATCAAAAAGAACGGTTACTTAATTAATAAATAAAACACTAAACATATAACATGGCAGAACTAATTATACCCGCTGTCTTGAGTGTACTTGTTGGAATATGAAATACATAGCAAGCTTTAAATTAGATTCAAGCAACAAATGGATTAAGGTATGACAGCAAAGGAAAAAGCAAAAGAGTTATATGATTTATTTGTGCCACAAGTTAGATGGAAACTTGGGCAAGAAGATTATAAAGATAGAGCCAAACAATGTGCTTTAATAACAGTAGATAAGGTAATTGAAAGTAGAGAAGAAGATAAGGGGTTTAATGATACATTACTGTCAACAGCTAGTGAATATTGGACAGCACACCCAATGTACTTAACTTATTGGAAAAAAGTAAAACAAGAAATAGAGAGATTATGAAATACACTATAGTGCTCTTATCTATAGCTGCTATAATTCCAATACTACACGCCGCTATATACTTATTATCGTTACCTACCATTTACGAGTATAGGTTATTTGTAGAAAAAATAAACAGGAGGTTATATAGTAAAGATAAGTCAATATGTGTAATGTTAACTACGGTCGGTAGGCACGAACTAAACTTTATGCTTACAAGTCTAACTAACCAACTGAAAGATATAGATTATCTAAATATATACGTAGACGGAAAAATTTATGAGAAAAAAGTAAATGATATTGTTGATGCATATAGAGATAAGTTTACTTGTAAAGTAACCGTAGTAGTTAACGAAGAGAATCTAGGTTGGTGGGGGCACTCTCTAAGAAATAAATACCAACACGATCTACCCGGAGATTATATTCTACACGCTGACGATGATGATGCATATCTTCTAGATGCCTTTAAGAGTATAAGAACAGTAATAAATAGGCAATCAAATCCTAATAAAATTCTGTTCTTTAAAATTCGAATCGGTGATTATACGATTTGGAAATATCCATTCCTTATTAAAAATCAAATAGGTACACCTAACGGTGCAATACCAAATCAGCCGGAGCTATTTGGAGAATGGGGAGAGTTTTATGGAGGAGACTATCATTATTACAAAACTTGTAAATTTAAGAGAAAGTTTATTAATAAAATTATATATAAAGTAAATACAAAAGACAATAATTACTTAAAGGATAGGTACGTAGTCGACGAAGGCGTACTAACTAAGAATCAATGGTAAAATTAAGATAGTATATGACAGTAGATCAACTAGAAGCCGAAGGGTGGTTAAGAGTGGCAGTCGATAACGAATATTGCGTAGTAGCTAGTGCACAAGTAAATTCAAAATGGGTTGAGGTTGGATATGATTTTACAACCCAGCGTCTACAGGTACTACGAGCACACCAACATCCCACTGGGTTCAAGACACGGGAGACTATCTATAACGGTAAATGCCCAGACATACAAACCTTTAAATACCTAACAACACTCCTAGACCTATGACAATAGAATTAACCTCAGACCATGTTCACGGCGGTATCGTAGCACTACTACTCTTACTCCAACTCTGGCATCACCACCGGCTTACCGGCCATATAGAAAGGACCAGCCAGCATATAAATCAAATGTGGGGTCAAATTGGAATATTGACGACCTCTGTAGCTGCAAAAATTGTAGAGCTAGACAAAAAAATAGATGGAAAAGTTGGAAAGGAAGATAAGACTATTTAATTTATGACTATGAGAGATAAACATATAAAAATCGAAGACCTTGAACTAGCTCAGCCCGGTCATGCTAATGGCATTTCATCGCAACTTGCTAGAAAAATCGACTACCACAAGATGGAGATGTCGCTAACTGAACAGGAGAAATTTATAATTATCGAAGAGGCTGCAAAGCATTTCGGTAACTTCCTAACCGCCCTAGGAGTGGATTGGGCGAACGATCCCAATAGCTCTAATACACCTCGAAGAGTAGCAAAGGCTTATATGGAAAAATGGAGAGGCCGTTATGAATGTCTGAACGATGTTACAAGCTTTCCTGCTGATGGCTATGACGGGCTTGTAGTTGAAAGCAACATACCTTTAACTAGCATGTGTAGTCACCATCATGAAACAATTCGGGGTTTTGTAACAGTTGCATACATACCTTCTTTAACAGGTAGGGTTATTGGACTCTCTAAACTAAACCGTATTGTAGAACATTTTGGCAGAAGAGGAGCAATACAAGAACAGCTAACTGTTGCTATCCATAATGCAGTAAATAAAATCTGCGAAGGTAATGAAGGCGTGGCTGTATCTATAGATGCAACACATAACTGTGTATCATGTAGAGGAGTAAAACATCAGGGAGCTTCTATGCAAACTACTAAACTATCTGGATGCTTTTTAACAGAAGATTCAGCCCGTGCAGAGTTTATGATGCATGTTAGTGATGCAGTAAGAAAACGATCTATTATGTAATAGATTTCTGAAAAAGTAGATATTTATAATAAAGGGATATGAACTATTCAAAAATATACTACGATATTATAGATAGAGCACGATCAGAAAGTAGAAGTAAGAAGCAAGGGTACTTTGAAAGTCATCACATACAGCCTAGGTCTATAAAGGGATCTAACACTAAAGAAAATCTAGTACTCTTAACTGCTAAAGAACACTATCTTGCACATATGCTACTAGTAGAAATGTACCCAAGAGGCAGTTACGAGTGGAGAAAAATGATCTATGCAGCAAGTATGTTCTTAGCTATCAACAGTAAACATGAAAGATATCGTCCTTCTGCAAGATTCTACAGTCAAATTCGAGAGGAACTTTCTAAAATTAAAACAGGTGTTCCACGAACTGAAGAGACGAAAGAAAAGATAAGAAAGACGAAAGCTAAAAACCCTAGAATATATACAGAAGAAGAAAGAAAGCTCTTTTCTGAGAGAGTTCAAGGAGATAAAAATCCAATGTATGGAAAAACACATACACAGGAAGTTAAGAATTACCTAAGCTTTTTAAAAAGAGGTGTAAAAAATCCAAAAGTCTCAGAAACAAATAAACAGAGGGTTGGTAAAAAGCTTAGCTACACAAAAGAAATATTGCAGTACGATTTACAAGGACATTTAATAAGTACGTACGTTTCAATAGCTGAAGCAAAAAGACAGACAGGTATCTTAAGTATAAATGGAGCACTTGCAGGAAGATGGAGTACTGCTGGAGGTTATTATTGGAAATATAAAACACAGCAAGAAGTAATATGAAATCTAAAGGTCTCGGCGACAGTATTGCTAAGCTAACCCATGCTTTAGGAATTGATAAGTTAGCTGAGGGAGTAGCGCATATGCTAGGGCAAGAAGACTGCGGGTGTGACCGTAGACGTAAAAAGCTAAACAATCTAGTTAGCTATGTCAATATTCCAGAAGAAAACTATATCTTTACAGAACCAAAGCTATTTGAGGTATTAGACTGTATTATAGTAGAAGGAGCTACTTACCGAGCAGGAGAGAGGATTCTAGTAGATCCTAGCCGGCCTATATACTACCATCTTAAAAGTCTTTTAATTGAAGTAAAAATAAAGCTATGTTAAACGCGTTTCAAATCATCGAAGAAAATCTATTAAAGCTCGAACACTCTCACGGAAAGCCTGCTCAAGTAGGCTATGACCTATCGTTAAAGGCAGTAAGCAGGATAGGTGAAAGATATCCTAATCAACCTTCCTACAAGATAGGTAAGATCTTAAAAGAGAAGACATTGCTAACCACTTACGTGCCTTACCCTGTAGAAGAACTTGATGGAGTGAGAGGGTGGTTACTTCAGCCCGGCACCTACGATATGGTGTTTAACGAAGGATGTAATATACCTGCTAACAGAGTTGCATTTATTAAGCAAAGATCTTCACTAAAGCGCAATGGTGCCTCTATTAACTCACCGGTATTTGATCCGGGCTTTGAGACAGACAATATGGGGACTATTCTAGATGTTACAGTACCTATTTTTATCGAAGAAAATGCTAGAGTAGCTCAGATTTACTTTCACGAATGTGAGCCTGCAGAGCTGTATAATGGACAGTGGATGCGGGATAAACAAAGACATCTTCAAGTTGATAACCTGAAGTAGTTTAACTATCTTTACCGTATGGAAGTATCAAAGAATTACATAACGGTAAATAGTAAAGAAACCCTTCAACAACTTATCCTCCATATACGTCAGAGCGAGATAATTGCTTATGACATAGAGACCGATTCTCTGAACCCTCGCAAGGGTAGGATTATCGGTTTCTCTATTTGCGGACAAGTCGGTACGAGCTTCTATATGCCGGTAATGAAGTATGAGGATGGTGATTTGATTGAACTAGAAATAGAAGGACGTAAATGTCATGACCTAGCTAAGAAGACAATTAGTTTACTGCAAGGTAAAAAGCTTATTGCTCATAATGGTGCTTTCGATCTTAGGTTTACTCGAAACTTTTACGGCATTGATCTCATCTCAGATCTGCATGCAGATACTATCCTACTAGTCCATACAGTAATGGAAGAGGGTGCATTTGGAATGGGCGGATCTACTTTTGGACTAAAGCAGATAGCTCAATTAGTTCAGCAAGAGATCGGGCTGGATGTAGAGAAAGAAGCTAATGAAGAGCAGATAGAGCTTAAAGAGAGTGTGAAACGGAATGGAGGAAGTATAACCAAGGATAATTTTGAGATTTATAAAGCAGATATGGAGGTACTAGCAAAGTACGGTGCAGCAGATACAGATCTAACTCTTAGAATATATCACTACTTCATGACTAAGTTAGTAGAGGAGGGATTGGAGAAGTTCTTCTTCGAAGACGAAGTAATGCCAGTGTACAAGGAAGTAACTATCCCGATGGAAGATCTCGGCGTTAGGTTAGATATCCCATTAATAGAAGAAACTAAAGCAGCTATTGAGAAGGATCTCACTGACCATGCTACTTACGTAATGGAAGAGCTCTTATCTAAGATAGAAATAAGGGGGTGGATAATTGAGAAAGCTCTAGAAGCTTACCCTCCCTCACATAAAGGTACCTTCGCCCAAGAGCTGTTAAAGATAAATAATATAGAACTACCTAAATCAGAAAAGACAGGTAAGTTTTCAATAAACAAATCATCTGTACTAACCCTACCCGAAGGTAACCTAAAGCAATATTTACTGACAGGCAATAAAGACTTGCTAACCTCAGAAGAGCTAACCCGGGTAAGTCTAAAGCTATGGAAAGAAGATAATGACGGTAAGTTCTTCAATATACAGTCTAAAGATCAACTAGGTCAGATTGCTTTCGATGTACTTGGTATAAAACCTCTATCTACTACCACTAAAGGTAAACCGCAGTTCGATGACGACCTTATTGAATCTATCGCCGGTAAACATCCCTGGGCTGAGAAGCTTCGCATATACAATAAGCTACTTAAAATCAAATCTACGTATGTCGATAGATTTTACGAAAGACAAGAAGATGGTAGGTACTACTTCTACTTTAAACAACACGGAACCGTCTCCGGTCGTTACGGATCAGATCTTCAGCAGCTACCCAAGCCTAAAGAAGACGGGGAGGCAGCACCTATTATCGTTCACTACAATAACCTAGTAAGAGCATTCTTAATTGCAGAAGAAGGGAGGGTACTAATTGATTGTGACTACGAATCTTTGGAACCACATTGTTTTGCATCTGTGTCCGGAGATGAAGGATTAAGAGAGATCTTTAATAAGAACCACGACTTTTATTCTACTGTAGCTATTAAAACTGAAAAGCTAGAAGGTGTTAGTGCAGATAAAAAAGCTCCTAATTTCCTTAAGAAGGTAGATCCTGTTAGGAGGAATAAAGCTAAAGCCTATTCACTAGGTATTGCTTACGGTATGGAGTCCTTTGCTCTAGCCAAGACCTTAGATATACCGCAGAAAGAAGCTGAAGAGCTTGTGGAAGGGTACTTAAATGGATTCCCTGGACTGAAGCAGTGGAGATTAAACTCAAGAGCATTTGTAAAGGAGCACGGCTATATAAAGAACAAGGTGGGTAGGATTAGGCATCTACCAAAGGTTAAGCAAATATATGGCTTGATGGAAGACGGTATACTAGACTGGAAGATCAGGAAAGAACTAGAAGCTAGATACGGTAAGGAGAGAGTGACGAGCATATATAGGGACTATAAGAATGGACTGAATAACTGCCTTAACTACCAGCTACAAAGCCTGGCGGCGGCTATAGTTAACCGAGCTGCAGTTGCAATAAACAGAGAGCTCAAGAGGTTGAATATCGACGGCAGAGTACAGGCTCAGGTTCACGACCAGCTAATTATAAATGTACCAGAGGATAGAGCACAAGAATGTGCAGAGATCGTACAAAGGCTAATGGAGACAACCACAGTCCTTGAAGGGGTCACCCTCAAGGCGCCACCCGCTTTATCGAAAAATTTTAGAGATGGACACTAATAGACGCGTGTAATTCCGAAGAAATCCGTTCATATTTATTAGCAGTACCTACCTAATAATTCGACCCAAATGAACGCAGAAATTCTAAAGAATATTGGAGTTATGCTAGGCGGAATCATTGCAGCAATAGCTCCTTACGTCGTTAAGTGGTTGTCGAAAAGACTAAAAAAAGACGAAGAAGGTAAAGATTTTCTTTCAAATACCCAGTGCCGTACCTGGATCAATGAAGCGCTAGTAGATATCCGGGCTACAGTAGGTGCTAATAGAGTTTCGCTAGTAGAGTACCATAATGGAAATACGACGATTAATGGACTTCCGTTCAATTATGCCTCTATGACATATGAGAAGACGGATAGTACTACTAAAGATCTACTAACAACTTACCAAAAAATACCTATCAGCCAACTATGTGAGGTACTGTTAGAAATACATAACAGTTTAGACGGATATATAAAAATCGGACAGGATTATGCCAACAAAACTATCGTTGAGCTAAATAACTACTACGGAGTAGAGACGATGTATGTATTTAGGATCGGAAGTCATATAAAGTACGGGACAGTACACCTAATGTGGATTAATGAAGATCCAGAGTTAACAGAGGAGGATTTAGATAAGGTACATTTTAAGGTGATGTATATCAATGACCTTATGAGTAGAATGAAAAAACATTAGAGATTTTAGGTAGTTTTTCCAATTCTGTATATATTTATATTAAGAAAGAGATACTTGACAGGTCTCTATCTTTATTATTAAATAACCGCTCACCTAATGGGAGCATAAAAACACAGGAGGTTTAAAATGACGTACATCAAGGAATGGGCAATTGACCCTTTCGACATCGTTTGGAAGAATTTCTTCGATGTCAATTCAAATTTCAACACAATTAACCAAAAGATCAACTACCCGGTTGATATCTACGAAACAGCAAATGGGTTATGCTTTGAACTCGCCGCAGTAGGTCTTGAAAAGCTTGATATAGACATTCAAGTAGACGGAGACACATTAAGGGTATCACACGAAGGAGAACAAGATCAAGAACGGAACTATATCACTAGAGGTATAGCAAGACGTTCGTTTGATTTAGCTTGGAAAGTAGCGTCTAAATTTGATCTATCGCAATTAGAAGCTAGATTAAGCAAAGGATTATTAACTATAGATATTCCTTATGCTGAATCCAAAGCACCTAAGAAGGTTACAATTAACTAAGTTTTGAAACCAGAGACCTGTCAGTATCTTTTAAAGTTGTTTTATAGAAGTAGTTTAGCTATATTAGAATATGTTCAAGACTGAATTCATAAAATTTAACGATAGGTTGTATATCTTGAAAAAGACTATAGACGAGAAGTATAATCCTAACGTAGATGCTTGGAAGGAGTATCTAGGAGCCGATACAGTACTTAAAAAAGAGAACATACTTTACTTCGCTGAACTTGTTCCCGATCTCGAAATCATCGAAGATGAGCCTGAGCTACAGAAACAATAACTATTTCATAACATTCACTAAACATTAAATATGTCACTATTAACACCAGTAAACGGTCATGTCATCCTAAAGCCCCTCGAAGAGGAAGAGCAGATGGCAGGCAACATTATCATCCCGGATCTAGGGAAAGAGAAGCCTGAAGTAGGCGAAGTACTCGCAGTTAGCGATACATTTAACTGGCATACCGGTAAGTATGTACCTAGCCAACTCAAACCCGGCAGCAAAGTACTAATCCCCAAAATGGGAAGTCAAAGACTTAGCGTAGGTAACGAAGAGTATTATATCACAAAAGAAACTGAAATTTTAGCAATTATAAACTAAACAAACTATGGTAGAGAATATAACAGGAACTGAACTAAAGAATAAGCTATTAGAGGGCATTAAGAAACTTAACCATGCAGTCTCTTCTACCCTCGGGCCGGGCGGTAGGACAGTCCTAATTGAAGATAAAGTAAACGGCATTAAAGTAACCAAAGATGGCGTTACAGTTGCTAAGGCCTTTACAGAAGTAAAAGACGAAATTGAAAATATTGGAGCTCAGCTTGTAAAGCAAGTATCCGTTAAATCAGCTAATGAAGCTGGAGATGGTACTACCACCTCAACTCTTCTTGCAACTACAATCGTGGAAGAAGGCTTAAAGCTAATTGATCAGGGAACTAATCCTGTAGAAGTTAAGAAAGGTATTGATAAGGTCGTTAAGTTAGTAGTTGAAGAGCTAAAAAAACAAGCTCGCGATATTGACACTGAAGATCAGATCAAGCAAGTAGCTACTATTTCAGGCAATAATGACGAAGAGGTAGGTAACTTGATTGCATCAGCCCTGGAGAAAGTAGGTCGGGAGGGTATTGTATCAATCGAAGAATCTAAGACCGGTGAAACGTTCTTGGAAGTAGTTGAGGGTATGCAGTTTGATAGAGGGTACAAGTCCCCGTACTTTGTGACCAATAACAATACAATGCAAGCTGTTCTAGAAGATCCCTACATCCTCATCTACGACGGCCGAATTAGTACAGCAGCCGAATTGCTACAGGTTTTAACAAAGGTAAATAGTGAAAACAAGTCCTTGTTAATCGTTGCAGAAGACATTGGAGATGAAGCTCTCGCTACGTTAATCGTTAATAAAATGAGAGGCATTGTAAGGGCTTGTGCTGTCAAGGCTCCAGACTTCGGAGAGCGTAAGACCTTATTGCTAGAAGATTTAGCTATCTTAACTGGCGGACAAGTGATCAGTAAAGACAAAGGATACAAGCTAGATAAGCTAACCCCAACTCAATTAGAGCAGCTACTAGGTAGAGCTCGGTCAGTAACTGTAGATAAAGAGGAAACGACTGTTATCGACGGTAAAGGCAGTGAAGAAGCTATTGCAGCTCGTGCCGAAGAGATTAAACAGCAAATCGACCGACCAGGTACATCGCCTTACGAAAAAGAGAAGCTCCAAGAGAGACTAGGTAAGCTAGTAGGCGGAGTTGCAATCGTAACTGTGGGCGGTAATTCTGAGGTAGAGATGAAGGAGAAGAAAGATAGGGTAGAAGATGCTCTGTATGCAACTAAAGCAGCTTTAGCTGAGGGTATTGTACCTGGAGGCGGTATTGCATTGATTAACGCATTTAGCCTCGTTGTAGCCAATACTGTAGGTTGGTCTGAAGATGAGAGAAAGGGTGTTAAGATTATTCACAAGGCCTGCTATGCACCTTTCAAGAAGATCTTGTCTAATGCCGGTATTGAGGATTGGTATTCTATACTCCATGATGTTGGCGTATCGGAAATCGTAAATGGAACCTACGATGCTAAGACAGGAGAGGTAGTGGATCCATTCGTAACAGGATTGCTAGATCCAGCCAAGGTAACGAGAGTAGCACTAGAGAATGCTGCATCAGTAGCTGGGACTATACTAACAACCGAATCGGTAATATTTAATAAGAAGGATGATAAGAAAGAACCAGAAGACCCAATGATGGGAGGGATGGGATTCTAAACAAATAGTTGGCTATATGAAGCCAAGTTCGTAACTTTATTTTATAACCAAAAACAAAAGCACACAGATGAAAAAAGCAATCCTTGCGATGGTAGCTACTGCAACACTACTCGTTGCCTGTAACAACACCACCACAACTCCTGCAACTGTTGATACTGCTAAGGTAGATACCTGCAAAGTAGACAGCTGCAAAGCTAAATGCGACTCGACCAAGAAGGTTGATACTGCAAAAGCTAAGTAATTAGCACACAGGAGTGGCGGAATAGTGATATTAGGTCGACCGATAATCACATAGCGTAGACGTATACCAGTTCTTAGATCTGGTAGGGACTTAGGGGTAACCCTCCCGTGAAGGTGCAAACCCTTCCTCCTGTACAACGTACCCCACTGCATACCGTAAGATCTGCTTTGGGGTCTTTTTTTAATCTTGTAGCTCAACCGGATAGAGCGACAGCCTTCTAAGCTGTAGGTTACTGGTTCGATTCCAGTCAAGATTGCATAGTCAGGTGGCGGAATTGGTAGACGCATGGTAGCAGTTCCAAGTGAGAGTGTATAAACAATACTGAGTATTAGGTACCGCACACTCTAAACACGATACAGGTTCGAATCCTGTCCTGACTACTGAAACTACCCGATACTATTGACACGCACGGCAGCCGAAATGTAAAACCGGTCAATGATTAGGCAATGCGAATAACGAAGGCGGAATACCTCACGGTGCGTAGGTAAATTTCAAAGTCCGCTATCGGGTAGTTTTTTTATTTTGACCCTTAGCTCATTAGGTTAGAGCATCTGACTCATAATCAGAGGGTAGCTGGTTCGATCCCAGCAGGGTCAACTAAAAAAAATAGCAAATGAAAAAAGTTATCTTAACCACACTGATTGCATTATCTAGTCTATATGCCTTCACCCAGGATTTTACAGTTAGTATCTACCAAGTAGACGTACTAGTATATGATAGTAGAACAGAGGAGTATGAGACATATAGGACTACCTACCCCAAAACTATGAAACTCAAAAAATTTGGGAACATGCTAACTATAAACAATGAAGATGAGAGCAACTACCGACTCGGAGAAAAGCTGAATCTAGATATTAAAGACTGTACTAGCTATTTAGCTACAGACAAAGATGGTGTAGAAATGGCAATGCAATTTTGCTTTAGTGAAGATAAGGAGACAGGCACAGTAACTGCTCTATATCTACATAATAAGGCTATCGTATATCGCATTAAACCATGAATAATTGCCGCTATGGTCAAGGGGTTAAGACGCCTCCCTTTCACGGAGGAATCACGAGTTCGAATCTCGTTAGTGGTACCTGAACACAGTAGAGTCTAATTAAGGTTGATTGGGGAAAGCTATATTAGCTGAGGTGCATTGCAGTAAAGCCGATCGTAAAAGCAGATGTCCACTCGCCCATCTTCTGCTTTCCTTACATGCCCTGGTAGCCCAACGGAAGAGGCAACAGTTTTAGGAGCTGTTAAGTGTGGGTTCGAATCCCACCTAGGGCACTTTGAATACCTGGATGGCGGAACAGGTTTACGCGCAGCACTTAAAATGCTGTGGGCAGTAATGCCCGTGCGGGTTCGATCCCCGCTCCAGGTACATAGCTATATAGTTATATTAATATATTACTTAATAAATTTAAGCAATTTCATAGGGGAAGTACCTATTTATTGGTACAAATCATTAAATCAAATTTCCCCATTATGAGAAAGCTAATCAAGCTACTGGTCTTAGTACTAGTTACAAACTGCGTATTTGCAACCGATTACTATATTAGTAATACAGGTAACGATGCAAACAACGGCACCAGCGCCGCAACAGCTTGGGCAACTATTTCCAAATTAAATTCTTCTTGGGCCTCTATCGTATCAGGAGACAGGGTACTATTCCAATCAGGTGGTACATTCTACGGTTCGATTAATGTAACCAAATCAGGAGTTACATTAGGTGCTTATGGAACTGGTGCAAAACCAATTATTACAGGCTTTATCACACCTACATCTTGGAGTAATACTGGCACAAATCTTTGGGCTACTAGCATTTCTACAACTCTTAACAATATTAGGCTTCTTACACTCAATGGTCAAATAGTTAGAAATGGTAGATTTCCTAACTATGTAGACGGGTTTGCAGCATGGATTAGATATACTAATCAATTAGGTGCGGTGACACCAGTTAATGTTACATCAGCTACAGCAATTTCACCTTCTTATGTTGGTGGTGAGCTGGTTCTTTTTAAGAACAACTGGAACCTTGATGTAATGCCTATTAATTCTATTTCAGGTACAACAATTAATTGTACCAATCCTGCTGGCATGTATGGAATAGCTGCTAATCCTTATATTGGAGGTTGGGGGTATTTTGTACAGAACAATCTTGCAACACTTGATCAGCAAAACGAATGGCACTTTAGCAACTCTACAAAGTTGCTTACAATGTTTTCTACAAGCAATCCTTCCACTCTTGGAACTATTAAATTTCCCACTCTTACCACGCTTATTACACTAGGAGGCAATACTAATATTACTATTGATGGTCTTGATGTACAAGGTTGCACTGAAAAAGCCATCACTGGAAGCGGTTCAAATGTTACAATTAGAAACTGCTATGTAAGATTTGCTCAAGGATGGGGTATTGATTTAAGAGGTTCTAATGCACTTATAGAAAACAACTTAGTTAGAGATATTGGTTCTAACGGTATTTGGGTGACAAATAGTGCAACTATTAGAGGTAATACAGTTGAGACTTGCGGTAATATCGAAGGTCTTGCTGGTTTAACTAATAGCGGAGCAGGTACACAAGGTAACCAAGATAACCAGCATACAGGTATTGAAATAGAAACGGGTAGTAGTTCTGCTGTAACCTGTAGTCAAAACATTATAGATTCTATTGGATACGCTGGTATTAGATTCTATGGAAGCAATATCACCCTAGAAAAAAATGTTATTTCTTTTCCTTGTATTGCAAAATCAGATGGAGGTGGTATTTATGCTTGGGATCAAGATGGCACTATCACTTTTACAAATAGAAGAGTAAAAAACAATATTATATTAAACTCAGGTAAGTTTCTTTATGGTACAGGTACTCCTGGTTTAAATACAAACTCTTATGGTATATATTTTGATGGAGGTGTAAGAAATGTATTATGCGATAGTAATGTTATAGGTCCTAATTTTTATAGTCAAAATGGAGATTGTACTACTCCATATAACACAATTCCATCAAACAGTACAACAACAAACGATGATGCTGCAATTATGTTAAATTTTGCAGTGAATACTACACTAAGAAGAAATATTGTATTTGGATGGCCTGACGCTATAGAAATGTGGAGATATCCTGGAAGATCAGAACCAATTGGTAATAGATTTGTAGATAATGCATTATATGTAAATCAAGCAGCAATTCCAAGTAGTTCGTGTACTTGGAACCAATCGTTCCAATATCATAGTCTCGATAATGCTACATCGGCAAACTTACAGACATACATTCAAAACATGGGTGTAATGGATAGTAACTATGTTTCTGATTTTTCTACCAGTCCTTTTCTTTATAAAAGTCAGTCATTCTTTGGACCAGCTACTAAACTAGCTGCTTGGAGAACATTTAGTGGTAAAGATATTAACTCAACTACATTCCCATCAACCACTCCTGACTTTCGATACAATGCTACATCCACTCCTTTTACTTATTCATTTCCTGGTTTAAGTAAAATAGATTTTAGAGGTGTTGTATATAATAATAGTGTAGTAATTCCTCCTTACTACGGCAATATCTTCTTCCCTAACGGTAACGCAACAGGAGGTACTCCGCTATCAGCTACAAGTACTGCAACATCAATTGCCTGTAATGGAGGTAACTCAACGGTAACAGTAGCTGCTACAGGCGGTACAGCACCTTATACAGGTACAGGAACATTCACTCGCACAGCTGGTACCTATACATTTACAGTAACAGATGCAGCAGGTGGTAGCGCAACAACATCTATTACAATAGCTCAACCCACAGCATTGGTTGCTGCTAATCCAACAGCCCCGGCTATTACTAGTGTAGGTGGTACAACAACAATATCACAACCTGCACCTACAGGCGGAACTGCTCCTTTCACCTACCAATTAGGTACCGGTGTAATACAGGCTACAAATACATGGAGTGGAATAGCTGCTGGGTCGTATTCAATTACTATCAAAGATGCAAACGGATGTACATTAGTTAAAGTAATAACTATTGCTCCTTTTGTAGCACCGTCAATTATAGTAGCTGCTGTGTTAACATCACCCATTGCTTGTAATGGCGGTTTAGCCACAATAACAGTAACAGCGACTGGCGGTACACCTCCGTATACAGGTACAGGTACATTTACTCGCACTGCAGGTACTTGGTCGTTTACTGTTACTGATGCAGCAGGAGCTACGGCAACATCATCAATAACCATAACCCAACCTCCCGTGTTAACTGTAACAGCAACTGCAACACCAATCACCTGTGTAGGTGGAAATTCAACTGTAGTAATCAGTGCTACAGGCGGTACACCACCTTATACCGGTACAGGTACATTTACCCGTACAGCAGGTACTCATACATTCGTAGTAGTAGATGCTAATGGATGTTCAATAACGACGACTGTAACTGTAAACGATCCACAAGTAATTACACCAACTGTAACCATAGGATCAGTAGTATCACCCGGATCTGTATTAAGGGTAGATCCACCTGTAATTATTACATCCTTACCAACTGCAACATCAGACATGAGTGTAGTAATATTTCCTAACCCAACAACAGGTAGATTTAATTTAGAATTAAAAACAACATCTAGGAAAACAGTTAGCATTTTTGTCTATAGCTTAGAAGGTAGGATTGTATTTCAAACCTCAGGAGCACCTAAAGACAGGTATGTATTCGGTAATAGCTTAATTGCAGGTATGTACACAGTTAAAGTAATCCAGGGCGAAGACGTTAGA
>Ga0214921_10004892_pt1 | contig 19314 bp, 13 predicted proteins | sample LL1505_MetaG_FD_177992 | JGI IMG/M metagenome (GOLD analysis project Ga0214921, IMG submission 177992) | Freshwater microbial communities from Lake Lanier, Atlanta, Georgia, United States - LL-1505 | ecosystem: Environmental > Aquatic > Freshwater > Lake | place: USA: Georgia | collected... | reverse complement strand
TGTATACAACTATAATATTTTTAAGTTATAAATATTTAGTAACTTAAAAATATTTAAATTTAAAAAAATATTTAATAAAATTTAAATTGAATATAGTTATAATAAACACAAATAATGATTGCTTATCATAAACATATCTTTTAATAAATATAATAATTATAATAAAATTATTTTATAATTAATTATAATATGGAATTTTTGCGTAATAAACAAAAATTAATCAAAATTGCAAAATCAAAAGGTTTAAATTTAGATGAATTTTTATTTAATAAATATAATAATTATAAATTTAAATATTTAAAATCCAAAAAATCTATGTCTGGTGGAAAATATAAAATAGGTGCTAAAGATTCAACACCTTTATTAGAAGCAAACTTAAGTCTAGTAAATGCTCATGGTTCTATTGATATTGAAACATGGTATGCATTACCTGAAAATGTATATTTGATGGTAACTGCAGACATTGGTGGTATAACATGTGGTAATTATAATATGATATTTAATAAATTAATTAATGATACTAATGCTAGAGATAATCTCAAAACTATTCTAGAAACTGTATCAAAAGATAAAATTGTTGGTTCAGCAGATAAAATAGTTAGAACTATATATGAAGGAGGTAATATTATGTATGAACCAGGAGATTTAATACCTAAAATTAATTTAGAGTATCATAATAATTCAATTTCTGGTTCGGCTAAAGTAATTTATGGTATTTTTAATTATAAATCTATTATACATGATGATCATACAAAAATAGATATACTAAAAGAATATGATAATTTATTAAGATTAGGACCTGAAATAGTTATTGAAAGATTAAACAAATTTAAAATAGGTACTAAAATTAATAAGAACAGATTAATAAAATTAATAAAAAAACTTAAAAAAAAACGTGTAGATTTTGAACTTGCTTTTAATGAATTTATGGTTGATGATAAATATAAAAAATATATTTCACAACCGTATAATTTAGATTTTAGTGAAATTAGAGATAATGAAGACAATATTTTTTTAACAATGATAGTGAGCTTATTTTATAAACCTGATGCAGATGTCAATACCTATTCTAACTCAATTAAAGATATTATTGATAAATTAGATAAATCTAAATTAAACTTAATAGTATTAACATCATGTTTACATACTAAAAATGTATTAATGAGAATTTTTAATAATAAAACTAATATTCCTGATTCATTAATTCATTATAATGATAGATCTGGAGAATCTCAATTAGCTGGTGAATATTTTAAAAATGCAGAATTACTTCCAACCTATGTACATACAAAAGAAGAAGAAGATAAAGTGATTGAATTTTTACATTTATATAAAGATTGGACTGCAAATAAAGAAAATATAACATATATTTTAGAAGAAGAAATAACACATTTATCTTTAAATACCCATTTGGTTACAATACTCATGGATTGTATAATAAATAATAATCATCAAGTAATAAATTTATTAAGAACTAATATTCATTTTAGTTCAAAACAACTCCAAGATATAGGAACAAGAATTGTATACTCTCATGAAATTGAAAAAACTAATGATGCACTAATTGAATTTTTTAAATTTAAAGAATTTAAAAATCCAAATTTTAAAATTAATTACATGTTATTATATTGTGTTTTTGAAAGGAATAATAAAAAGAAATTGTGGGATGCATTAATTGTAAATAATATAGAATGGTATTCATATGATGAATATTCATCAGGATCAAATATATCAATAATTATAAAGTTAATCACAAGGTATGATGAGTTAGAAATTAAAGATGAAGATCGTTTAAAATTAATTAAATTATTTTTCACTCATAGTACATTTAATTTATTAAATCATATATTAGGAAATATATATTCAATTCATGATTCAGTTATTGAGAATCTTGATCTATTTTCATCTATTATTATTTCAAATATTGATAAAAATAAAATACCACAATTATTAATTCAAATTAGATTATCTAATTTAACTATATTTAATAAAATAATAAATATTTTATATTCAAATAAACTATTAAAAAATATTAAAGAATCAGATGTAACAAATCTATTAATTAATTTAATTAAAGATGAGTATAATATTAATATTGATTCATTAAATAATTTAATTGAAAAATTAAAATTACTTGCTATAAATATTAATTTACCTAATGAATTTGGGTATAATTTATATTCATATTTAGTTGCAAAACATACTTGTAGTATATCCAGGGCAAAATTTGAAGAATCTAAAGCAGATAGTGAATCTTCAAAAGAATATATAAGAAGAGAAATAATTGCAAGAGAAACTAAACAATTAGAAATAATTCAAAAAATAGAAGTATTAGGGTTTACAAATAATGGTCGTATAATTAAAGATATACCATTAGATTTTACTGGATTAGATTGGGATTCATATATTGATAATGTTAGTTGTAAAAATTATATTGGTTAATAAATAATAGTATAAAAATTATTATTTAATAATTTATATTTTTTTCTAAATTATATATATATGAGTAGTCCTGTGTTTAGACATGAATATCAACGTAAAACTAATAAAAAAGGTGTAACTGAGCTTATAAAAGAAGGAATGATGGATGGAGAAAAAGGTTTATCTTTTGTTATGACTAAAAAAATTGGCGATAAATTCCATCGTATTAATGTACTCGAAACTAATAAAGATACATTTGAACTTAAAGAAAAAATAGATGAAAAAGAAACTACCAAAGAAATTGATATGGCTGAACTTAAAAAAATGATTAAATCTAATAAAGATTTAGCATTTGTAAAAAATTATATTGAAAATGAACGTAGCGATTTCCATGGAGGTGCTAAGAAATCTTCTAAGAAAGTATCTAAAAAATCATCTAAAAAAGTATCTAAAAAAGCATCTAAAAAATCATCTATGCGAGGTGGTGCTAAGAAATCATCTAAGAAAGCATCTAAAAAATCATCTAAAAAATCATCTAAAAAAGCATCCAAAAAATCATCTATGCGAGGTGGTGCTAAGAAATCATCTAAGAAAGCATCTAAAAAATCATCTAAAAAATCATCTAAAAAAGCATCTAAAAAAGCATCCAAAAAATCATCTATGCGAGGTGGTGCTAAGAAATCTTCTAAGAAAGCATCTAAAAAATCATCTAAAAAATCATCTAAAAAAGCATCCAAAAAATCATCTATGCGAGGTGGTGCTAAGAAATCATCTAAGAAAGCATCTAAAAAATCATCTAAAAAATCATCTAAAAAAGCATCTATGCGAGGTGGTGCTAAGAAATCTTCTAAGAAAGCATCTAAAAAATCATCAATGAATGGTGGAGCGAAAAAAGTATCCAAAAAATCATCTAAGAAATCTACTAAAAAATAAATTTTTTATTTAAAAAATCCATTTAAATATTGATTTTTTAAATTATATTATATGCTCAAACTATTATTTATAAATCTTTTTGTTATTGTAAATACTTTTACAAGTATTATTACATATAATAGATTTAGTAATAGACTTTACAGATTAAATTATAAAAAGAAAGATCTTAAAAATATAGATCATAAAATAAATTTATATAAGGATAGAATGATGAAATTACTTAAAAATAAAAATGAATTATTAAAAAATATTAGTGGATTAAATTTACATTCAGATAAAGATATTAATAATTATTTAAATAATATGGTAAATAATAAAAATTTTCAGGATGATAATGATAATGATGAAGATCCTGATTTTGAAGAAGATGTTGATGATATAGATGACGAAGAAATAGATTATAATAATCCTATTAATCGACAACAACCAAGATTTAGAATTATAATTACACCGAATGGTCCTCAGAGTGAACTAAAAAAAGATGATTCTAATTTTAAAAGTGAAAACTTTGAAATAGTTAAAAATAGTTCTTTTAGTTTTAAAGATGTTGGTGGTTATGAATTAATTAAAGAAGAATTAATGCAATGTGCAGATATGCTTGTTAATTATACAAAATATTCTAAATATAATGTAAGAACACCAAAAGGAATTATATTAGAAGGTCCTCCTGGTAATGGTAAAACTCTTTTAGCTAAATCATTTAGTGGAGAAATTAATGTTTGTTTTATTCCTGTTTCTGGAGCTCAATTTCAAGAAAAATATGTTGGTGTTGGTTCTTCTAGAATTAGAGAATTATTCAAATTAGCAACTGAAAATATTCCATGTATTATATTTATTGATGAATTAGATGCACTAGGTAGACATAGATCTACTGAAACATCTTCACATGCCGAACATGATTCAACATTAAATGAATTATTAGTTAATTTAGATGGTTTCAAATCAACAAATGGTATTTTTATAATTGGTGCTACAAATAGAATAGATTTATTAGATACTGCATTAACAAGACCAGGAAGAATTGATAAAAAAATTTATGTAGGTAATCCAGATCGCAAAACTAGAGAATTTATTCTAAATATTCACATGAAAGGAAAACCAATTGATGTAAATGTTAAAATAGATGATTTGATTGAAATGACAAATGGATTTTCAGGAGCTCAAATTGAAAATTTATTAAATGAAGCAATGCTTTATTCTTTACGTAATAAACGTGAAATTATTTTGAGAGAAGATTTGGAAATTATTTCAAATAGAATATTAGTAGGATTTCAATCAACCGAAAATAAATTATCACAAGAAATGATATATCAAGTAGCTATACATGAAATGGGTCATGCACTAATTGGTTTATTTACAAAATATAAAAAATTAGTTAAAGTTACTATTAATTTATGGTCACCTAAAAGTCTAGGATTTACTTTATTTGAAGCAGATGAAACTAATAGTAACTTGGTAACAAAAGAAGGTTTAATTAATGAATTAATGGTTTTACTTGGCGGACGTGTTGCAGAAGAAATTTTTTTTGATAAAAAAATATCATCTGGTGCTTCACATGATTTAGAACAAACCAAAAAAATTGCAGAAAATATGGTTGTTAATTTAGGAATGGGTTATAAAGTTATTTTCCCATCAGGATCAGATAAATATAAAGAAATGATTGATAAAGAAATAGAAGATTTGATTGCAATTGCATATCAAAGAACTAGAATTTTATTATTAAGTTCAGAAATATTATTAAAAGAATGTGCTGAATTATTAGTTATTGAACATGAAATTAAACCAGATATTATTATAAAAAAAATTAAAAATAGATATCCATATTTAGAAAGAAATTTATAAAAATATATAGATTTTCTATTATATAATATATATATTATATAATGGGTAATATTTCTAGTGCATTTGGTCCTGATTCACCTGTGAAGAAAGAACCAAAAAAAGAAGAAACTGATAAAGAACCTAAAAAAGAAGAACCTGCTAATCAATATTTTATTAATGCAAAATTATCTATGCCTTTAATTCCTCCAAATTTAATTATTAAAATGAAAAAACATCGTAAAAAATCTACTTTACCAGCAGATAAAAAAATAGATCATGACTTTAATAAATATATAAAATATAAAGAAAAATATTTAATGATGAAGAATAATTCAAATTAATTTTTATATTTTTTATGGTATTCCTGTTGACCGTTGTAATCGTTGTGGAGGTGGTGGTATCCTTGGTAACTGCGGAGGTGAAGAAGGCGGTGTTCCAAAATAACTTTGTGACATTCGTAATGGTTGTGGAGGAGGTAGTGATAAGAGTCCAAATGGTTGTGGAACAGGTGGTTTAGGTAGTGATGATTGTGAAGGTGATAAAGATTGATGACTATGTAATGGTTTTGGTAGTGGAAGTAAATTACTAAAATCATCAGATTGATGAGATACTGAACCAGTACTTTCATCAACATCTTCGCTAACAGAATGTAAACCAACAGATTCACTAATTTCAGCATCTAAAGTTCTTAATTCATCATTATTAAAATTATGTGATTTATATCTTAATCTTTTAGGAGGACCACCTGAAGGACCACCTGGAGGACCCCCTGGAGGACCACCTGGAGGACCACCTGAAGGACCACCTGAAGGACCACCTGAAGGACCACCTGAAGGACCACCTGAAGGACCATAATAAGGAGCAGGTAAACCAATATATTGATTATAAATAAATCCTCTAAAATCTTTACTATTAGAACTCATATCACTTAAATTTTTATAAAATAAATCATATACTATTTTTGCCATAGTTTTAATTTTAACTAAATCATTTGGCATACTAAAATCATCATTTTTAATAATTAATTTATTTTTAATACATATTCTATACACTGTTGGATTTAATTGAAATGTTGAATTAATATCATTAGAATAAATTACATTATAACATTCTTCTATTTCTTCTAATAAATCAAATAATGCATCTCTTGAATCTAAATATGTAGGTAATAATTGTCCTAATGAGATTGTTTCATAAATTTGTTTAAAATTATATCTAGACACAATATCATTTAAATATCCACCAGTAATTTTATTATATTCTAAAAGATCATAAACTTTACTAGCAGCACCTAAATTATGATTTAAATATTCTTGATTTATTATAAATAATAATTTCCTCCAATTATGATATAATTCAATTAATTTATCACGAATTGATTTAGTATCGTAACCTGGACTAGATTTAAATGAAAAAAAGTTAGTAATATTAAATCGTGAATCTTCTAGATTTAAAATATTTAATATAGTAATCTTAATTACTATTTCAAATTTATCAATAACAGATTGTAAAACTGCATCAGGTAAAGAATTATTTTGAATAATAAAATTAATATTCTTAATTATATTTTTTATTCCTAAAAACTGATATAAACTATGCATATCACCTCCTTCTTGATAAAATTTTTTCAATTTATTATATTTAGCTTTATATTTTAAATATTTATTTCGAAACATAGAATCTATATATAATATTAAATAGAAAATTAATATTATATTAATATTAAAATAAATTAATTAAACAAAATTAATAATTAGCGAAATTCATAGACTCCACGTACTCGTAATCATCCCAATCATTTAGTTCATTCTTGTAATACTCGTCCATCACATAATTCTCATAAGAAATAAAAGTCGGATGCTCGCTATCGAGCGTCTGTTCATACAGACGAGTCTGTAGAACGCGATTTACGCGTACTGCTCGAATCTTCTTATCATTAATAATTCGTGCTGCTCGAGCTTTGGTAATCATAGCTTCACGATCAGAAACTTCCGTAATTATAGTCTTGGACTTGCGGTCCAAGTTACGCCTCGAATTGCTGGTAGCTTTCTTCTTGGGATCACGAATGTCCTTGACAGAACGAGCCTTGTATGCCTTGCGAGATGGGAAAAAAGAGTCCATCTTGAACAAAGGTAGTGTAAAATTTAAAATATAAAATAGTTAAACAATAAAAATTTCAATTTTTTTTGGAAAAAAATTACAAGCAATTTTTTTTTGATATAAATTACAAGCAATTTTTTTAATATAAATTACAAGCAATTTTTTTTGATATAAATTACAAGCAATTTTTTTCAAATATATTAATTAATAAAATTATTTTCTATATAATTTTATTAATGTCATCAGAAAAATCCTTAGAAGATACATATGTTAAATTATCACCAATCGAACATGTTTTGAAAAAACCTGGTATGTATATAGGTGATATAGACTTTCGGAAAGAAAAACAATTTATATTTAATAAAAATAGAATTATTCAAGAAGAAATCAGTTGGTCCCCTGGATTATATAAAATAGTTGATGAATTAATAGTTAATGCATACGATCAATCAATAAGAGATAAAACTATGACTTTTATTAATGTAAATATTAATACTGAATTTTTTAGTATATATAATAATGGTATTGGTATTGATGTTATATTACATCCAAAACATAAAATTTATATTCCAGAATTAATATTTGGTAATTTATTAACATCAACTAATTATAGTGATACTGAAGAAAGAATAACTGGAGGTACTCATGGTTTAGGTGCTAAATTATCAGCCATATTTTCAAATAAATTTATTATAGAAGTATGGGATATAAAAAGAAAATTATATTATCATCAAACATTTGAAAATAATTTGAGTAAAATATCAAAACCTAAAATAATTAAATCAAAAGAGAGTGGTGGAGTAAAAATAACAATTTACCCTGATTTTAATAAATTTAAAACTAATAATTTTAGTAAAGAAATGATCCAACTATTAGAAAGAAGAATAATCGATTTAACAGGATTATGTAAATTAAAAATTATTTTAAATGAAAAAGAAATTAAACAAAATAATTTTGAATCATATCTAAAATTATATCAATCAGACCAACCATGGTTTATAGGAACATGTATAAAAAATAATATGTGGGAATATGCTATTAGATTTAATGATCTTAAAAATATAGATTCTGGTACAAATATTTCATTTGTAAATGGAATATATACTAATAGGGGTGGTAAACATTTAGAATATTTTATGGATTTGTTATTAGAAAAGTTTCAAAAAATAATTTCTCCTGATATAACAAAAAAATTAATTAATGATTATTTAACAATTTGTTTAAAAGCTTCTATAATTAATCCAACATTTAATTCTCAAACCAAAGAAGAATTAAATACTCCAATAAGTAAATTTGGTTTCACATGTAATATCTCTGATAATTTTTGGTCAGAAATAAAAAAATCAGAACTTATTAATCAATTAAAACAAGTTATTTCTTTATCTAATCAAAAAATCTTATCAAAATTAGATGGATCAAAAAAATCTAAAATTAAAAATTTACCAAAATTAGAAGATGCTAATTTTGCTGGGACAAAAAAATCAATAGATTGTATATTAATATTAACTGAAGGTGACTCTGCAAAGGCAACCGCAATATCTGGTATATCAGCTATTGCAAATGGTAGAAATATTTTTGGTGTATATCCACTAAGAGGTAAATTATTAAATGTTCGTGAAGCATCAACATCTCAAATAAATACAAATCAAGAAATAATTGATATGAAAAAAATATTGGGCTTAAAATCAGGTATAACCTATAATAAAGAAAATCTTAATGAACTTAGATATGGAGCAATTATGATAATGACGGATGCTGATGAAGACGGATCTCATATTAAAGGATTAATAATAAATTTTTTTGATTATTTTTTTCCATCGCTATTAGAAATAAAAGGATTTATTCAAATCTTAGTTACACCACTTGTTAAAGTTACTAGAGGTGATAGGATATTAAGTTTTTCCAATTTGAGATCATATAAAATCTGGAAAGATAAAACAAATGATAATAATTTATGGAAAATTAAATATTATAAAGGTTTAGGAACATCAACTTCAAAAGAAGCTGGTGAATATTTTCAAAATTTAGAGAAAAATAAAATTAATTTAATTAAAGATAATAAATCTAATAAAGATATTTTATTAGCATTTTCAAAAGATAAAGTTAGTGATAGAAAATTATGGTTACAAGATTATAATCCAGATAATATTCTTCAACTTGAACCACCAACAACTATAAATATTGAACAGTTTGTTAATCAAGAACTAATACATTTTTCAAATTATGATAATTTAAGGTCTATCCCTTCTATTTCAGATGGATTTAAACCATCACAAAGAAAAGTTTTATATGGATGTTTAAAAAAGAATATTACATCTGAATATAAAGTTGCTCAATTAGCAGCTGCAATAGCTGAAATATCTGCTTATCATCATGGAGAACAATCTCTAGTTTCAACAATAATCAATATGGTTCAAAACTTTGTAGGATCTAATAATTTAAATTTACTAGTTCCTATGGGACAATTTGGTACCAGATTAATGGGAGGTAAAGATCATTCATCTGCCCGTTATATTTATACATTATTAGAATCATATGTTAATAAAATATTTATTAAAGAAGATACTGAAATATTAGAATATTTAGATGATGATGGGAAATTAATTGAACCTAAATATTATTTACCAATTATTCCATTAATTTTAGTCAATGGGACAGAAGGTATTGGGACTGGTTTCTCAACATTTGTTCCTAATCACAATCCAAAAGAAGTTATTGTTTGGTTAGAGAATAAATTATTAGGAAAAAAGAATACTAGATTAATACCATATTATAAAAATTTTAAAGGGCGTATAATTAAATTTGATGATATAACATGGATAAGTGAAGGGGTAATAGAAATTATAAAAAATGAATTAATTATAACAGAATTACCAATAAAATATTGGACGAATGATTATAAAGAATTTTTAGAAGATTTAATTTATGAAAAGAAAAGTGAATTATTTAAATCATATAGTAATCAAAGTTCAGATGTTGAAATTAAATTTATTTTAAAAATAGATGATTTGGAAAAAGTTAATAAATTAAATATATTAGATGAAAATGGAATGAATAATCTATATAAATATTTACATTTATATAAAACAATAAAACAATCAAATATGAATTTATATACAACAGATTATAAAATTAAATTATTTAAAACAGCTGATGAAATTATATTAGAATTTTATAATTGGAGATTAGGATTTTATGAAAAAAGAAAACAATTAATACTAAGTAAATTAAATGATAATATTAAATTAATATCAAGTCAAATTAAATTTATTACTTTAGTAATTGAAGAAAATGGTAAAATATTAAAATTAAGCGATGATGATTTAGAAAAATATTTAATTAAAAATAAAATAATTAAAATAAATAATAATTATGATTATTTAACTAATATGACTTTTAAACAGATTACTAAACAAAATTTAGATAAACTAGAAAATAAATTAAAAGAAGTTAAAAAAGAATATAAAATTATAGATTCTAAATCTGATAAAGAAATGTGGTTAAATGATTTAAATAATCTAAAAATTATTTTATAATTATATACTAGTTCCAATACTGATATTAACTTGATAAGCTTCTGGAACATTTATATTCATTAATTGATCATTATTTATTGGACATGCTATTTGTGGAATACTAATTATTACAGGAGGAGATTTATAATTATGACTGCTTAATTTATAACCAAAAAATATTATAATTAATAATAATGAAAATAATATTAATAATGTACAACAAATTGAATAAATAATAAATTCAATTACAACTGCAGTTTTAAATATACCACAATTATTAATTTTAATATATAATACAACTGACCATGAATTAAAAATAAATACAAATAATTTTAGTATATCATATTTAAATTCATTATTTATAATATAAGAATTATATATATACACACAAAATATTAAATTTAGAAAAGCTTTAATAATTGTGAAAATGCAGACTTCATTTTCAAAATTATTTTTCTTGTTGATCATGAATATATATAGAAATGTTATAACTATTTCATAAATTGATAATATTAAAAATAATATTATCATTATTTTAGGTACAGTATTATTAGGTTGTCTCATAATTTAATAATACAATTTGTATAAAAATAATTAAATTTCAATATTTTATAATTTTAAATTCTAGTTCCAAAACTAATATCTACTGGTTGAGCTTCTGGAATTTGAATATTAACAAGGGGATAAATTTATATTTAGGTTGATCCATAATTAAATATTAAATTTAATAAAATTATTTTATTTCAAAGTTTATATTATTAAATAGTTTATAATAAGATTAATTATATTATTATAAAATTAATTTCTATAATAAATAAATATGATTATAAAATTATTTTTGATTGCAATTATTTTATATATAGTTATTAATCAACTTATGGAAACTAACAAAAATCAACCAGTTATTGTTAAACCAGTAATTAATATATCTCCAGAACAAATAAAAGTCCCTGAACAAGTACAACTCCCTGAACAAATAAAAGCACCTGTTCAAATAAATCAACAAACAAGATTACAACATAATGTAATTGACGATGAAGATAGTGATAATACTAGAAGACTTAATAATAACCAACAAATTCAAATACAACGTGTTGAAAGAATGTCAAATAATAATGTTCAAGAATTTGATCGTCCTTTACCTTGGACTAAAATAATATATATTGAAGAAGATGAGTTTCCATATTATTATCATTTTAAGCCAGTGATTCCATCATTAAATGACTTTGAAAAATGGAAACAAATCATTCCAAATATTGATTTTAATCCAAACTCTAGAGAATTAATAATACCAAGCAAGGATGAAGCAAGTGCATTAGCAATTGCTAATTTAATATGCATAAATTTTTCAGGTCAAATGACTATGCAAGATATATTAAATAAAGATTTAATTAGAATTTCCATAACTAAAGCAAAAACACATGAATTAGTTAGAACTAAATTAAAAGAACAAATTATGGAAGTTTTATATGGTAAAGCTTTTAATAAAGTCCAAACAAATTATGAAGAAGATCTAGCAAAACATAATATTAATGAAATTGGAAATAATAATATTCAAAATAAACCAATAAGTTTAAAAAGTGATAATTTTAAAGATACCTTTCATCATTTTTCGGATAATATAATTAATAGTAATGAAGTAGATGCATATGATAGTAGTAATTATTCATATTTATAAATAATTAAAATATAGGAATCATCATTTTAGAGTTATATAAATATTTAAATCGATAATCAATTTTTAATTTCCCTATTTTAATATAATTGTACGCTTTATAAATAATTTCTTTATCTTCTTTTAATATTTTATCAAAATAAATTAAAATATTACCATTTAATGGTAAAATACTTAGTAGAAAATCTTTATTTTTTTTTAAATTATCACCAATTAATCCAACAATTTCTTGTTTACTATTATTCTGTACTAATTCTTTATAAATAGTAAATACTTTTTCAACAAATTCTCTATTATTTTTTAAATCTTCACTAATATGTTGAAATATTAAATAATCTTTTTTTAATACAAGTTCAAATACTTTCAATATAAATTCTGGATCTTTTTTAAAATCTTCATTCATATATTGAAGTATAGATGAATTCACAGTTATAATTTTTAATATAATATCTTTACTTAAATATTTTATTATTTCATTATTTATATTATATGCATTTAATATAAAATCAGTATTACTCTTTAATGATTCATTTATAAATTGAAAAATAGCATGATTAACATTAATACATTTTAATATAAAATCCATATTACTCTTTAATGATTCATTTATATATTGGAATATATTCGGATTAATACCTATTGCTTTTATAATTAAGTTCATATCATTTTTTAAACTAGGAATTAAATATTCAAATATTATTGGAGTTTTTTTTATTTTTTTTAGAATTATTTCTTCATCCTTAATATAATTAAATACTTTCATATTAAATTTTGGATCATTTCTTAAATCAATATTTAAATATTTATATAATTTATTATTAGATATTATTGTTTTTAAACAATATTTAAAATCTTTTATATATGAAAATAATTCCTTAATATTACTTTTATTTCTAAAATAATATTCACCAAATTTATTATTTTTTTTTCCTAATTCTATTATAAATTTATTATCAATATCATCATTTTTTTTTAACAAATCACAAAATAGTTTAAAACAATCATCTATATATTTATTATCTGTATTAAGTACATTAAAGATTAATAATATATTTTGTTTATTTTTTATAAAAATATCAGGTATTTTTGATAATGAATTATAATTTTTTGAAACAGCAATTTTAATCATTTCAATATCAATTAAAGGCGATGAACTAATATTTGATAGATAAGGAGAAGAAAAATTAGTATGTCTATCATTATTTAAATATTTAATAATAAATTCTTTATTTTTAATATTATCTGGTGATTTATAGGTTTTATTTTGGAATTTTTCATTTTTAAACAATTTAGATCCAACACTTGATATAGCACAATTAAATATTTCATTTTCATCTTCTTTAAGTGAACATTTATTAATCTCAGCTTCTTCTTTTTGCATTCTCATTCTTTCTTCAAATTCTCTTTTTTCACGTTTCTTTTGTCTTTCTTGGTCTTCTTTAATTTTCCTTTCTTCTTTAGATAAAGGTAAACCACCATTTAATTCTAAATATTTTTGTTTGTACATGATATATTTTTTAAAAAATCTATCATCTAGGATTCTATTTCTTTCAGAAATAGAATTGTTATTTAGATATTTCATAAACGAAATATCTAAATTATGACTATCTTTGTTCCCATCATAAATTATATCATTTATGTTTATATGATTACCAATTTCTTCATTTTTCATATAATATATTGAGGAAAAAAAATTTAAATATAAATTATAATATAGAATGATTAAAATTGATAAACCTAAATTTGACCTTAGAGATTTTGTTGGAGGTACGCTTGATAATAATATAAAATATGTATTTATTAAAGATCCTACATTAGAAAAATCATTTGTAACAGTAGCAGTTAATATAGGATCCTATTCAAATCCAAAAGATTATGATGGTTTAGCACATTTTTTAGAACATATGTTATTTATGGGTAGTAAAAAATATCCTGATGAAAAATATTATTTTGAAGAATTAAATAAATTAGGTGGTTATTCTAATGCATATACTGATTCTATGGAGACTGTATATTATTTCACAGTTTTTGATGATGGACTAGCTAAAATATTTGATATATTTAGTAGATTTTTTATAGATCCATTATTTGCAGAAGATTCTGTTCAAAGAGAAATTAAAGCAGTTAATAGTGAACATAAAAAAAATATAAATAGTGATATGTGGCGTAAACATCAATTTACTATAGATTTAATGAATAAAGATTCTGGTCTAAATAATTTTGGAACTGGATCATTAAATACATTAGATAAGAAAGATATTAGAGAAAAATTAATTGAATTCTACAATAAATATTATACTTCAAATAATATTTCTATATGTATAGCATCTTCAAAATCATTTGAAGAATTAAAAAGTATAATTGATACATCTTTCGGTTTAATAAAGAAAAATGATAAACATAATAAATTAAAAATTATTAAACCACTTTATAGTGAAAATAAATTAAATTCATATCATCTTAAAACATTATCAAATATATATAATATTTCATATATTTTTGAGATACCAAAACAAAAAAAATATCTTAAATCAAAATATTTTTCTATATTTGAAATGATTTTATTGAATAAATCTGAAAATTCTATTTATTTTTATTTATCAAATATGGGATATTTGAATAGTATAAATATTGATATTAATTATGAAGGTGTATTTGAAATTACATTAATGTTAACTAATAATGGATTAAATAATATAGGTGAAATTGAAGCAATTTTATTCAATACTATAGAACAAATTATTAATTCTAATATAAATAATTATGCATTATATTTTCAAAAAATATTAGAAATAAATTTTGATACTTTAAATAAGTTTGAAATAACAGATTTATGTAATTTATTAGCTGTTAATCATTTTTATTATGAAACAAATCAAGTTTTTAAAAGTAACTTTATTATTAGGAAAATAAAAAGTAATAAAAAGTATAAACAAACATTTATTAAATATTTAAATAAAGATAATATTATTAGAATAATTACATCTCAAAAATACCCATTTTCTAAAAAGTTAGCTTATATTAAAACTCGTGAATATAAAGCAGAATATTCATTAATTAAAATAACACCTAATTCTTCAAATAAAATAATAAATAATCAGTTTGATACAAATAATCAATATCATAATATTCATCCTAAATTAATTGAAAGACTAGATATATATGATACACCAAAACAAATTTATAATAATGTTTGGTATGGAGCTTGTTCAAAGTTTGGAGAACCTCTTGTAAATATATTATTACAAATTAATAATAGTAAATATTTTGAGTCTGCATCAAATTATGTGTTAACACAAATTAGTTGTTGGGTGTTAAATTATTTAATAAATATTATTATGTATAAAGCATTTGAATTATCTAATTCTATAACATTTAGTCCTATTCCATCAACATCGTCAATAAATATAAATATAACTGCTCTTAATGATGAAATAAATTTAAAATTATTATTAACTGATTTGAAAGATTTTTTATTTAATTTAGATTTAAATAAATTATCTGAAGATTATATTAAAAATTTAATAATTTCAATAAAAGAATCTTATAAAAATATTAGTTTTAGAAATCCGTCAGAGTATTCATTAAATAAAATAAAATCGTATATTTTTGATACAGAATATCCTAACGAACAATTAATAAGTGTGACTGAAACACTTGATTTTAACAAAATTAAAAATTATTTAAAATCATTATTAGATGAATCGATTATAACAAGTTTTATTTATGGAAATATAGAACAAAAATCCATCCCAGATTTACTTGAACCATATAATAAATATTTTATAAATTCAGGTTTAATAATACCTATTACTCATGAAATTCAAGAAATTATTATTACTCATCCTAATATAAATGAAAAATCAAATTGTGTTACTTTATACTATTATATAGGTGAATTAAATATAAGAAAAGAAAAAGATGCTTTAAAAAATATAAAAGCTATTATTGGTATTAGAATATTATCACAAGATTTTTTTGATGAATTAAGAACAAAAAAACAATTAGGTTATTTAGTTAATATGAGTATGTCTTCATATCGTAATAAATATTATATAACTCAAAAAATACAATCTGATAAATCAGTAGAAGAGATAATTAAGAATATAAATGAATTTAATACAAAAATAAAAAAATATTTAAAAGAATCAGAATTTGATAATTTTAAAAATTCTATTAAAAAAGAACTACTTGAACCTGATTACAGTTTAAGTGATAAAGTTAATAAATATTCACCAGAAATAACTAGTCATGAATATATATTTAATCGACATATATTACTTTATGATCAAGTTGATAATATATTACTGGAAAATGTAATTGACTATTTTGATGAAATATTATTAAAACCAATTAGAGTAATTGTTAATGGAAATTAATAAAATTGAAATTCTAAATATTAAACCTAAATTTATTATATTATTAAAACCTTAATGTTCAAAATGAACAATATAAAAAAAATTTGTATATTTTTTAAATATTCTTTAATAATTTTAATAAATTTTATATTAAAATTATTAGCTGTAATATTTATAACAATAAAACTATTATTAAGTATTATTAAAAATATTTTAATTCTAATTTTCATGATCATAAATGCAGTAACATATATTAATTTGTTATTAGAACCAATCATAGTATATATTTATTCACTTGAAAAAATATTTGATATAGATACAAAAGTATATAATTCTAATTTAAAAGCTATTGAAGTTGATTAAGTTTATAAAAAATATTTATTAAGATTATCTAATGTTATTTTAATAATAATTGGATCAGCATCATTTCTAGATACAGTAAAATATACTTGATCATTAATGATTATAAATCCTAAACAATACTCGATTGCGAATTTATTAAAATAAAATGGAATAGTATATTTTTTAATTTTATAATCATTATTAATTATAACTATTTGATGAAAATATTTTCTAGGATTACAATTCATTATTCCATGTGTAACAAACCAATAATCATCATTATATTTAAACCCATTCGTAGATCCTCTATATTTTTCGAAAAATTTAGGTGTATCTATATTATTTGTAATTTCTAATTTATTTTCATTTAAATGACCTATTTGTAAAGGATACCATTTATAAATAAATTTATTATTTATTGATACCCAATTTTTTTCACAGTCAGTTTCAGTTGGTGGAATCATACAAATATTATTTTTATATTCTTTACCACTATAATCATACTCTCCTTTAACTATCCTAATTTTATTATTATATGAATAATTAGATGTAATTGCAGTATAACATATTTTATCATTTTCGTAAAATAAACGAATGTCTTCTAAACCTATTATAGTAGAATCTTTACTAATTAAATCATTTAATTTATCACTCATGAATGTAACTTCAGATATTGGTTTCATATCAAAATTTAAAAATATAAATCCATTTCTAGTAATAATTTTATCATTTTTATAAATATAATTACCATTTAGATCTATTCTATAATTAACAAATCTAACATTTGCTAATATTTTATCTTCTAATTTTAAAAGTGATACTGACGATGGGATAAAATCAGACTCATCAGAAATAAATTGTAAGTCAAGAGGAATATTCATATCATTATAAATTTTATTAATATAATGCTGAATATTATCAAATGTTAAATCTATATTAAAATTATTATTATTATAATACCTAATAATATTTTTTAAACCCTCAATTCTTTCATTTGGAAAAACATAATAGTGTAGAATAGTTAGTTCCCAATCAAATTTAAAATCATAAATAGTTTTCTCAATAAAAAGTAAATCATTATTTGGATAAGAAATTCTTTTACCTAATAAATAATAATGATATGATTTGTAGTGTTGACTAATATCTCTGAAATATTTACATAATTCATAAATTGGTTCTGCTCTATTTTTATTATAATTATAGGCCTTCAATGCCCACTGTTCAAATTTTTCTTCATTTTTTAATGATAAATGACATTTTGATATCATATAATGTGAATACCAAATTTCTTCAAACCAACCTCCAATTTTGATCCTTTTTTTATAAAGTTGAATTGCTTTTTTATAATTATTATCATCATAATAACTTTGAGCAAGGTAAAAATAATATCTTCCATTATCAGGTTCATCTATAATACCTTGTTCCAACATTCTAATATCTCTTGATACTTTATCTGCTTTACATCCACCATCTCCAATATCATTAATATAAATTTGATTTCTATCTAATTTTCCTAAATTATCACCATTCCAATATTCATGTGTTACACCAATACATTTCCAATTAAAACTCATTTTAACAAATCTAGTATTATAATAATCTAAACTAGAATTAGATTGAATCATATTATATCCAATCATATTTAAATCATTTTTATTAAAAGTACCAATCATCAATTTCATATCAGCATCTAAAAGTAAACCATATGTATTATCTAAATTCCATTCTAATTCTTTACAAAAATCAAGAGCATTATTAAATGAATTAGATCTGTTATGACCAAAGTTTTTCCATTCATCTTGATATAATTTAGTTGGAATCATTAATTTTTTAAAATAATTGTTAACTTTATTTATAGTATTATCAGTAGATCCTGTGTCTGTTATACAAATTGCATCAACTAATGATAAAATACTTGTTAAACATCTTTCAATAATTTGTTCTTCATTTTTAATCATAGATATTAATATTATTTTATTCATTACATCACCTAAATAATTTAATTTTATAATAAACGAATTATAAAATTAAGGTAATTTTTTAAAATTGCTAATTCCATTAAAATTAAGGTAATTTTTTAAAATTGCTAATTCCATTAAAATTAAGGTAATTTTTTAAAATTGCTAATTCCATTAAAATTAAGGTAATT
>Ga0214921_10004891_pt1:7500-19317 | contig 19317 bp, 14 predicted proteins | sample LL1505_MetaG_FD_177992 | JGI IMG/M metagenome (GOLD analysis project Ga0214921, IMG submission 177992) | Freshwater microbial communities from Lake Lanier, Atlanta, Georgia, United States - LL-1505 | ecosystem: Environmental > Aquatic > Freshwater > Lake | place: USA: Georgia... | reverse complement strand
CTACCGTTTTGATGCCCATCTCCCGGCAAGTACGAATCACCCTTAAGGCAATCTCTCCCCGATTTGCAATTAATACTTTATTGAACATATTTAACCCTTCGGATTGAGTAGAAAAAGTACCTGATCATATTCCACAGGTTGAGCATCTTCTACGAGAATTTTTTCAATGGTTCCAGAAATTTCACTCTCTATTTCATTGAATAATTTCATTGCTTCAACAACACAAACCACATCTCCTGCTGAAATGGTATCTCCAACTTTGACAAATGGAGGCTTATCTGGCGACGAAGACCTATAAAAAGTACCTACTATGGGTGACTTTATAGCAATCAGATGGTCGGTATTTTTTTCAGAGGGTGGATTGGGAGCCGATGGTGTTACAGATTGAGGAACAGACACTTGTGCCGGTGTTGAAACGGGTTGCGTTGGAGCAACAAGTAGGGGAGAGGTATAACTTTCCTGTATAACACCCTGATATCCTTGATTTCTTCCTTTTTCGTAATTTTTAGTTCTGATAGACAGCTCAAATTCACCATCCTTCATTTTAAACTCTGAAAGATCAAGCCTGTTAATGAGTTTTAACAACTCCTGTATTTCTTTGAAATCCATATAGTTATTGTTTTACACGTTCCATATAAGCGCCAGAAGCAGTGTCAATCTTAATAAAATCTCCTTCTCCAACAAATAAAGGTACCCGCACCTCAGCACCAGACTCAACAATAGCTGGTTTCAAAGTGTTGGTTGCTGTATCACCACGCAAACCGGGTTCTGTATAGGTAATTTGCATGATAACATATTGTGGCATCTCTAAAGTCAATGGGGTTTCTTTTACTGCATGAAATAAAATATCAACTTCCATACCTTCTTTTAACAATTTAGGACTGGTAATCAACTTTTCATCTATCGAAACCTGATCAAATGTATCGTTATTCATGAAATTGTAACCCATTTCATCTGCATACAGAAATTGAAATTTTCTTCTTTCAACCCTTACTTCATTAATTTTATGACCTGAAGCAAAAGTGTATTCAAGAACTCTGCCGGTTGTCATACTGCGAATCTTTGTCCGAACATGGGCAGCACCTCTACCTACTTGCGCATGCTGAAATTCGATAATTTGAAAAATGTCATCATTGAACTCAATACAGAGACCATTTCTTATGTCTGCAGTTGTTGCCATATTGGTTTTTGGTAAAATGTTTTATATAAATAGTTTAAGTCTCAAAGATAGTCAAAAATTTGTACCTAGTATCATGCAGGAGTATCATAAGCCCACTTTAGATAAAGCGCACCCCAGGTGAATCCGCCACCAAAAGCTGTAAGTATGATGTTATCCCCCTTATGAAGTTTTTTCTCCCAGTCAAAAAGACATAGTGGCAAGGTTGCTGCCGTGGTATTTCCATATTTTTCTATATTAACCATGACTTTTTCTAATGGGAAATCAGCCATAGAGGCTACCGTTTGAATGATTCTTTTATTTGCCTGATGGGGGACAAGCCAGGCGACCGAATCATTGCTTAATCCATTTCTGGACATTACTTTACTTACAACATCGCTCATTCCACTAACTGCAGCTTTGAAAACCGGCTTTCCATCCTGAAAAATAAAATGTTCTTTATTTGCAATGGTTTCCGCTGAGGAGGGATGAAATGAACCTCCCCCTTTCATGTATAAAAAAGTTTGACCTTGTCCGTCAGAGTGCAATTGCTGATCAATTACTCCATATTCATTCGATGGCTCCAGCAAAACAGCGCCTGCTCCATCACCAAATAAAATGCAGGTAGATCTGTCGGTGTAGTCAACGATGGAAGACATTTTATCAGCACCTACAACTATTACCTTCTTATGTGTGCCTGAAGCAATAAACTGGGAGGCAGTTGTTAAGGCAAATAAAAACCCGGAACACGCAGCTGAAAGATCAAAAGTGTAAGCATTTGTTAAACCTGTTGCAGAAGCTATCAGATTAGCGGTGTCAGGGAAATGCATATCCGCTGTAACGGTAGCACATATTAATAATTCTATTTCTTCTGGTTTGGTTCCTGTTTTTTCTAAAAGTCCTTTTACGGCCTCAATGCCTAAAATTGAAGTGCCCTTTTCTTCACCTTTTAAGATTCTCCTCTCCTTAATTCCAGTGCGCGTGGTAATCCATTCATCGCTGGTATCAACCATTTTTTCTAATTCTTCATTAGTGAGCACAAATTCTGGGACGTAGCCGTGAACACCTGTTATGGCAGCAAAAGTTTTAGACATGGTTCATTTTTTAAAAAAAAATAATTTGCAATTGGCGGCGTAAAATTATAAATAACTGCCAACTTTAAAAGTGGTTTTGATAAAATTGTACCTATTCAACTACTTTATAAACTCTTTCACTGGCTAGCAATAACCCTAAAAAGGTCATTAACCCATTGATAGCTAATATTAAAAAACCAAAGGTGAAACCTTGAAATAAATCCTTTGAATAGGTGTCCAAAAGCCATGAAATAATCGGAGATAATATACAAATGGGTATAATCCATTGACTCCTAACTTTTAATTGTGTTAATATACCAAAGGCAAATAATCCTAATAATGGACCGTAGGTGAAACCTGCCCATCTGAATAATTCATTTATAATACCGTCTTTTGAAATAGCTTTAAATAAAATAATCATTAAAAACATTAAAAAGCTATATCCAATATGTACTATCAACCTGGTTTTTTTCTTCTTTTCTTCAGAGACATTCCATTTTTCAAAATTTAAAAAATCAATGCAAAAAGAAGTTGTCATAGCTGCCAAGGCTGAATCAGCACTGGAATATGCAGCTGCAACCAGTCCTAATATGAAAAGGATGCCGATAAAGGGCGATAAATGATTCAAAGCTAAAAATGGATAGACCTGATCTGATTTTTCAGGCAGGGTTATACCCAGTTCCGATGCATATATATATAACATCGCACCCATGGTTAAAAATAAGATGTTGGCAAAAACCAGAATAATACTAAAAGTAAACATATTCTTTTGGGCATCTTTTAAAGTGCGACAGGTAAGGTTCTTTTGCATCATATCCTGGTCTAATCCTGTCATAGTTAAGGTAATTAATGCACCACTAAGAAACTGTTTGAAAAAGTTATTAGGATCAGACCAGCCTCCCTCGAAAAAGAAAACTTTTAAATATCCGCTATGATGAACAGCCCTATACATATCTCCAATACCCATATTTAATTGCTGGCAGATTAATAAAATCGTAAAAAATACGGCTCCTAACATGAAAAACGTCTGGATTGTATCTGTGAAAACAATTGTTTTTATTCCCCCTTTGAAAGTATATACCCATATCAAAAATATAGTTAAAAATACAGAAAGGGCAAAAGATATTTGATAGGGGGCAAATACAAATTGATGTAATATCGTGGCAACTAAAAATAATCTTAAAGCTGATCCGGTTGTCCTGCTTAATTGAAAATATACAGCTCCTATTTTATAGGCATGCCAGCCAAACCGATTCTCAAGATAGGTGTAGATAGAGGTTAAATTCATTCGGTAATATAGCGGTAGCAGAACTAAAGCTATAACCGCATAGCCCAGCAGGTACCCAAAAACAATCTGCATATAGGAAAAAGCCTGATTTAAGCCCCCATTTCCAACAACCCCAGGTATAGATATGAAAGTGACCCCCGATAGGGATGCGCCTATCATGCCTATAGCCACTAAATACCAGGGAGAATTTCTTCCAGCATTGAAAAAATCTTGATTATTGGCGTTCCTGCTGGTAAATATAGAAACCAATATAAGCATTAAAAAATAACCTATGATAATGCTTAATAATATTCCGGGAGTTAAAGCTTGCATAATAAATGGTTACATTTTTTCCTAAATGTTATTTCTTTTGATCCTCAATCTTCTTTTTGTTGGTTTTCCTTATCCAATTGGGTAGATTCAGGCATTTCAAACTTCTCAGTTTCAACCACTGGTTCTTCAACATTTACAAGTGTTTCCGTATTTTTTGAGGGGGTCGATCTAAATGCCATGGGTAATATAAGGAAAAGACCTGCCATTATTGCCATGTCTGCAATATTAAAAATACCCGATCGTAATTCTCCAATCCCGATATTCAAGAAATCAACTACTTTTCCTTCAAGAATTCGGTCTATAATATTACTACCTCCTCCTGAAATGATGAATGCAAAGGCAATTCGTTGCCATTGACCTACTTCAGTATTAAAAAAAAGAGTGAAGCCAAAATAACCTAAGGCTAGGATGGGTATAATAGCTAACACCCAAAATCTTACATTTTCAGGTAATTCAGATCCGAGACTTAAAAATGCTCCCTCGTTTTCTGCATAAATAATTCGGAAAGTGTCCCCTAAATAAGAAGAAGAAGGCATCCCCTTTAATGTTTCTACCGCCCATTGCTTTGAATATCTATCCGTCAGGATAACAAAAAAAATAACCAATAAGGGTATTATAAATTTTTTATATGACATAGCTATCATTTATTATCCCAATGATAAAGATTTTAACCCTCCATGTAAAGGGTTTTTTCTATATTGAGCCATTAAAAAAGAACAAATATAGTGATGCAACCTTACTTTACCAATGATGCCATCGTTTTAGGCTTATTATTATCTGTGCTTTCTTTTGTTTTTGTCTCCTCGGGCAGCAAAAACAGTTGGGTTCAGAAATTTTATACCGTCTTTCCTCCTCTTTTATTATGTTATTTCCTTCCTGCATTGTTGCATTGGCCTTTAAATCTGATTTCTGGTGAAATTTCTGTGTTATATAAAGTTGCTTCACAATTTTTACTGCCAGCTTCGCTTATTTTACTCTGCTTAAGTGTCGATTTAAAAGGGGTATGGAATCTTGGACCCAAAGCGCTGATTATGTTCTTGACTGGTTCTTTAGGTGTAGTTATTGGCGGACCCATTGCTTTGCTTTCAGTTAAATACTTTTTTCCTGACCTTATTCAAACAAATCCAGAAGAACTTTGGAAAGGACTTTCTACCATTGCAGGTTCCTGGATTGGAGGTGGTGCAAATCAAACCGCAATGAAGGAAATATTTTCCGTTGAAGAAAATCTTTTTGCTGTAATGATAGTCGTCGATGTTGTTGTCGCAAATGTTTGGATGGGATTACTCCTTTATGGTGCCAGCATCACCGATAAATTAGATAGATGGCTTAAAGCAGATACTTCTGCTATTGTTGAACTTCAACATAAAATGTCCGCCTTCCAAAAAGAAGTAGAACGAATTCCCGATACTAAATCATGGCTCTACTTACTTACCCTCGCTTTTGTAGGGGTCGCATTTTCTCACCTGGGTGCTGACCTCATCACGCCCTGGTTAAGTAAATATGCTGATATATTAGCAAAATGGAGATTAACAGCCATTAACTCTTCCTTTTTTTGGATTGCTCTTTTAGCCACAACCATTGGTTTGATTTTATCCTTTACTCGGTTTAGAAATTTTGAAGGTATCGGTGCCTCCAGACTAGGATCCGTTTTTCTATATATTTTAGTTGCAACCATTGGTATGCAGATGAATCTCAAGGAGGTATTTCAAAATTTGGGCCTTTTCCTGGTAGGCTTGGTTTGGATGTGTGTACATTGTCTCTTGTTAATTGTAGTTGCAAGATGGATTAAAGCGCCGTTCTTCTTTATGGCTGTTGGCTCACAGGCAAATATCGGAGGTGCTGCCTCTGCGCCAATTGTTGCCGCAGCTTTTAATCCTGCACTTGCTCCTGTGGGGGTTTTATTAGCCGTCCTTGGTTATGCTTTAGGAACTTATGGGGCTATAATTTGTGCTTATTTAATGCAGCTTATTTAAGTTATTTTTAGGAAAATCATAATTTTTAATAAATATTTTTAAAAATATTGCATAAAAAACAAAGTATTATTATATTTGCATCAACAAAATAACCTTTTGTTAAAAATCCAACTTGTGAGGTGATGAAATTGGCAGCCATGCCCTCTTGTCTCGGGGGTGAGGACAACAGGATAAACGTAGCATAGGGCCGGTATTGACCCAGGGGTTGACCACCAAACTTCTTGTGCTATAGCTAACTGCCTCTTGGGGGTTCGAATCCTTCTCTCACAGCAAAAAAAAAAGCTGATAACCCTTTCCCTGATTAATTTGTTGATTCAGTGAGTGTAGAAGGGAAGGATTATCAGCTTAAAATAACAGTTATAATTTCTAAACTTAAAAAGCTGTTATTTCGCTGCCTATCCACACAATTTTTTTGCGATTTTATCATTTTTATCTTGAGTTCAGATTTCGAACATTTAATAATTACTAATTATTGGTTAAAAATTACGCTTTGATTTGCCTCTTATAAAGGCATTTATTTACTTAAATTTAATATATGCGTAATTTCTTTTTTCTTCACATCTTTTTGTTTTTCTCAATTTTACCATTAAAAGCAATTTCAGGATGTCTTTCAGGCAATTGCTATGATGGTTATGGTGTCTATGTTTATCCAAGCGGCGGTAAATATGAAGGTGAATTTGAAAGGGCTAACCCAAATGGAAAGGGTAAATTGTATTTTCCAAATGGTGATTTATATGTTGGCGAATGGGTAAATAGCTACAGACAAGGAGTTGGCATCTTGTACATGAAAAATGGAGATGAGTATGAAGGAGGTTTTCTTTACAGTAAATTCCATGGTATCGGTAAATATAAATACGTCTATGGCGATTCTTATCAGGGAAATTGGAATCTAGGCAGTCAACATGGCTTTGGCATTTATAAAGAAGCCAGCGGAGCTTATTATGAAGGATTTTTTGCTCTTGGAAAAATGGAAGGTGTGGGAAAAAAAGTTTTTCCCGATGGAAGTAACTTTCAGGGTCAATGGTTAGACGGCGCCATGCACGGAAATGGTAAAATGACCTTTCCCGATGGAAAAGTGCTCATCGGTGTTTGGGAAAATAATGAATGGAAATCAAATATTCCCCAAAATAAAGAAGCAGATCTTCAAATTAAGGCTACTAAAATCCCAAAAATCAGCTCCTTAATTGTGGGAGTTTCAGACTATAATTTGTTGAAAAAACTTGAATTCAGTGACGATGACGCCCAGCAGGTTTATGATTTTCTGAAATCTGAAGCAGGTGGTTCAGTTCCTTCCAATCAGATTATTCTCCTTAAAGATCAACATGCCACACATGCTAACATCATCAAAGCTGCTAATGAACTTTTTATGAATGCTGATCCTGAAGATTTAATTCTGTTTTATTTCTCAGGACATGGATTGCCCGGTGCCTTTCTGCCCGTAGATAGTGATGGTGAGTTACATCGGATTTCTCATCAGGAAATAAAAAATTTGCTACAAAAAAGCCCAGCAAAATTTAAAATGGTTTTCGCCGACGCATGTCATTCCGGAAGTTTTAAATCTTTTGAAAATAGTGAAAATATTTCTCAACTTTTATATGAGTCTCTAGCCAAAGCATCGGGGGGCCTTGGGCTTTTACTTTCTTCCCAGACTGGTGAATATTCCCATGAATTTGACGGAATTAAATCGGGAGTTTTTAGTCACTTTTTAATAAAAGGTTTAAAAGGTGAGGCTGAAAAAAATAGAGATGGGCTTGTCTCTGTGAATGAATTGTTCGATTATGTTTACGCTCAGGTGAGAAATTTCACTCAAAACAAACAATCTCCCGTTTTGCAAGGGACGTTCGATAAAAACATGCCTTTTTCAGTGGTTCGATGAGATATTCATATTCTCCATTTTATAATATTAATAATTTATATTTGTTTTATGAAATGGAATTTATTTTTTGTCTTAATCGGCTTAAGCTCTATTTACCTAAACGCTCAGTGTGTTTCCGGTAACTGCATAGAGGGATATGGTATTAAAATCTACGCTGACGGTTCGCGTTATATAGGCGCATTTTTTCAAGGGAACCGTCAGGGAACAGGAACTTGTTTTTGGAAAAATGGATCTCGCTTTTTTGGAGAATGGAAAGGAGATAAACCAGATGGACCGGGGGTTTTTATTAACGCTCAATCGGTAAAACAACAGGGTTTGTGGAAAAAAGGTAAATTATTTGAGGAAAATGCCGCTCTGGTTACACAGCATTTGTTTTCAGCCACAAGTCGCATACAAGGCTGTCTTTCAGGAGATTGTATCACTGGTTTTGGTGTTATGATTACGAATGGGGATATTTACATGGGTGATTTTAAAAATAACCTCCGACAGGGTGTTGGTATTTGTTATTTTTTTAATGGTACTGAATATAAAGGAACCTGGCAGTCAGACAAGCAGCATGGATACGGTGTTCTGACTTATCCTGATGGTACTTCCAGAAAAGGTAATTGGAACAACAATTACTATGTCGGTTCTGAGGTGACAGAACGCTCACCTAAACCAGATTCACCTAAAGGGCCTGTTCAGGGCGGGAATGGCAAAATCGAAGGTTGTCGGTCAGGTGACTGTCAAAATGGAAAAGGTACTTACCTATTTGCAAACGGAGATTTATATACCGGAGATTTTCAAAATGGATTTCCGAATGGATTTGGAAAAATTGCATATGCTGATGGAGATAATTACGAAGGGGAAATTGAAAAAGGTCATTTGCACGGGAAAGGGATAATGATTTCTGCCAATGGAAATAAAGTACAGGGATACTGGGAAAAGGGAAAATACATAAAGAGTGCTGAAGTAAATGCTAAACCTGTTCAGGTTGCTGAAAAAGCTGGATATTCTTTTTATGAAGGGGAGGTTTATGTACTTTTAGTGGGGGTCTCTAATTATGTAAATCATAAAGAACCGCTTCAATATCCTGATAATGACGCATTAAATCTTTTCGCTTTTCTTCGAAGTCCGGAAGGAGGAGCCATTCCATCTGGAAATATCATTAATCTTGTTGATAAAGTGGCAACCAGACGTAATATCCTTGATTCTTTAAATGCCATACTAAGTAAAGTTACTAAAAAGGATATGGTTATTTTTTATTTTTCAGGGCATGGAATAAAAGGAGCTTTCTTGCCGATAGACTATGATGGTACCTTTGAAAAAGTTGTTTATCACCAAGAAATTTATTCTGCACTTCAAAAGTCTGATGCACAGTTTAAGATGTGTATTGCCGATGCTTGTCACGCAGGAAGCATGCAAGAGCAGAAGGGATTTGACTATGGTTCAAATCGAACCGACTTTTATCAGCAAAATCAAGAAGTACAATCCGATTTTGCTATGCTACTTTCTTCTACATCCTCTGAAAACTCAGCCGAGGCAGATCGATTGCAACAAAGTGTATTTAGTTATTATCTCATCAAAGGACTGGAAGGAGAGGCTGATGCCAATCGCGATAAAAGAATAAGTATTCAGGAGCTATTTAATTTCGTGAGAGAAAGGGTAAGAAGGTTCACAGAAAACCGACAATCTCCAACATTAACAGGTCAATTTGACAGAGGTAAAATTATAGGAATCGTTAGAACAAAAGATAAATAAAAAATAATTAGGCTAAGTTGTAAAATATAATTACTTTTGCAGCCAATTTTTAACTAAAAATGTCTGATCCAGATGAGAAACTTTGAAGTAACTTTCATAGTTGATCCCGTGCTGTCTAATGATGAAATCAAGGAGACAGCTCAGACCTACGTAAAAAATATCACAGAAAAGGGTGGTAATGTGTTATTTGTGAATGAGATGGGCCTTCGACAACTGGCTTATATCATCGCGAAACGTAGCAGCGGGATTTACTATTGTATCGAATTCCAGTTGGAAGATCCTTCCTACATCGCCGAAATGGAATTGGCCCTTACTCGTGATGAAAGAGTTTTGCGCTATTTAACTGTCCAGTTAGATAAGTTCGGTGTAAAATACAATGATGACAAACGTAAAGGTCTGATTGGAAAACGTAAGAAAACGAGTGCTGATGCCCCACCATCTGCTGATGCCCCAGTGGCAAAAGAAGATGAGGTATCGCCAGTTGAATAATGCCTGTAAATCATTTCTCAAAAAAAAATGTAGCTGATTATGGCAAATAAAGATGATATTAAATTCCTCAGCAATCCTAAAATTGGCCAAAACCGCAAAAAATATTGCCGTTTCCGTCGGTTTGGTATCAAGCATATAGATTATAAGGATGCTGATTTTTTGTTGCAGTTCATCAATGAACAAGGTAAAATTTTACCAAGACGAATTACTGGAAACTCTTTGAAGTACCAGCGAAAAGTTGCAACTGCTATTAAAAGAGCACGTCAGTTAGCTTTGCTTCCTTACGTTGCCGATTTGCTTAAATGATTTTTATCGTTAACTCACAGTGCTCGTCACTGTTCAAATTCCAAAAGCCATGCAAGTAATATTGCTCCGCGATATGGATAAACTAGGGGATCGTTTCGATGTTGTAGCTGTAAAAAACGGCTATGGCAGGAATTTTTTAATCCCCCAGGGTATTGCGCAGATTGCCAACAAAATTAACCTGGCAAATCTGGAAGAAATTAAAAAATTAGAAGAAGCTGAAGAATTACAGCGCTTGGGAGAATATAGAGCTATTGCAACTCAGTTAACTTCCCAAACTTTAAAAATTGGTGCCAAAGCAGGAACCAGTGGAAAAATATTTGGCAGTGTTACTTCAGTCCAAATTGTCGCTGCAATTAAAGACCAATTTGGTCTTGAAATTTTGCGCAAAAAGATTGAGCTTCCAACAGAGGTCAAAGAATTAGGTACCTACACCGCCATAGTTAATCTGCACAAAGAGGTAATAGCGAAGGTAGAATTTGAAGTTACCGCTGAATAATTTCTTTCTTCTGAAAATGATAGGAGAATATATTTATGTATATTCTCCTATTTTATAACATAGTTTTCGCGTTTTTTTTAATTAATTCCATATACTTTTAGGGCTGTAAAACAATATTCTTGGAAAAGATTATCCTTTTTCGTTTTATTCAAAAATTACATTGATAGTTATTAATCTTTAGCCACTTTTCTTTTTCTTTATAATCAGGCATAGCTTCAGCAACAAGTTTCCAAAAATTAGTTGAATGATTAAATTCAATAAGATGGGCTAGTTCATGTATGATAACATAATCCATTACTTCATTTGGAGCCAGCATAAGTCTGGAAGCCAATCGAATGACGCCAGATTTTGAGCAGCTTCCCCACCTGCTGTTTGTATTAGACAATTTAATATCCTTAATTTTTGCCTTAAAATGTATATTATTTAATTCGTAAACTCTATGCTGTATTTCAGATAGATTCAATTTTGACATGAAGCGAAGAATTAAGTCCCCGGCAATTTTAGCAGAATCTACAGGATTTGCAGATTGAGATATTTTTAATTCAATGGTTTGGTTAGAACCAAGGTAGGCTTTTGAAGTTTTCAAACTACTTTTTTGGATGTTTATTTTGTATATTATACCTCGGATATTTATAAACTCACCATTTTTATAAATTTTAGGCATCAAATGGTTTAGGATAGAAGGCTTTTTCTCTGTTAATTGAAGTACCCATTGGGTGAACCAATGCCATGCTTCATCAAATTGGTCTTTGCTTAAAGCAGTTGGCATCCTAAAAAGTAAACTTGATTTCCCAACGGACGCTCTTAAAGAACGCCTCCGTTCCCTGGTTATTTTTACTGGAACGGAGGCGTTAATAGAAGGGATGTATAATTTATCAGGAAGTATAATTCCCATAACCTTTTATCCTCTGGTCTGGGCAAAATCTTTCATAACAGAAACCAATAAATCAACACTTTCCATAGGGAGTGCATTATACATTGAAGCGCGGAAACCACCGACAGAGCGGTGACCTTTTAAGCCAACAATTCCAGCAGCTTTACAGGCATCTAAAAAGGGATTTTCATCTGTTTCATTGACGGGTAAAAAATTGGCGTTCATTAAAGAACG
>Ga0214921_10004891_pt1:0-2500 | contig 19317 bp, 14 predicted proteins | sample LL1505_MetaG_FD_177992 | JGI IMG/M metagenome (GOLD analysis project Ga0214921, IMG submission 177992) | Freshwater microbial communities from Lake Lanier, Atlanta, Georgia, United States - LL-1505 | ecosystem: Environmental > Aquatic > Freshwater > Lake | place: USA: Georgia | collected... | reverse complement strand
ATGTGCCTTTGAGGAGGACCTACGGGGAATTCGAGACAAAGAATGAGCTTCCAAGAAAAGCCGAAAGATGCAACCCGTACCGTAAACCGACACAGGTAGTCGAGGAGAGTATCCTAAGGCGCTCGAGTGAATCGTGGTTAAGGAACTAGGCAAAATAGCCCCGTAACTTCGGGAGAAGGGGCGCTCCTTGCAAGAGGAGCCGCAGTGAAAAGGCCCAAGCGACTGTTTAACAAAAACACAGGACTCTGCAAAATCGCAAGATGAAGTATAGGGTCTGACACCTGCCCGGTGCTGGAAGGTTAAGGAAGGGAGTTAGTTTCGGCGAAGCTCTTGACTGAAGCCCCAGTAAACGGCGGCCGTAACTATAACGGTCCTAAGGTAGCGAAATTCCTTGTCGGGTAAGTTCCGACCTGCACGAATGGTGTAACGATTTGGGCACTGTCTCAACCACGAGCTCGGTGAAATTGAAGTATCGGTGAAGATACCGGTTACCCGCAACGGGACGGAAAGACCCCGTGAACCTTTACTGCAGCTTCACGTTGAGCTTGAGCATAAGATGTGTAGGATAGGTGGGAGACGTTGAAGGGCTGACGCTAGTTGGTTTGGAGTCGTCCTTGAAATACCACCCTTTTTATGCTTAGGTTCTAACCTGTATACAGGGACATCGTGTGGTGGGTAGTTTGACTGGGGTGGTCGCCTCCAAAAGAGTAACGGAGGCTCGCAAAGGTACCCTCAGCATGGTCGGTAATCATGCGCAGAGCGTATAAGTATAAGGGTGCTTGACTGAGAGACGGACGCGTCGAACAGGGACGAAAGTCGGCTTAAGTGATCCGGTGGTTCCGCATGGAAGGGCCATCGCTCAAAGGATAAAAGGTACTCCGGGGATAACAGGCTGATCTCCCCCAAGAGCTCACATCGACGGGGAGGTTTGGCACCTCGATGTCGGCTCGTCGCATCCTGGGGCTGGAGAAGGTCCCAAGGGTTGGGCTGTTCGCCCATTAAAGCGGCACGCGAGCTGGGTTCAGAACGTCGCAAGACAGTTCGGTCCCTATCTGTTGTGGGCGTAGGAGTATTGCGGAGATCTGACTCTAGTACGAGAGGACCGGGTTGGACGCACCGCTAGTGTACCAGTTGTGGCGCCAGCTGCATCGCTGGGTAGCTATGTGCGGAACGGATAAGCACTGAAAGCATCTAAGTGCGAAGCCAACTCCAAGATGAGTACTCCATTGAGGGCCCTAGAAGATGACTAGGTTGATAGGCTACAGGTGGAAGTATAGTGATGTATGGAGCCGAGTAGTACTAATTGCCCGATCGCTTCCTCAATTTTTTTTTAATCTGCTTGCCTCAAAAAGGTCTATCTGAATGCTTCTTTCTCCCAGCTTTGTCAAAGAAATACCGTCTGTTTTCCAAAGGGAAAAGACGATAAAAGTTGTTGGTGGTTATAGCGAGGGGGTTCACCTCTTCCCATTCCGAACAGAGAAGTTAAGCTCCTCAGCGCTGATGGTACTGCCTTACGGTGGGAGAGTAAGTCGCCGCCAACCTAAATTAATAAGACCTTGTATGTATTTACAAGGTCTTTTTTTTTGTCCTTAGAAATTACTAATTAGGAATCACTATTTACCTTGCACCAAGCACCAAAGGTGGGGAATTTTTTAACACGATTACATTTAACATACTAAACTTTTTTAAATTTTTAATTTTCGAATATTAATCCTTAATTTCGTAGAAAAGGAAAATTATGAAAAATTCTACTCTACTCATATCTTTTTTAGCATATTCCTTATTTTTTCCTATGATAGTCACGGGTCAAGTCTCAGTCTATAACCCTTTTGTATGTGGCAAAAGTAGTATTAAGGACATTGACTTGCAAACATATAAGACTGTATTGATTGGTACTCAGTGTTGGATGAAAGAGAACTTAAGAGTGACAAGGTTTGGGGACGGTACGCAAATTCCTTTGGATGGATCTGGCAGCGCCTCTGGTAATGGAACAGGGGAAACATGGTCCACTCGAAATAACGGAGCCCGAACCATATATGCCCATGATCCAAATAATCTAATGATTTATGGTTATCTATACAATTGGTATGTATTATCCAATAAATATAAACTCTGTCCCAAGGGATGGCACGTTCCTACAGATTCAGAGTGGGCAACATTAATCTCCTTTTTAAGTGGGGAACCTGTTGCTGGTGGAAAATTGAAAGCCACGGGAACCACTCTTTGGCTTAATCCTAATGCGGGAGCCGTTAACTCAAGTGGATTTTCGGCTCTTCCAGGTGGTTATCGCAAAGATGACGGCAACTTTAACAGTATTAGTAGTAATGCTTTCTTTTGGAGTGCGACGGAGCGTAGCAATTTAACGGCATGGAATTACTATATGGATTATAATAGCAGTTTCGTGAACAAGTTTAACGCCGATAAAAAAATAGGTGCCTATGTCCGTTGCCTCATGGACTGACGATCTGATATTATAGTTGATTTGTATCATTGGAGGCAA
>Ga0214921_10004889_pt1 | contig 19332 bp, 20 predicted proteins | sample LL1505_MetaG_FD_177992 | JGI IMG/M metagenome (GOLD analysis project Ga0214921, IMG submission 177992) | Freshwater microbial communities from Lake Lanier, Atlanta, Georgia, United States - LL-1505 | ecosystem: Environmental > Aquatic > Freshwater > Lake | place: USA: Georgia | collected... | reverse complement strand
ATTCAACTGATTTCTTAGATTCTTTTTCAGATTCAACTGATTTCTTAGATTCTTTTTCAGATTCAACTGATTTCTTAGATTCTTTTTCAGATTCAACTGATTTCTTAGATTCTTCAGTGTTTTCTAATTCATATTTAAAACCATATTTCTGACAATCTTCAATATCATCCTCTTTTAGTTTTTGAAATTCTCCATCTTTATATCTTCCTATAACTATTTTTTCTGTACTTGATTTAAACACTAATTTTGTTTCAAGATGCCACCACATCTTGATATCTTTATTTAATTTTATAATACGATCCAGAGATTTCTTTTCAACAACTGGAATAGATGCTTTCTTTTCCTTCTGACCTTCATTCTCGAATTTCAGATGTTTAGAACAATATTTATTACCATTCTTAGTAGAACCTGTGCAAAAACTACCTTGTTGTTTTCCTTTTATAAATTTATAGTTACATTTATCAGATGAGTTGGTCGACTTAGGTGTACTTACCTTAGATGATGAGACAGAAGATGCTTTTGATATTGTCTTCTTCGATGACGTCGGAATTTTAATATAATCTGGTTTTTTACCATCATCGGACACATCTTCCATAGTATCCCATATCTCTTTGAGTTCATTAATATCAATATTATATTTTTCTGAAATCTTGGAACTATATTCAGAAAATACTCTCTCAATATTACTTGAGATAAGTGATAAAACTTTATTCATCTTGATATTTTTTAAGAAAATCTTAAAAAATAAAATCAATTTTTTTTTAAATATTTTTCAAAATACAATCGATAATTTCAGGTTTATTGTGTTTTTTAATATTTTGACCATTATGATGCGTTAGATTCATTTCTAATGCTTTATTCAGTAAATCCTGCTTTGACATCTTTTTTAATATTTCATATGTTATAACTTGTTCTGGTTTATTAACATTATCTTCCTCTTCAACATCGTGTATAAAATTGGCAACATTGTCCTCAACATCTTTAACATCTTCAACATCTTCAACATCTTCAACATCTTCAACATCGTCTTCAACATCGTCTTCAACATCTTCTTCAACATTGTCTTTAACATCGTCTTCAACATCTTCTTCAAAATCGTCTTCAACATCGTCGTCAACATCGTTGTCAACATCGTCGTCAACATCTTCAACATCGTCTTCAACATTGTCTTTAACATCGTCTTCAACATCGTCTTCATCTTCTTCAACTTCGTCTTCAACATCATCTTCAACATGGTCTTCAACATCGTCTTCAACATGGTCTTCAACATCGTCGTCAACATCGTCTTCAACATCGTCTTCATCGTCTTCAACATCGTCTTCATCGTCTTCAACATCGTCTTCAACATCGTCTTCAACATCGTCTTCAACATCGTTGTCAGAATAATCAATAAAAATATCTTTTTGTTCTATAACAATATTGATGGATTCATCATCTTCATCAATAAATGGATCAAAATTTTGTTTAATAAATAGAGAGATTAATATATTAGTTATTTTATCATTATATTTCTTATTTTTACTTTCAATTATATATTTAATATTAGCACTACCTTCTTCACTAATACATTCTGCGATTTCATAAATATCAGAAACACTATGAACAGAACCAATATACTTAGAACTATATCTACTTATTTTTTCAGGTGTATAACAGAATGTGTCATCTAAATTTACAAAAATATTATATTTTTCACATTCTTTAAAAACATTTTCTAAAGTTGTTGTCATTTTATTTAATTTGTAATATTTTTATAAATATAGTTTTAAAAAAATAAAAAATATTATAAATAAAAGAAAATGGATTCAAGATCACAACCATATAAAACTTTAAAAGCTAGTTATTTAATAAAACCACAACAAGTTGAACAAAAAATTGAAGTACCATATACTGATACCATTGAATATAATGATGAAAATGAAAATGAAAATGAAAAAACAAAGCAAATCAAAGAAAATTTTGCTAGCCCTGAAGTATGGGGTCCTCGTTTTTGGTTTACATTACACAATGGTGCACTTAATTATCCATCATTAGCAAATCCATTATGTATAGAAAGAATGAAAAATTTTATTTTAGCTATACCAATTATGATACCATGTCATACGTGTAAGGATCATGCTTTAGCATATATTGAAACACACAAAGATTATTTAGATATGATATGTGCGGAACGTGATAAATTGTTTAAATTTTTTGTCGATTTTCACAACTATGTAAATAAGAGACAAAATAAACCTGAAATGAGTTATGATGATGCTTATAAATTATATGATCAATGAATGAATTTAAAGCAATCATGTATAAATAATAAAATGGAACAATTCGGAGAAATTATTGATGGCGGATATGAGCCAGAAAAAGATTATATCTACGAACTTTTTACTAGTTATTTTAATAATCCTACAATGAAAAAAACAAGAAATCAAGGTAATTTTAGTTTATATGCTTGTAAAATTTATGGATTATTAAGTAAAGAAAGTAGATATATTATTGTTATTACAAATATTGATACAAATTCTATTGGTACTGTAGAAGAATTAAGAACAATCAAATGGGTTTCTTTGCAAACACGAACACTTAATGAACATCTTAATGTAGAGACTCATGGTTATGTTGCTAAAGCTGAAGGTCCTTTAACTGCTCAAATATATAAAACAGATGTAAATAAAGAAGCAACTACATATAGTTGCGATGATTTACCACTTACTGTAACACTACTTCATACAGAAAAGAAAGGTGCGACTTCTTATCAACCCAAAGGTACAATTATTGCAGCAATCGAAACATTTGAAACTATTATCACATTTGATTAAAATTTTATATAATTTAATATTTATATAAAATTTATATTATAATATAATTTTCTTTCTAAAATCATTTTACAACAACAAAATGGTAAAACTATATCTGTTTGTTTATCATCTATCTTTGTTAAGATCACTTTTAAAGTCTCATTTTCATTCAAATTGTCTTCAATTATATTATTTAATATATAACCGCTTTCAATTAAAGACGTATTTGGTATTAATTTTATATAAAATCCAAAATCATGTTGAATTTTCATACATGTATCGTAAATAATTGTTTTTGAATTTAACCTTTTTTTTTCTTTTATTATTGTTAAATCATATCCCATATCACTTGCTTTATTTTTATACGGTTTAATAGAATCTTTATCTGTTAATAATATGTTAAGAATAGGTATAGAACAAATATTATAACCGAACATTATCCAATCTTCATATATAGAATATAATTTATTATTACGATATCGAGCATCAGAATTATCATAAATATAATTTAAAAAATTAAATGCATTTTTATTTTGTATTTTTATATATATTTCTTTTTGATTACAACTATTATATGTTATTTCATAATTTAGATTATTTATAATCTCTTTATAAATGTTATTATCAGAAATTATAGTAATATAACAATTAAGTTCTGAATTTATTTTATTTCTTACATCTATAGAACCGAAACGATCAAATATTCCACGATATATTATATTCCACCATTTTTCTAGACATTTATCTTTAATTAAATCATATTTATTATCAATATCAAGACCAATTTCATATAACTCTCTTTCATCTAAATATCTTTCCATTTCTTTTAATTTAATTTCATATTCTTAAAATTAAATAAAAAACATTCTTTTACAAAACACCGATAAATAATTTAGTTTTATCATCATAAAACCCTCCTCTTGCTGAGTACATTGCCTGACTATAATTATATTCTCCTTCATTTTCAAAATTTTCAGTTGGAAAACCAACAATTTCATTTGTATCTTGTGTTGTTGGTGGTTGTGTTATTGTTGGTGCTTGTGTTGTTGATGCTTGTGTAGCTAATACACATTTACTTGTACCTGCTTTTTTATTTATAGCGCAAATATAACCATCGCCACATTGTGAATCAACTGTACATGAAAAATTACCACCTTTATTTGATAATCTTGGTGCTCCTTCTTGAAAGCATGGTGCTGAACACTGTCCTACATTTTCTGCAACTAAAGATTTTGTAGAACAATGTTGTGCTGTATCATATTCTGACATACATTTACCATTACAGTAAAATTGACTTTCACCATAATATCCAGGTTGACTTACGCAATTGATGCAATCATCAACCATCGCTACATTCTTCCATTGACCAGTGTTTACACATGAACCTAAAACAGGTCTTGGTGCATGTGCTTTTGGTTTTTTATCATTTGATTTAACTTCTTTTTTGTCCTCTACCAATTTTTTGATTTCAACCAATTTTTTGTTTTCTACAAATTTTTTATTAACTGGTGTCGCAAAATTTTCTCTAACTCTTAAAAACATTTTATTTTTTATTTAAGAAAATATAAAAAAAAATTAATAAAGTCCTTTATTGTTATATTTATGAAAAGATAATGAATATCTATATGTTTTTATATTTTTATCTTGTTCTATATCATGTTCAAATTCTTTCTGAAAATCACCATACATATGCAATACTTCATTATTTTTTAATAAAATGTCTTTAACTTTATTTCCTGTAATTTTATCAAAAACCCTAAAATTACGTGTAGACCCATATGATATTATTATTACTCCATTTTCTGGATGATTCTTACTATCACTATGTCTTTCTATATAAAAATCACCATTGTCATATTTATTTATTAAAATTCCATTATAATCAGAATTAAAAATAGAATTTATCATATTTAATAAAGTTTTTAATGGTGGTGTTAGTTTTTGTCCTTTTGCTATATCCATTTTTCCATATTTATATATATCACCATCGCAATCATCAGAAAAAAAACCTACTTTTCTAAATCTATGTGTTGTTAATTTTGAATTCAGTCCATCTATACATTCTTTTATTAAATTTTCATCTTGAAAAGCATATATATTTAAAAATGATTTATCTGTTTTTACTTCTGTATTTATTAATTCCATTTATTATAATCCATATTTTATTTTATTTTCATCATTTACATGTTGTATTAAGTACTTATAACTACTTTCTGGGCATTTCAGTTCTTTTAACTTTAATATAAAACCTAAATTCATTAATGTAAAATTCGGTCGATTCTCTTTCAATTTCTTTTTTAATTTGTCATCAATTATCTTACTCATTCCAAAATCTATAATATAAATTCTATTATCCTTTAACATATAATTTAATAGATTACTATCTCCATGAAAAACATTTATTTCATCTAATTTATTAAATATATCAAGTATTTGTTTTTGTTGTATTTCTGTTAAATCACCATTCTGTCTTTTCATTACATCAAATAAATGCTCATCCATTTTATCCATTACTATATTATTAGATACTAAATCTACAACAATTACTTTTGGAGATATACCTATTTCTCCTGCTATTATTTGTAATTCTGATTCACGTTTAATATTTTCTATTGATTTACGCTTATTAAAAGTTTTCATCGCATATTCATTGTTTGAAATCTTATCTTTTACTAAATATGTTATTCCTTCCTTACCTTTATTACCTAACTGTTTAATTTTTTCATATCTATCTTTTACTTCTGATTTATATTTTTCATAATCTTTAAAACATTCTTTAATTTTTTTAATTAATATTTTTTTATTTATTTCATTTTCTATTCCCAAGTCTTTTCCAATTTCTTGTAATTCATCCAAACTTTTTTTATTTAAAATATTAAGATCCATTTTATTATTTTTATATAATTATTATTTTTTTAACTAATAATAAAAATATCTATGTTATTATCTTCTCTTTTTCTTAAAAACTCTTATGAAAATTATGAAAAAACACAAAAACACTATCATGAAAATTATAATGATAATTATGATGCTCAAGTAAATAAAAATGATTTATCTTATCTTATGTTTTATATTTCAATTATTTTTTTTATTCTAGAACTAGTATTATTTTGTTATGCTATGATCATTACAATAAAATGTTCAAGAAATAAACATGAATTTATAATTCATACAATTTTATCTGTTATTTTTACAACTCCTTTTGTGTTTTTTAGTATGTTATCAAATGATTGCGCTAAAACTACTATTCAAAATTTATAATTTAAAAATGATTTATATTTTATATATAATTAAAATATATATAAAATGACTAATTCTAAGAATCCAAGAAAAACAAATACTAAGAAATATATATTTACTTTACATAATATTAATACTGAAAAAATTGATCAGAAATATGATATTACTCTTATTTCAAACATTTTCTCAAATAATGAAAAACCATCAAATAATATTACAAAAATTACTGAATTATCTGAAATGAATACTAATAATTCTTCTAATATTGTTTCTTTTTTGGATGAAACTAAGAGAATATATCAATGTAATATTTCTATGATTGACTTTAATACTGGAAAAGACACTGATTTTTTAAAATATTTATGTTATTGGTGTAGACATTCATTCGACTCTAGACCTATTGGATGTCCCATCAGATATATATCCAATAAAGCAACTAAAAAATATTATTCAGAAGTTAGTAAAGATAACTATACAATTAAAGAAAATATAACAAATTTTAAGAAAAATTTGCTTGATACTAAACAATCTTTTGTTTTTATTCCAATTAACAATATTTCTACAATCAATATTGATAAAAAAGAATTCTATGAAACAGATGGTGTATTCTGTTCATTTAATTGTTGTAAAGCATTTATCAAAGATAATAAACACAATGTTTTATATGAGCATTCAGAATTTCTTCTTTCTAAATTATATTATGATATTATTGGTGTTAAAGACACTGTTATTAATCCTGCTCCTCATTGGAGATTATTAAATGAATATGGTGGTAATTTAACAATTAATCAGTTTAGAGATAATTTTAACAAAACTAAATATCAATATCATGGTATTATTAGAAATCAAGATATTTTTAAACCAATCGGTTCCCTTTTTGAAGAAAAAATTAATTTCTAGATTTTCTATGTTTACTTTTATTTTTTCGTTTAATTTTACGTTTACTTCTTCGTTTCTTTTTCTTACCATCAACAAAATCTATTTCCTTCAAATTAACTATTTTTATTTTTGATTTACTACATGCTAACTCAAAAATATGTAATAATATAAAACTCAAAAAATCTCTATTGATTCTATTTAGTTCTATATTATCTACACTTAATTTTATTAATTTATTTCTCCAAATTTCATAATATTCCTTTGATCTGAAATATATTTCAGGATTATCAATTAAAAATTGTTTAGATATATCATTAAATATTTTTTTTATAATACCTGAATCTAAATCTATATCATATGTATCTGATATTTCAAGTAGATTTTTTGTTATGAATCCATATGATAAACCAAATTCTTTTAATTTTTCTAAATTTTCTTTTGTAAATGTATTTATTATTTGTTGAAAATCATGAGATGAAGATATAGATGGTTTATTTATATATTTAAAATCTATTAAATTTATATATCCTTTTTTAGATGAATCATTTGGTTTATTATCACTAAAATATGATTTAATTGCTTTTTCTGGTTCAGTTTTTATCCAAGCCTGTGTTTTATATGAAAATGAAAGTAGCCCATTTATACAATTTTCATCATCTATATCACATATATTAAGTTCCATATTTTCTGGTTTTTTTATAAAACAAATTAATTTTGCTATAAAAATATAATCATCCTCAGTATATTTTGTTAATATTGTTTCTGTTTTTTTATTATCTAAATATATTTGATTTGTTAATTGATTCTTATATATTCTTACACTTTTCATTTTTTATTTATTATTATAAATAAAAAATTAAATTATCTTGTTTTTATTATTTACTTTAATTTCTTCAAAAGTTTTAAAAGTTTCTTAGCAGACATTCTACGCTTTTTGTGATGCTTTGACTTAGATTTCTTTCCATCAGAATGCTTCTTAGAACGCTTAGAACGTCTAGAACGTCTAGAACGTCTCTTAGAACGTTTTCCATCAGAATGCTTCTTAGAACGCTTAGAACGTCTAGAACGTCTAGAACGTCTAGAGCGCTTTCCATCAGAATGTTTCATAGAACGCTTAGAACGTCTCTTGGAACGCTTAGAACGTCTCTTGGAACGCTTTCCATCAGAACGAATAGAACGCTTTCCATCTGAACGCTTGGAACGCTTTCCATCTGAGCGCTTGGAACGCTTTCCATCAGAACGAATAGAACGCTTTCCATCAGAACGAATAGAACGCTTTCCATCAGAACGAATAGAACGCTTTCCATCTGAACGCTTGGAACGCTTGGAACGCTTGGAACGTTTGGAACGCTTGGAACGCTTTCCATCAGAATGCTTCTTAGAACGCTTAGAACGTCTAGAACGCTTAGAACGCTTAGAACGCTTTCCATCAGAATGCTTCTTAGAACGCTTTGAACGTCTCTTAGAACGCTTTGAACGTCTCTTGGAACGCTTTCCATCTTCAAATTGGATTCTAGATTCTTCACGTCCTCTAAGACCTTTTTTAATTTTACAGAATTCAAATAATAATTCCAAAATACAGCAAACTGCTTTCTCAGAAAGTGTAGATCTTTCCATGCTTTCAATTGAGCTGTCAATATATACTTCTCTAAAATATTCAAATGCTTGGTCATCGTCGGTAAGATTACCTTGAAGCATATTATTATACTCATTTTTAAGTATTTTACATGCTTGTGATACTGTTAACTTAGATTGGGTATATCCAGTTAATTCAAGCATATTTTCATCTATAAAACCAAAACTTTCTCCAATTGTTCTAGCTTGAGCTAAATTAATAGAATCTTTACTTAAATGTTGTGCATCCCTTTTAGTAATTAATACTCCCTCATTAGCTGGTGATTGAATATATTTTTTTACATGAAAATCTGGTTCATATTCCTCATTAAATACAAAGAAATATTTACCAACACCTACTTGTTCAATGTTATATGCATCAATTAGACTAAATCCTTTTGCAAGACTGAGAAGATCACCGTCGTTAAAAATTCTGGAAATAGCAGTTTTTTTTCTTGGGTTACGAATATAAGTTCTACCCAAATTGTCTTTTGTTAAAATTACATTAGACATTCTATTGTTATCATTGTCGGAATAAATCATTTTTTATTATATAAAACAAAAAAAAAAATTTTTATTTAAATTACTTTTATTTTTTTTATTATTTATTTTGTAATAAAAAAAATGATGTGAAATATATATATATTTTAGTAATTCATATTAAATTCCATAGAATTTGGACGTTTTTCTCTTAGTTTGATAGGAGCATAACTTCTTAATCCTCTAGGGTTGTTTTCGCCAAGAACAGTATCCCAAACAGTATATTTAGCAAATGCTTGTTCATAAGCAAGAACATTTTTAATATCAAAAACAGATTGAGTAATTGTTTGTCCAACGAGATTATTAAAATATTCTTGAGGTGTCCATGTTTGGTCGAAACCTTGTTTAGGGTTATAACTTAAATAAACTGAATTCATAAGATGAATAATTTTATCATCTGGAAGAATAATATCTCTTCCTCGTTCATCTACACCTTTTGTGAGTTTTGTAATTCTTTCAGATATATAATCAACTGTTTCTTTACTGAAAAATTTATTAACGACAGGATTATCTGTAACATCATATCCAATCAATTTTAATTGCTCATTTGAATATATAATAGACATGTATTTTTTATTAAATAAGATATTATATTTTAAATAACAAAAAAAAATTACATAGTTCTAAAATTAGGATTTGGATTATTAGCTTTATCTTCTATTTCTCTAGATTTTTGCATTTCCAAAGCAGCAGAAAGTAAATTTTCTCTTTTAAGTTCATTGCCTCTTTTTTTAACGCCATTAATGGCACCATTACCTCTATATGATGATAGATCAATATCATTCATATTATTTTCTAAAGGATCGTCAATATCATCTATAAGAGTATTTATAGATGAGGGTGGAGGTGGATTATCAAAGTGTTCATCAATATCATGATTTTCTGGTGGTTTTGAAGATTCTTCTATAATTTGGCGTTGTTGTTGTTGTTGTTGTTGTTGCTGTTGTTGTTGTTGTTGTTGTTGTTGTTGTTGTTGTTTAAGTTGTATCAATTGATTTTCAAGATTTTTTTGGATTTCAATTTGTTTTTGTTTTTCATTTTGAAGAATAATATCATTAAGCCAAATAAAACTATCTTGACCTTCATATTTATCAATGATGTCATTATTAATAATCAAAAGACATGGTACATTCTTAATATCAATAGTATTATTAGGAGAAATAATTTTATCTCTAATTATTTTATTATCTATACAAAGAAGTTTAAAGTCTATATTTAATTTTGAGTCAATTATAGTATCGTTAAATTTTTTACACGCACTAGAATATTTACTAAATAAAATAATATGATGCATTTTTATATTTTTTTTATAATAAATTTAAAATTTTAAATTAATATATATAAAAATAAAAATGAGTGACGATGAATTATATGAAGATAAAAGTGAACATAAGAAAATAAATATATTTTTAGATTTAGATCAAAGTATAATATCTGGTGAAATATTAAAAGAAGATGACGATGATGATTATGATGAAGATGAAGAAGATTTATATGATATTGAATCAAATAAAACTAAAGCGATAAATTTTGATTTTCAAAATATGGAAAATTATTATGTAATATTTGAACGACCAGGATTACAAAAGTTTTTGGATTATCTCTTTAAAAATTTTAATGTATCAGTATGGACAGCTGCAAGTAAAGGGTATGCATTATTTATAATAGAAAAGATTGTATTAGCAGGAAGACCAGAAAGAAAATTAGATTATGTTTTTTTCTCATATCATTGTAAAATATCATCAAAACTTGGTAAAGGAACTAAGGATTTGAGTATATTGTGGGATATTTATAAATTACCAGGATATAATGCTAAAAATACTTATATATTAGATGATTACGATGAAGTATATCATACACAACCAGATAATACAATAATAGCAAAACCATTTCATTTTACGGCTCATAATAGCGAAAATGATGATTTTCTTAATAATTTAATAAATAAAATAAAAAGACTTAGAAAAAAATTAGAAGAAGGAGAGACAAGTCAAGTGTTAGAAATAATAAATAATGGTAATTATCATGAAGAAAAAGAACTTGATTACGATGACGATGATGACGACGATGATTTATAGATATCCCGCTCTTTGAAGTGCAATACGTTTACCTTGACCTACACCTTTACGTAAACACGAAGATCGCCTTCCGAACGCATCATATCTATCAGGTAATGGTGTTTTATCTCCACAATATATATTATCTGGTGGATCAATTGCTTGATAATTAATAAAATCCATATCTAAAGGAGCATGAATACCAAAACCAATACCTGTTTTTAAACATTCATAATTAGTACCAAGAATTTTATTACCACCATTTTCAATTAAATGAGGTGATAACGCATTATTACCGCAATATTTTCGTTTATTTTTGCGATTAGCAATATTTTGATTAACTTTTTTTATTGGAGATCTAATAGGTTTTTTATTAACTTTTATAGGTGATTTTCTAGGTTTTTTACTAGATTTTCTTTTTGATTTTTTTCTTTTTTTTAATGGAGTAATTGTTAAATTCATTATATTTATTATATATAAGAAAAATTCAATAATGATATAATGTTTTTTCAAAAATAAATATTTATATTCAATAAAATATGTTCAAAAATAAAGAAAATGAAAATGCTGAAAAATTAACTTTTTATTATGGAGATCGTCATGAATCTTTTTATAATTTAATAAAAAGTTTATTAAAAAAAGGAAATATAAAAGATCATTACATTACTTCTCTTTTAACAAAAGAAGCAATGATTGAATATGAAAAGGCATTTACATCTAATTCTATTACGTCATATATGAATTCATCAGGTAAAATTGAAACAGATATTAATTCTAAACATAATTATGAAATATATGAGAAGTTAGGCGATGGTGTATTTGATTGTTTTATAGGCTTTTATCCATATAGACGATTTCCAGATATGACATCAGTGAAAGATGTGAAAGTATTACATATAATAAGATCAAATTATGGAAGTAAAAAACAATTTTCTCAAATAGCAGAGAATCTTGGGTTTTGGGATTTTATTTCTTCAAATATATATCAGAGAAATCATCAAAAGAAAAAGTTATTAGAAGATGTATTTGAAGCATTTTTAGGATGTACTTGTAATATATTAGATAATGAATATAAAATAGGAGTAGGTTACGCTATATGTTATGACATATTAAAAACAATATTTGACGACATAGAATTATCAACTGAATTTGAAGTAATGCAAGATTATAAATCGAGACTAAATGAAATATTTAATCAAAATAAATATTTAGGACGTATAAAGTATGTTGATACACGAGATGAAACTTTTGCATATTCTATTGTTTATAGAGAAACTGATCGTGGAATGATAGAAATAGGTAAAGGACAAGCGTCTATAAAAAAAGATGCTCAACAACAAGCTGCAAAAAATGGACTCGAATTTTTAGAAAAAATCGGGATAAAATTGTAAAAATATTAAACTACAATAGTTTAATATTTAATGTTGAAAAAAAGAATAAGTAGTATAACCTATTAAACAAATACCTATAATATATATTATTTGACTTGAAACATTAATTTTATCATCTTTTGTTTCATTATCAATTGTTTTGTCATCAATAATAGTTAAAGTTGAAGCACTAACGGCAATACATATTATTTCTAATAGAATTACAATACCAATAATTATTTTAAATTGTAATATCCTCATTAAAATTGCTGGTTGTGAAGTTGCTAAACCAATTCCTAATAATGTAAGTCCAAGTAATACTGAAAATACTATAGTTATAATTAAACTTATATTTTTTATATCTTCTATTTCTTTTTCTGAATTTTTATTACTATCATTAATTTTTGAATTCATAGATATTCCTAAAGAAGTTATTACTACACCAACGAACATTATTACGGCATTAATATAATTTATTCTTTCCATTTTTTTATTTAATAGTATTTTTTTATTATTTTATTTCTTTTTTTTATTATTTTTTTCAGAAATGTTTTTCATATTTTTTAACCATTTTTCATATTCATTCTCAAATTCATCAATATCATTTAACCACATTTTCTTTTCAGATGTAGATGTAATATTATCTAATTTAGTTTGAATAGAATTTATATCATTTTTTAATTTATTGATTTGATTAGCACTTAATACACGGACAGGCATTCTAAGTAGATATTCATATCCAGATGATGTAGTAGTATCATTATCATCGTCGTTTCTAAATTCTTTGTCATATTTTCGTTTTTCTAAATCTTTTATGATAATATCTTCGTCGATATTCATAATATTTAATTTCTTATCAATAACTTCTCTAATGAATCTTGCTTTATTACCAAGATGTCTTAATTCTTTTTCACAGTGATTAATTAGATGTAATTTTCGTTTTTTGTACAATTCAAATCTCATAATACAGAAATCATTAATTATTTCATCAACTGAATACTTTTTTAATTGATTCTTTTCATTAAATGCAACCATATTCGAAATATTAATAGTAGTTGTTAATTTCATATTAGTATGATTACAACTTATACCTTCATCATGTTCAACAAGAGTAAATTGAACTTTTCTTGGTGTAGATTCGTTATTAAGGCTTTTAATTTGTTTATCAACTAACAAATCTTCACAAAATTCTTTAAATTTATCAGTCCACATACCAACAGGTAATTCTGTAATCTTAGTTTTATTCTTCTCTTTACTAATAATACCATATGTGATATATTTATTATCTTTTTCTTCGATTTTACCATAAAATTCTCTATACCACGGAATAATTGACGGTAGAAGAGATAAAATCATAGTTGGGTCTTCATCATCTTCAATAAATATTTTGCCATCATGTTCTAACCATGTCTTAATACAATTAATAATATCAGCTGGATTATAGCATGGAATGTTTGAAGACCATCCAGTACCAATCGCAGAACATCCATTTATCAAAATCATTGGTAGAATAGGAACATAAAATGTAGGTTCTAATTTATCTCCATCATCTTCAACATATTCTAAAAGAACATCATCTTCTTCTCTAAAAAGTAATGGTGTCAAAGGTTCCATTTTTGTGTAAATGTATCTTGGAGAAGCGGCGTCATCTCCACCCGATAATCGACTATTATGTGTTACTGTATAATCACCTAATAAAAATCTTTCATTTCCATCAACAGACCACCCAACAAATGCGCCTTTACCAGCATATTCAACCTCAATTTTATTGTAGTATACTGGTTTAGTATTAATAATTAAACTGGTTGATGTTTGCTTTGTATGAAAAGCAAGTGAATTACATATAATTTTGATTCTATCAAAAAGATAACTATATTTTTCATCAATTTCATAAGAATCTTTAAATGTATCAATAGATGAGGACGAATTTAAGAATCCATGTAACAATTTCTTTCTAGTATTTAGATCATTAAAAATATATGAAAACGGGATTATATTATTCCGTTTATTTTTTAGTAATATACCTAATTCATAAGGATCTATAGATGTTTTTGATGATTTCCACTTGATATGAGTATTGCAAAATATACCCTTTAATTTAGATTGCATACGAGGAGTCATGTTTATATAGTCTATAACTTTGATATCAAATATATTATTATCGGGTATATCTTTAATTAAATCAGTAATATGTTTAAAACCTTTTTCTTTCGTGAAACCATTAGTATGAGTGAATATTTTAACAGGAATTGATATATCTACAAGTTTTGATTCATTTTTATCATAATATGATACATTCCATGAATTAGAACAGTCAGACCACCAAATATTTTTATGTGTTTCACAATACAAAGTTAAAATATGCTGACTATTAACTTTATATGTTTGTCCAGAATATTGTATAATATTATACATATCATCTTCTCCGGATGTTATTTGCTTAACATTTCTTGGATAACCATCATCGCCAATTAATCTATCACCAATTATAATATCTTTTGCTTTCTTTTTTGTTCCATTCCACAAAAGAATATCAGTTTCTGGATCTAGACATCCGAATTGACCATCTCTATATAATAGAGGAATATTATTACTTCCTGGAAATTCATGTGCCATTTTAACCATTGTTTGATAAAGATTTTGTTCACCGTGATGATAATTTGTATGTTCTGCTACATATCCACCTAATTGAGCAACTTTAACTGATTGTTTATTATATGTAAGATTACGTTTCTTCATTGCAAATAAAATCTTACGTTGGGACTGCTTTAAGCCGTCAAATAGACTCGGTATACTTCTTTTACAATCATCATGTGAAAATTTAATAACTTCGTTGTCTAAGAAAGAAGACATATTCATTTTAATCATTTTACCACCGTCATCAATAGAAAATTCAGGATTAGGATTGAAACATTCAAGCCATTTTTTTCTATCATCTGCAAAATCTTTATGAAATACCTTATTAATACTTTTATCAGTTTTTATATCTTCACAATATTCAACCATTTTTTCACCAAATGTATCAGGAATATCCTCCGTTTTTGTAGTTCCAAGTCCCTTATAATACTTACTTTTAAAACTCTTCGTTTGATTTCTCACAAATTCTTTAAACCGATTTTCGTCATAAAAAAGTATATCACCTCCTTTATTGAAAACACGAACAATTGGTGTTATCATACTTACTAAAAATGGTTGAGGTCTCTTCAATAAAGATGGAAATAAGAAATGAAAAAAATTCATTATTAAGCCAGAAATATGCCTCTAATACCAGTTTATCTAGATATTTGAATCTAGATTCATAACATCTTTTAATTCAAACGATTAATTATGTATAAAACTAATCTTTTTTATTAAAAGCATCTTTTCAGATGGGGATAGACTATATCTTAAGCAATCATAAAGGATTGTTAGTCCTTTCATGCCCACAATCATTTAGTCGTTGAACCGTCTCCACCTCTTTAGAGGATATATCCTTACAGTAATGGACTTAGGAGATTGGATGCGGATTATCTCTATTCTTTAATTTTTACTCTCTTAGTAATTAACTAAGACCCTTATAATGTTTCCATATAAGTTAGTTTAAAGACTTAACAAGATTTTCCCGCAATTTGATTGTGTTGTCTGTTATACCAGACTAGCAATATTCTTTAATATCACTTGCCCAAAAAATTTAGGCCATCAACGTCAGAATCAGTTAAAAGCACAACTCTACCATATGAAAGAGTTTTAAAATTATCATCATCTGTATAATCAACACTATATTGTAATCCTAACGCTTGAATTAAATTAGTAATTACTTTATTTTTTGATATTACTTGTAGATTAGAATTCCTACAGTTTAAAATTTTACCAGTTAAACTTAGAACTCCAAAGTAATTACGACCTTCATAACCGTATATACCCTTTTCTATACCTGCAACGGCATATGTTTTCGCTGATAATCCCTCACATAAGATTAAACTACATAAATGTGAATTTTTAGTACCAGAATAGTTCGCTGGATCGTATCCATCGATTTTAGTATATCCTTTCTTCTTTTTTTCTGATTTCTTAAGAACTAACATTTCTTTTGATTTGATTATATCTTGTAAATCACTAATAACTGACCATTTCCATATTTTATTAATATCTGCCGATTTAACATTTGCGACGACTTTTGGAAATTCTAACTTATTTTTAGACTGACTTTCAAAACGTGGATTATTTACTGTTGTCGTTATAAATACTCTAAATACTTGTTTTACATCTTTAATTGATAGAGCCGGTTTATCTTTCTTTCCATTTAATTTGTTTAATATTGGACGAAAAATCGCTTCAGACCATGCATCTAAATGAGTTCCACCTAGTTTCGTAAAAATACCATTAACAAATGTAACAGATTCGAATTCTTTTGATGTTGTTACTACAACTTCTGTAACTCCATCTTTAATATGTATTTTTTCATCAGTTGGAGACTCGAATAGGTTTGCATATGTTAGTAAATTATTAACAGGAATCAATTCATCATTAAAATAAACTTTTACTTTCGTTAAAACAGCAGTATCAAGAACATATTTCATATATTGATTATATATATCATCTGTATATCCTTTTACTCCAAATCGTTCAAAATCTGGAATATATGAAATCTCAGTATATGATTTCTTTAACTTTGTATTTTTAATAATAGGTTTTGACACATCTTTCATGTTATTCTCCCACGTTTGTTCAAACGTCTTACCGACATTAGGATCAAGACCTTTAACTGTAAATCTTTTAGAAAAGATATTACAAGCAGTTGCACCAACACCATTCATACCAGAAACAAGTCGTTCTTGTGAATCATCGAAATTACTACCGGCAAGTAGGTGTCCAAATATCAAACTATGATTATACATATTTTCATCTTCATTTATTTCAATTGGAATATAATCACCGTCGTTTGATACGATAGTTTCTCCAGTTTCTCTATCAATAGATATTTTAATATAAGAACATGGAATGTTCGATGCTACTGAACGTTGATAATTATCGATAGCGTTACTTAATATTTCTATAAATATACGCAAAATAGCAGGTGAACTTTGAATATTCTGATTAATGATGTTATAGTCATTATCTTCATCTCTTATAGCAATATATTCATCTGAATTCCTAAGAGATGTAGAACCAATATACATCTCAGGTCTCAATAAGACATGTGATATCTGATCTTTCTTAGTATATTTCTTATTTGATGCGGTAGTTGACATTGTTATCTGTATAATTTCTAATTTACAAATCTTTAAAAATCATTTTTAAATTTTATCTTAAATAAATTTTAAACTTTAATTAAGTTTAAAATATAAAAATTTTATATTTATTTTTTATAAGTAGTTATACATCTTTTTGTTCCTCTTAATATATGTTTACAATCTTTTTTCCATGTTGGTAAATATTTATGAATAAATTCAGTCCATGGAAGTTGATCTATCATTGGGGATAGATGCAAAACGTTTCTTATTTTATGTGGTATAATATCCCATTGTTTTCTTCGTTTTTTATTGCTTTCTATCCTTGTTATTGTATGTATTTGAATTATATTTACATTTTTACCTTGTTGAACGAATCCAAACATTTGTCCCACTTCTGAATTGTTTGTCGAAGTATCATCCCATTTACACGCTTCGCGAAATCCATTTGATTCTTTTTGTTCTCTTTCATAATCTATCTTCGCTTTTTTACCCATAACTGTTGATGGGTTTTTAAGATTAATAGGAGTCCCAGTAATAAAAGATTCAGTATCTATTTTCTCACTTTCAAGACCACAACGATCATGATAAGCACTTTCAATTTTGCTCTGCATTTCCGTAGAATGCAACATATCTCTTAACATTCTATTATCATCATTATCGTATATCTCAAGACATTCCTCAATGAGAGAAATAAACTTTTCAGCAAACTTAGCGGAAGTCATAGAACTCATGGTCTGTTTGTAGTTATTAACTGATGCATGTGAATATGAATATAAACGTAAAATAAAAAATCAATTTTTTTATTTATTTTCTATATGTAGTTTTATATCGTGTAGTTCCGTACACTGTAGCTAATGTACCATTTTTTTTCCATGTTGGTAGATAATTATGAGCAAATTCAGTCAAAGTAAATTCATTTATCATTGGAGACATATGCAAAACGTTTCTTTTTCGGTGTTCTATAATATCCCATTCATCTCGACGTTTTTCATATGTTTCTACATGAGTTATTTTAAATATTTGTATTTTATTTTCAAGCTGATGAATGAATGCAAAGAGTTGTCCTGCTACTGAATTGTTTTTCCAAGTATCATCCCATTTACACGCTTCACGAAATCCATTTGATTCGTATCGTTCTCTTAAATAATCTAATTTTGCTTTTATACCATCTCCACTAGGTCTTATAAGATTAATAGGAGTTCCAGTAACAAAATCAAAAATATCTACCTTATCACATTCATATTCAGAAACATAAGCACATGTATCTTCACCCTTATTATCAAGGGCGTTTTCAATCTTGGTCTGCATTTCAAACTGCCAGATTTGTTTTAATTTATCAATATCAAAAACAATTGAAGGATTATTCTGAATCAATTTCAGAAATTCATCAAATAGAGAATTCGTCATATCGGTGAACTTAGCTGATGTTATAGTTATAGAAGTCATTTTAGTTGTTAATTGGTAATTATAATTATTTAAACTAAAAAAATCAATTTTTTTTATGTTTACGACTATGTTTACGACTATGTTTACGACTATGTTTACGACTATGTTTACGACTATGTTTACGACTATGTTTACGACTATGTTTACGACTATGTTTACGACTATGTTTACGACTATGTTT
>Ga0214921_10004888_pt1 | contig 19342 bp, 16 predicted proteins | sample LL1505_MetaG_FD_177992 | JGI IMG/M metagenome (GOLD analysis project Ga0214921, IMG submission 177992) | Freshwater microbial communities from Lake Lanier, Atlanta, Georgia, United States - LL-1505 | ecosystem: Environmental > Aquatic > Freshwater > Lake | place: USA: Georgia | collected... | reverse complement strand
GCCTCGCAGCGCGCAAGTCCCTGCGCAGCAAGCACTTCATGCTGTCACTTGACCGCCGGCCAATGGTTTTCCCAGACGGTCACTGCGGAACTTCCGCGAGCGACTGCCGATCTCGCCCCCAGCCACCCTTCAGCCCAGCAGGATCCTTCCATGGCCACGAAGACCGCCCCCGCCGACACCCATGCCGCCACCGCCGTGCTCCAGGTCGCGGAACGGCTCTATGCCATGGATCCCGAGTGGGTGGTCTTCTTTCGCGAGGTCCTCGGCGTCGAAGGCATCGTGCGGCGCACCTTCAGCGACCCCGAGTCGCTGGTCCGGTTCGAATGCTCGCCCCAGTACGCCCGGATCCGCGAGATGCTCGACAGCCTGCGATCCCGCCAGCACGACCGGCCCTCCGACCGCGAGGCCCAGCGGGTGGTGACCGTGCGGATGCCGCGGTCGCTGCACGAGACCCTCAAGAACGAGGCCGGGCTGCTTCGCGTCAGCGTCAACACGCTCTGCATCTCGAAGCTGATGAAACTGCTCGACGAGCGGGAGCAGCGGGGCCTCACGACCGACCGGCCATCCGACGACGAAGGCGAGCGCAGTGAGACTGGAGCGGACCTGTAAGCCGGGTTCTGTACCCGCCCGCCCTCGCGAGCCGGCGGGCCGACGACCATTTCTCTAGGACCGCGGTTGCCCGCGGCCTCCAGCAGCCTACCCGGAAGGTGAGACGGGACGGGCCGCCCCGTGTCGCTCGCTGGCGAACGAACTCCTTCCTGCTTGGCCTTGCTCCGGGTGGGGTTTGCCGAGCCAGGCCGGTCACCCGGCCTGCTGGTGAGCTCTTACCTCACCGTTTCACCCTTACCGCCGGGGTCGCCCCCGACGGCGGTCTGCTTTCTGTTGCACTATCCCTGGCCTCGCGGCCGGTGGGAGTTACCCACCACCCTCGCCCTGCGGAGCCCGGACTTTCCTCCCGCCGTGGGCTCTCGCCCACGACCGGCGGCCGCCCGGTCCGCTCCAGTCACTGCCCCCTCAGTGTACGCCCGCGCGGCCGCGGATGGCCGACCCGCCGGACGAAAAGCTGCTCCAACCGCCGACTTGACCGCGCCGGAGTCGCTCCGTAACCTCGCATGCGTGCGGGTTGGGGGAGTTTGCGGGGTGTCGCTCCCGCCTCCCCTTGTCCGGCGGGCATCGAGACGATCCGAGACGAACATGTACGGCGAGCTTTTACCCCTGGGCGGCGGCGACCCCATTCCGCTGCTCAAGCCCTCGCTCCTGATCGGACGACGCGAGAGCGCCGACATCGTGCTGCGATTCCCCAACGTCTCCGGCCACCATTGCGAGCTGTCGCTGGACGGAGGCTACTGGACGATCAAGGACCTTCGCAGCAGCAACGGCATCAAGGTCAACGGCGCGCGGGTCACGGAGCAGAAACTGCGGCCCGGCGACAAGCTCTCGATCGCCAAGCATGATTTCGAGATCGTGTTCGACCCGATCCGCCTGGGCGGCACCGCCCCGGTCGCCGAGAAATCCCAGCAGGAGAGCCTGTTCAGCCGGTCGCTGCTGGATGCCGCCGGCCTCGAGGTGAAGCCGCGGGGCGATTCCCGTTCGAGCCGCTCCCGACGGCACGAGCTCTGAGCCGGGGCCGGGCGGCCGGAAAACCGCTGGCCGCCGGATCGCCGCTGGCCGCGGCGGCTGCGTACACTTTCGGCATGCCGCGTCCCCGCAAGCTCCGCATCGAGTTCCGGAAGAACCGCACCGGGCGTCGACGCGGCGGCGACCTGACCCGCAAGGTCGACGTCGATCCCGACGGGCTCGCCGATCAGGCCGCAGCCGAGCGGCTCTCGGGCAAGGGCGACCTGACCCGCAAGCGGACCGTGATCGTCGAGGCCGTCCCCGCGGGGCCGGTCGATGGGCTGGCCGCCTCCCCCCTGGTGGCCGAAGCCTGGCGCGGACGGGTGCTCCACGTGCACGGGCTCGAGAGCCTCGTGCAGTCCGCCGACGGCCGGCTCGTGCGGTGCACCCTCCGCCGCGTCCTCCGCACCATGGCCACCGACATGCGGCATCCGCTCGCGGCCGGCGACTGGGTGCGGGCCACGGGCGCCGGCGCGGAGGGCACGATCGAGGCGATCGAACCCCGGCAGACGTCGCTCTCGCGAGACAGCCGCGGCCGGCGGCACGTGATCGTCGCCAACGTCGACCAGCTCGTGATCGTCGGCAGCGCCGCCCTCCCCGACCTCAAGCCGGGCCTCGTCGATCGGATGCTGGTGGCCGCCGAGCTGGCCGGCATCCGGCCGCTCGTCTGCATCAACAAGGCCGACCTTGTGCCCGCGGCCGCGCTCGTGCCGCTGGCCGGGGTGTTCGCGCGGATGGGGTATCCCGTCGTGCTCTGCTCGGCCGTGACCGGGCTCGGCCTGGGCCGGCTGGCGGCGGAACTCGTCGGCCGGGTCACGGCGGTCGTGGGCCAGAGTGGCGTGGGCAAGTCGTCGCTGCTCAACGCCCTCGACCCCACGCTCCACCTGGCCGTGGGCGAGGTCAGCCGCGACAACCAGAAGGGCCGCCACACCACGACCACCGCACGGCTGCTGCCCCACCGGTTCGACGGCTGGTTCGTCGACACGCCGGGCGTGCGGCAGTTTCAGCCCTGGGAGATCGTGCCCGCGGAGGTGCCGGCGGCCTTCCGCGACCTGCGGCCGCTGGCGAACCTGTGCCGCTTTCCCGACTGCACCCACAGTCACGAGACGGGCTGCGCGGTGAAAGACGCCGTGGCCGACGGCCTGCTGGACACCCGCCGCTGGGAGAGCTGCCGCCAGCTGGCGGGCGGCGACACCGACACCGATGGGGAGGCCGAGCCATGAGGGATCGCCCCCGTGCGACCGGCGCCGGGCCCGAACGGGCGGTCCTCGTGGGCGTCCTCCTCGAGCCGCCGGTCGATCCCCTGCATCCGCTGGCCGAACTCGGCGGCCTGGCGGCCACCGCGGGCACGACCGTCGTCGGCGAGGTGGTGCAGCGGCGGGAGCATCCCGACCAGACCACCTACCTGGGCAAGGGCAAGGTGAAGGAGCTCGAAGGGCTCGTCGATCATCACGACGCCGACGTCGTGATCTTCGACAACGACCTCTCGCCCGCCCAGACCCGCAACCTCGAACGCGCGCTCGACGTCAAGGTGCTCGACCGCTCCGAGGTGATCCTCGACATCTTTGCGGCCCGGGCCCGCACCCACGAGGCCCGGCTGGCGGTCGAGCTGGCCCAGCTCGAATACTCGCTCCCGCGGCTGAAGCGGATGTGGACCCATCTCTCGCGACTGAAGATGGGCGTGGGCATGCGCGGCCCCGGCGAGAAGCAGCTCGAAGTCGACCGGCGGCTGGTCGAGAAGCGGATCCACGACCTGAAGACCGAACTGGCGACGATCCACGGCCGCCGCGAGCGGCAGGTGGCCGCCCGCCACGACCGGATGACCGTCTCGCTCGTCGGCTACACCAACGCCGGCAAGAGCACGCTCCTCAACGCCCTGACCGGGGCCGGCGTGCTGGCGGCCGACCAGCTCTTCGCCACGCTCGACACCCGCACCCGCCGCTGGCGGCTGCCGGGCTGGGGCCCGGTGCTGCTGAGCGACACGGTCGGCTTCATCCGCGACCTGCCCCACCGGCTGATCGCCAGCTTCAAGGCGACGCTCGAGGAGACCATCCAGGCGGATCTCCTGCTCCATGTCGCCGACGCCTCGAGCCCGCTGGTCGACGCCCAGATCGCGGCCGTGCGTGGCGTGCTCGCGGAGCTCGGCGTCGAGGACAAGGACACCATCCTCGTGCTCAACAAGATCGATCGCCTGCCCGACGAGCATGCCCGCGACCGGCTGCTCGGCAACTACCCCCACGCGATCCCGATCTCGGCCCGCGCGGGCCGCGGCCTGGAAGCGTTGGCACAGGCCGCCAGCGACTGCCTGGGGCGGGGCTTCCGCGACGTGGACATCGAGACCGTCCCGGGCAACGGGCGATTGCTCGCCTGGCTCGACAGCCACGGCGAGGTGCTGTCGCGGCAGTTCAGCGACGACCGGGTGCGGATCCACTGCCGGATTCCCGCCGCGATCCTCGGGCGGATCGACCCCGCCGAGGCCGTCGTCACGCCGCACGAGCCGGCCGCCGGCCCGGCCACGCCGCCCGGGGCCTCGGCCGGTCTGGACCCGCTCGCGACAGGCCGATGATGGCGGTTCCGGAGGTGCCGCCCCGTGGTCGCCGCCGGCTGGCGGGCCTGCGCGCGATCGTGACCGGAGGCTCTTCGGGAGTGGGACGGGCGGTCGCCCTGGAGCTCGCGCGGCGTGGGGCCCGGGTGCTGGCCACGGCCCGGCGCCGGGAGCGGCTCGAGGCGCTCGCCCGGTTGGCAGACGCACGCGGGCCGATCGAGCACGAGGCCGGTGACATCTGCGATCCGGGCTTTCGCCGCCACCTTGTGGCCTCCGCCGCGGCGCGGCTCGGCGGCATCGACCTGGTGGTGGCGGCGGCGGGCGGCGGGGCCGTCGGCGGCTTTCGCACGGCACGGCCCGAGACGTTGACCCGCATCCTGGACCTCGATCTCGTGGCCCCGGCCGAACTGGTGCGCGAGGCCCTGCCGCACCTGGCCCGCGGCCGCGATGCGGCGGTGGTGCTCGTGGGCTCGATCCTCGGCCTCCATCCCCTGCCCCTCCACGCCGAATACTGCGCCGCGAAGAGCGGTCTGCGGTCGCTGGCGGGCACGCTGCGGCTCGAGCTCGCCGGCGAAGGCATCGGTGTGCTGCTCGCCACGCTCGGACCGATCGAATCGGAGTTTTGGACGGCGCTGATGGAGGGTGAACGACCTGGCTGGTCCCGCGGCCGGGGCATGCCGCCGGACCGCGCCGCCCGGGCGATTCTCTCCGGTCTCGAGCGACGGAAATCGGTGGTCGTTCCCGGCTGGCAGGCAAAGGGATACGCTTGGTTGGCCCACTGGATGCCCGGGCTGATCGATCGCTGGGCCGCCGCACACTGGCGGACCGACGCGTCTGGCACGGGAGGGACTGGAGACGGCCACGCCCGATGAGCGACGCGTTCACCGCCATCGCCCCCGATGCCTTGTTCGTCGTCGCCTGCCCCGTCTGCCAGGGGCAGGTCGCGGCGGTCGGCACGCTCTGCGGCCGGGACGCATGCTGCCCGCTGTGCGCCAGCCTGTTCCACGTCCCGGATCCGTCGGCACCGCCGCCGGAAGCCACCCCGGCGGCTGCTTCACCAACCGCCACGGCGCCCTCGCCCGAAGCCACCACGGCGCCTCCGACAGACGCCGCGACATCCCCTCACCCGGAAGCCGTCCCGGCATTCACGGAGCAGCAGGCCCGCCACCAACTCCCAACGCCGGCTTCGGAGCCGGCCGGACTCGCGGAAGACTGGGGCGCGGTGATCACGCAACTCGCTCCCCTGCGGAAGGATTCGGAGCCGGCCCCGCCGTCGTCGACCGAGGCATCCATCTTCGAGCTTTCCGGCGTGGCCGATCCCGTGCCGGTCGACGATCCAGGGTTCACTGCGGCGGCGGAGAGCGCCGAGGTCGTCGGGATCATCGATGAGTCGATGGCGGCCCAGCCCCTCAGGGATCCGCCACGGCGAGCGGGCCCGCAACCGGTGGCGACCGCGAACCTGCCCGTCACTGCTGGCACGCCACTCGACCCCAAGGCAGCGGAGCTCGCATTCTCCGAGCCCGTGCGGATGATCCGCCACGGCGACAGCGTGATCGAAATCCGGCGGCTTACGCCCGAGGAACGGCAGGCGCGGCGGTTCCGCCGGAACGTGGTGATGATCGTGGTGGGCGTCTCGATCCTGCTGGCGGTCGTGATCCTGCTCGGCGTGGGCGGCGGGGGCCGGCGTCGCCGTCCCGTCTCCAGTCAGCCGATCGCCTCGCCGATCGCGAGCAGTTCCTCGGCGTCGAGAAACGCGTCGGGCTGAGCGAAGATCCGCTCGATCGCCGCCCGGTGAATCTTCATCTTCGTGCCACCGACACCGAGGGCGCCGTAGAGCAGCTGCCGGCCATCCGCCCTGGCCTTGTCGCCGGCCATGATGCCGTGGATGCCCACCGGGGGCACGGCGTTGAGGTCGATGAGCACCCGGGCCGAAGCGGCCGCTTCCCGCCCCGCGGCATCGAGCAGCACCGCCCCCGCGGCCCCCGCGGCCACCACCAGGTCGGCCGTGGCCAGCACCTCGGCCAGCGGCGACCCGGCCGTGACGCCGCCGGACGAGGCGATGCCGCGGATCTGCGGCCCGGGCACCTGCTCGGCGAGCGTGCGGGCCGTGGCCTCGGCCCGATCGAGCGACCGCGAGCCGAGCGTCACCTGCATCCCCTTGCGAGCCAGCAGCCGACCCACCCGCTGTCCGACCGGCCCGGTGCACCCGAGCACCACGGCCCGGGCAGGCTGCCCGCCGCTCGAGAGGTGGCGAAGGGCGGCGACGACGGCGGCGGCCGCGGTGGTATTGGCACCGGATGGATCGACGAGCACCCCCATCCGCACCGGTCCGAAGAAGGTCTTGGCGACCCGTCGGGCCACCGCCTCGGCCGCCGCCACGTCGGAGCCTCCGATGAAGATGGCGGTGCTCGCGAGGTCACCCCCACCGCGCGTGAACATGCCGCCGTGCAACAGGGGCACGGCGGCCTCGGGCGTGACTCCGCCATGACGCAGGAGCACATCGGCGCCGGCATCGACGGCCACGATCGCATCGAACGTGCTCGGCTGCGGGTCGCAGTCGAGTTGGATCAGGACTCGCTTCGGCACGGCTCACCCACGACGACTGGCCGCCCGGAGGGCGGCCGAAGCCGGCGAGGGCAACCTCGGCTTGCCCTCCGCCGGCATCTCCAATCAACGACTGCCGGGCTGGAGGCCCGGCGCTCGTGGCCGAGGGGCACCTTGGCTGCCCCACCACCCACGACGACTGGCCGCCCGGAGGGCGGCCGAGGCCGGCGAGGGCAACCTCGGCTTGCCCTCCGCCGGCCCAAGGCGGCGGGGGCCATGGATGGCCCCGCCGCCGCATAAACTAGAAGCCCCGGAACGGATGCGCGGCCTTGTCCTTCGCGGCGACCATCTCGTCGGCGGTCGGCTTGCCCGTCATCGCGTTGGCGATGGCGTCCATCGTGGCCTGATGGTTGAACTCGTAGATCTTCTTGTCGTCCTTGGCTTCCCAGTGGATGAACACGCCGCAGACGATCACGAGGTTCTCGGCCTCGCTCTTCGGGATCACGCCGGCGGCCACGCTGTCGGCCACGGCCTTGGCGACAGCGGCCTGGGCGGGGCCGAACATCTGCACCGCCTGCTTCGCACCCTTGATGGTCACCTTCGTGATCATCACGGTGGCGGGCTTCACGGCGACGTTGGGCGCGAGCACGGCCAGCAGGTTCGAGTGACCTTCGCTCTGCCGAGCCAGCGCGTTGGCGAAGGCGACACCGACCGGACCATCCTTCGAGCCGATCAGGAGGTCGATGTGCGCGATTTCGTTCCCCTCACCGACCAGAGCCTCACCGATGAACATCGACATGTGTGCTTTCCTCGCGATGACTGTGATTGCAACAACTGATTCCACCGACCAGGGCGTCAGAATACCATCTGGGCCGTGGTCAACAACCCGCGGCCGGTCGGCCCCAGCAGCTGTCGAACCTGCATGATCACACCTGATCCCCATGCTCGCGTGCTGGTCGTTGCGGGAGCGAGCGCTCGGGCCATGGCCGAGTCGGCGGCTCGGGCCGGGTGGCGCGTCCATGCGGCCGACCTGTTCGCCGATCTCGACCTGCGGGCGGTCGCCCAGGTGGCGGAGCGGGCGCGGCCGTATCCCGCTGCCCTCCCGGCCACCGTGGCGCGGTTTCCACCGGGCCCGTGGCTCTATTGCGGAGCCGTCGAGAACCATCCCCGGGTGATCGAGGCCATCAGCGGCGAACGGCCGCTGGCGGGCTGCCGGCCCGGCGCGGTCGCGGCCGTCCGGGATCCCGACGCGCTGGCCGCGGCCGTCCGTGCGGCGGGCCTCGGCTTTCCCGAGACCCGTCGCGATCCGCTCGGAGTTCCCCGCGACGGCTCGTGGCTGACGAAGCCGCTCCGCTCCGCCGGGGGCCATGGCGTCGCGGCGTGGTGGGGAGACGACGTCGGGCCGGCCCGCGCCCCCGACCGCATCTGGCAGCGGCGGGTGCAGGGCCGCCCGTGGTCGGCCGCCTACGTCGTGGCAGCCGGCTCCGGCCGCCTGCTCGGGGCGAGTCGGCAGCTGCTGGGCCGCCGCTGGTGCCACGCGCAGCCCTTCGCGTTCTGTGGAAGCGTCGACGTCGCCGTGGAGTCGCTCGCCACCGCGGTCCGCGACCAACTCGGGCGGCTGGGCGGGCTGCTCGACGCGCGGTTCGGCTTGACGGGGCTCGTGGGCGTGGACCTCGTCATCGACCGGACCGACCGGGTGCACGTGATCGAGGTCAATCCCCGCCCGACGGCATCGATGGAACTCATCGAACGGGCCTCCGGCTTGTCACTGGCCGCCGCGCACATGGCCGCCTGCGGATTCCCGGCGCCGCCCGCGCTCCGGACGCGACCGCGGCGGGGAACGTGGTCGAAGGCGATCCTCTACGCCCCGCGCGAACTCCGGATCGACGACGCGTCGCTCGCGGCGATCCGCGCCGCGGCCGGCGGGCCGCACGACGGCTGGCCGCTGGTGGCCGACATTCCCGCACCGCCGCAGACGCTCCCGGCCGGCAGCCCCGTGTGCACGCTGTTCGCCCACGGCGACTCGCCCCGGCAGTCGCTCGCGGCCCTCCACCGCCAGACGCGCGGCGTCAGCCTGCCATTCGCCGCTCCGCCGGAAGCGGGTCGGCATGAAACTGCATCAGGTACGCGTCCTCGGTCGAGTCCTGGTAGAAGTCCTTGAGCACGGAGGTGGCCCGGAACCCGAGCGAGCGAAAAAAGAGCTGCGCGGGGAGGTTGGTCTCCCGCACTTCCAGCACGATCCGCCCGCGGCGCTCGGGCGTCAGCTTCCCGACGAGCTTCTCCATCATTCGCGTGCCGATCCCCAGCCGGCGATGCGACCGGAGGACGGCGAAGTTGAGGACGTGGAGCTTCGAGCGGTGCAGTTCGTAGATCATGAAGGCGACGACCGAGTCGGCCATCTCGGCCACCATGCCGATGCAGTTCCGTTGCCGCAGGCAGCGGGTGAAGTCCTCCTCGGACCAGGGAAACTCGAACGCTTCCCGCTCGATGGTCGCCACTTCGGGCATGTCTCGCCGGATCATCCACCGGACGTGAATGCCCAGCCCGCTTGGTTCGAACGCCGTCACGAAACGATTCTCCGGGCCTCGGGCGATACCCATGCCGCGCGACCGAATCGGCCCCGCGGCGGGCGAACCGTAGCAGGGGCGCGCACGGCCGCCAAGGCGACAAACCCACCGCGAATCCGCCGGGTTCGCTGCCCAAAGCACCCTTGACCGGCGGCGCCGACGGCTCCTACCCTCCCGCCCCCGTCTTCGGCCGTCGCGTGCCGGAACGGTCACGCCCCGCGAAGCTTCCCAGCGGAAGAACCGAAGCATGGTCCACGCACCCATGTCCCGCGCCTCGTGGGCCGCCTGGTCGCTCCTGACGGCGGCCGTGACCGGCGCCGGCTGCGCCGGCCCGGCGATCCGCAGCCAGAGCCCCGAGATCGAAGCGCTTGCCCAGCTCGAGGAGGGCACCAAGCTCGTCGGCGATTACACGGCCCCCTGGGGCCTCGCACCCAGGCGGATCGAAGGCCCGGCGCTCGTCACGGGCCTGGCCGACACCGGCAGCGATCCCCCGCCGGGGCCGCAGCGGGCCGCCCTGCTGGCGGCGATGCAGGCCCGGGGCGTGATCGAGCCCAACTCGTTGCTGGCCTCGCAGACCACGGCGCTCGTCTGGGTGCACGGCTATCTTCCGCCCGGCTGCCGCAAGGGCGACCGCTTCGACATCGCCGTCGAGGTGCCGGCCAATCACGACACGACGAGCCTGGCGGGCGGCTGGCTGATGGAGACGCGGCTGGCCGAGAAGGCCGTCGTCGGCAACGTGATCCGCGACGGCCACGAGCTGGGCGTCGCCGAGGGCCTGCTGCTCGTCGATCCCGTCTCCAGCGGCACGCTCGACTCGAAGTCGGGCCTGCGGGCCCTGGTGCCCGGCGCCGGCGTCTCGCTGGCCGACCGCGAGCTGGGCCTGATCATCGCGGCCGAGCACCGTTCGTTCGCGATGTCGAAGCGGCTCGGCGACTGGATCAACCGCCGCTTCAACACCGTGATCAAGGGGGTGAAGCGGGGGGTCGCCAATCCCAAGACCGACCGCTACATCGAGCTTCAGGTGCCCCACCTGTATCGCCACAATCTCGGCCGGTATGTCCGCGTGGTGCAGTGCGTGGCCGTGATCGAACCCCCCGAGGGCCGCCACGCCCGAATGCAGCTGCTGGCCCGGCAGCTCGCCGACCCGGTCACGGCCCCCGCCGCGGCCCTCCGGCTCGAGGCGATCGGCAAGGATGCGATCCCCACGCTCCGCGAGGCGCTCGAGAGCGACGACGCCGAGATCCGCTTCGCCGCCGCCGAGGCGCTCGCGTATCTGGGCGAATCGCTGGCCGCGAGCCATCTGGCCGAGGCGGCCCGCACCCTGCGGAGTGCCCGTCCGGCGGCGCTCGCGGCGCTCTCGGTGCTCGACGACGCCCGCGGCATCGACGCCCTCGAAGCCCTGCTCACCAGCCGCAGCGCCGAGACCCGGTACGGTGCGTTCCGGGCCCTGCAGCGGCTCGATCCCGGCATGCCCCTGGTTCGGGGCGAGCAGCTCGGCGACGCCTGCCGCCTGCACGTCCTCGACGTCGACGGGCCGCCGCTGATCCATTCCACGCGTCGCGACCGCCCGGAGCTGGTGTTCTTCGGCGCCGAGCATCAGGTCAGCCGGGGGCTGAGGGCCGAGGCCGGCCGCTCGATCGTGATCGTCGTCGACGGTCCGCAAGCCACGGTGAGCCGATTCGTGCCGGGGCAGTCCGATCAGACCGCCACCGTACCGGCCGACGCGGCCGCCATCGTGCGGGCGATCATCGAACTCGGCGGCGGCTACCCCGACGCGGTGCAGTTCCTCCAACGGGCGGCCGCCGGCCGGCACCTGACCAGTCGCCTGGCGTTCGACGCCCTCCCCAACGCCTTCGACGGCCGACCCGCAATCCACGAGGAGGCGACCGCCCACGACGGCGGTGATTCACCCGACACCAGCGCGGCACAGGGCGGCGAGAGGCAGACGGACGAGCGCTCATGATCAGCCTCAAGGCGCTCGAGCTGTTCGGCTTCAAGAGTTTCGCCGACCGGACACGCTTCGACTTTCCCGCCGGTGTCACGGCCGTCGTGGGGCCGAACGGCTCGGGCAAGTCGAACGTGGTCGACGCCATCAAGTGGGTGCTCGGCGAGCAGTCGGCCCGCAGCCTGCGCGGCAAGGAGATGACCGACGTCATCTTCGCGGGCTCGACGAACCGCAAGCCGCTCAACATGGCCGAGGTGTCGCTGATCTTCGACAACCGGAGCCGGGAGCTTCCCCTGCCCATCGACGAGGTGCAGATCATGCGCCGCGTCTACCGGAGCGGTGAGAGCGAGTATCTCGTCAACGGCGAGACCGCGCGGCTCAAGGACATCCGGGAGGTGTTCTCCGGAACCGGAGCCGCGACCGACGCCTACAGCGTGATCGAGCAGGGGCGGGTCGACGCCCTGCTGACCGCCTCGGGGCGGGACCGGCGGGCCGTGTTCGAGGAGGCGGCCGGCATCACCCGCTTCCGGTCGCGCCGCGCCGAGGCGCTGCGCCGGCTCGAGCGGGCGGAGCAAAATCGCCAGCGGCTGGCCGACATCGTCGGCGAGGTGTCGAGCCGCCTGGAGACGGTGCGCAACCAGGCCGCCCGGGCCCGCCGGTGGCGCGGCCTGACCGAGCGGCTGAAGACCCTCCGGGTGGCCGCGGCGACCCGCGATCTCGCGGGCGTCGAGGCGACGGTGGCGGTCGTCGAGGAGGCCCTGGCGGCCGACCGCGTTGCCCTGGCCGCGGCCGAGGCCCGCGGGGGGGCGGCCGCCGCGGCGCTCGCCATCCTCGCCGCGGCCCGTGAGGCCCATCAGGCCACGCTCTCCCAGCTTCGCACCGAGGCCGCGGGTGCCAACCAACGCGAGGCGGCCGCGCACACCACGCTCCGCTGGCAGCAGTCGCGGCGCGACGATCTCGAAGCCGCGGTCACGCGGGCCACCGGGGGCCGCGACCGGGCGGTTCGTGAGGTCGCGACCGCGGCCACCGAGGCCACGACCAGCGTGGCTCGAAGCCGGGCGACCGCCGAGGCGCTCGCCGCGGTCGAGGCTCGGCTGGCCGACTGCGCCCAACTGGCGGCCGGCTCGGGCGACGACGCCCTCAGTGCCCGCGCAGCGCTCGCCACCGCCACCGCGGCGCTCGATGAGCGGCGGCAACTTCGGCTCCGGCTCGAGGCGGCGACGGAGGCCACGGCCCACAGACTCACCGAGGCGGCAGCCGGCGTCGAACTGGCCCGCGACGCCGCCGCCGCCGCCCGCGATCGCAGGGCGCGGCTCGCTGAAGCCCGCGCCGCGGGCGAGGGACACGCCGAGTCGCTCCAGTCTCGGCTGGCCAAGTCGGGTCGCGAGGTCGAGGCGGCCGAGGCCGCCCAGCGCGACGCCACCGCGAGCCTGCAGGCCGCCTGGCGCGACCTGGCCGACGGCCGAGCGGCGGCCGAGGCCTGCCGCGAGCGCCGCGATCTCCTCCGCGACCTGGTCGCCCGGCAGGACGGGCTCTCCGACGCCGCCCGCGGCCTGCTGCAGGATGCCGAGCCGCCCGTCCCCGGCCTGCGTGGCCTGCTCGCCGACGCGCTGGTGGTGCCCGTCGAGTGGGCGGCGTTGGTCGATCTCGCGCTCGGGCAGCTCGCTCGCAGCCTGCTCGTCGGGTCGCTCGACGAGGTCATCGCCTGGCGCGCCGCCCGTCGCGGGCCGACGGACGCCGGCCGCATCGGCTTCGTCGCCGCCGCCGGACTACCGGAACCCTCCGACTTCGAGCCCCCCGCCGAGGCCGGTGTCGTGGGCCGGCTCGACCGGCTCGTGACGGCCGACATGCCGCCGGCCGACGCGACGCTCGTCCGCCGGCTGTTGGGCCGCGCGTGGGTCGTGGAGTCGCTCGAACAGGCCGCCGCCCTGCTGGCGTCCATGCCGGCCGGCACCCTGCTGCTCACCCGGGCCGGCGAGTCGCTCTCGGTGGAAGGCGGACTGGAGATCGGCGGGGGACCGGCGGCACTCGGGCTCGTGTCGCGCCGCAGCGAACTCCGCGAACTCGAACAGCGGGCCGCCGACCTCGCCACCGCCGTGGACCTCGCGACCGCGACCGTGACCACCCGCGAAGCCGACCTCGCCGGCCTCGCCGCCGAACTGAAGGCGGCCCAGGGTCGCCGCCAGCAGGCGGCCGACGCGATCGTGCTGGCCCGGGCCGACCTCGACCGCCTGGGCCGCGACGAACGGGTCGCCGACGAGACGATCAGCCGGGCCGACGAGACGGTGCAAGCCGCGGAACGCAAGGCGATCGCCGCGGAGGCGGCAGGCCGCGCCGCCCAGGCGAGCCTCGCGGAGGCCGCCGCGGCGGTGACCACGGCCGAAGCCGAGTTGGCGAGGCGGCGCGAGGCCGTCGAGCGGCTGGAGCGGAGCCGTGGCGAGCTGATCGAGGATCTCCAGCGGTTGAAGGTCGAACGCGTCGCCCTCGTCGAGAAGGTCGACCGCTATCGCGACGAGGCGGCGGCGGTGGCCGACCGCGTCCAAGGCCTGCGCGATGCGGTCGCACTGGCGGATCGCGCGGTGGCCGAGGCCGTCACGCGGCTGCGGGGCTGGGAGCTCGAGTTGCTCACCGCGGACGGGGCCCATGCCGAACTCGCCTGGGAGGCCGAACGGGCCGGCGCGGCCCTCGCGGCCGCGGAAGCCGAGGCCGACCGCAGCGAGGCGGCACGCCGCGCGGCGGCCCTCGATCAGGACGCCGCCCGCGACGAATCGGCCGCCGTCTCCGAGCGGATCCATACCCGCGAACTCGAGGCCGGCGAAGCCCGGCACCAGCGGGTCCGGATCGTGGATCGCATCCGCGACGAGTATGACCTCGACATCGAGAGCATCGCCGCCGCCCCCGCCCCGGCCGAGCCGGGGAGCCCCGAGGCGGAGCCGATTCCGACCGACCGGGCTGAACTCGAGACGGCGATCGAGGAACTGCGGCGCAAGCTGGCCCACATGGGCAGCGTCAACCTCGAGGCACTGGCCGAGGCCGAGGAACTCGCCACCCGGCTGGCGACCCTCGAGGCCCAGCTTCACGACGTGACCACCGCTCGCGAGGCGATCGAGCAACTGATCGCGCGAATCGACGACGACAGCCGCCGGCTGCTGGGGGAGACGATCGAGACCGTCCGCGGCCACTTCCGCGAGCTGTTCGAGCGGGTCTTCGGGGGCGGTCAGGCCGACCTCGTGCTCGAGCCGGGTGTGGACCTGCTCGAGACCGCGGTGGAGATCGTCGCCCGCCCGCCCGGCAAGGAGCCCCGCAACATCTCGCTCCTCTCGGGTGGCGAGAAGACGATGACCTGCGTGGCCCTGCTGCTGGCCATCTTCCGCTCCCGTCCGAGCCCTTTCTGCGTGCTCGACGAGGTCGATGCGGCCCTCGACGAGGCCAACGTGGACCGCTTCGTGGGTGTGTTGCGCGACTTTCTTTCGGCCACGCAGTTCATCGTCGTCACCCATTCCAAGAAGACGATGGCCGCGGCCGGCACGCTCTACGGGGTGACGATGGAGGAGTCGGGCGTCTCCAAGCGGATGAGCGTGCGGTTCGAGACGGCCGCCGCCGCCCGCGTCAGCCGGGCGGCATAGAGCGGGGTTGGCCGTGCCGTGGAGCCGGCCTTGCTGGCGAGCGGAGGCACGGCTGCCGAGAGCGAGCCAGCACGGAGCGAGCGCAGGGCAGGCGGGCACCGATCTGCCGCAGGCGGATTGGTCGCGTAGCGAGCGTCCGGAGACACGGCATGGGCAGCCCCGGTAGCACCCCTGTGCCCCCTTTTTCCGCTTCCTTCGGTGCGTCCCCGAAGAACGGCTCAAGTCGCACGACACGATCTTTCGATGGACAGGGGTGGATGGTCACGTCACGGACGTGTCCGGGAGCGATCCCGGAGACCCGGCGACGTGACGCAGGGGGGGAATCCTGCGAGTCCAAGGCCGCTCCTGGCCATCGCCCGTTCCGGGCGACGGCCCGTTTCAGGCCCTTCTCACACCCCCCCTGCGCCCTCGGACCATCCGGCGCGGGGGACGACGGTGCGGCGCTCCCCGCGTGGCTCAGGCGATTCGCACCACAGGGGGGCCGTGTCCCGCAGGTCTTGCACCGGCGGACTGGCCATGTCGATTTCGGACACGAAAGATCCATTCATGGAGTCCACGCGATGAAGGTTTTCACGACAGGCCAGGTCGCCAAGATCTGTAAAGTTGCTCCCCGCACGGTGAGCAAATGGTTCGACTCCGGCCGGCTCAAGGGCTACCGCATCCCGGGCAGCCAAGATCGCCGCATTCCGCGGGAGTATCTGATCAAGTTCCTCAAGGAGCACGGCATGCCGCTGGGCGACCTCGAAGACGAGGCGATGGCGAAGGTGCTGCTCGTCGGCCAGGACCAGGTCCTGATCGAGAACGTCAAGCGGCACCTTCCCGTCGAGAAGTCGTTCAAGATCCAGGTCGCGGCCAGCGGCTTCGAGGCCGGCATCCAGGCCGAGAGCTTCCACCCCGATTGCATCGTGGTGGACTACTCGATCGGCCGGATCGACGCCCAGCAGATCTGCCAGAACCTGAAGCGGAATCCCGAGTACGCCGACACGATCGTGATCGCCCTGCTGCCCGACGACGGGTCGCAGATCACGGTCGACCGCAACCACGTCAACGAGAGCTTCAAGAAGCCGTTCGACGTGGCCCTGCTGGCGGAGCGGCTCCGCACGCTGATCGGAGCCAAGAAGGAGCTGGTCTGAGGCCGCGTTCCCCGGCGGCCCAAGGCCGGCGGAACGGGTTTCGACCCAGCTCACCGGCGACTCCATGACCACGGCCCGGCGCACCCCTCGGGGCGCGCCGGGCCGTCGCGTTGGCCCCCCGGGCTGGTATCATCGGTTTCATGAGCGACACGTCGGCGACCGGCATCCGGATGATCGACGTCGGCGGCAAGGCGGTGACGCTCCGGACAGCGCGGGCCTCCGCCCGGCTGGCGGCCCGGCCCGAGACGCTCGCCCGGATCCGGGCCGGTGGCCTGGAGAAGGGCGACGCCCTGGCTGCCGCCCGCCTGGCCGGGATCATGGCCGCCAAGCGGACGAGCGAACTCGTGCCCCTCTGCCACCCCCTGCCGCTCGACGCGGTCGAGGTGGCGATCGACTGCACGGCCGCCGATCACGTCGAGATCCAGGCCACCGTCCGGGCCACGGCCCGCACGGGTGTGGAGATGGAGGCGCTCGTGGCGGCGACGGCCGCGGCGCTCACGATCTACGACATGGCCAAGTCCATCGACCCCGGCATGGAGCTGGCCCGGGTCCGCCTCGAGGCGAAGACCGGGGGCGTGCGGGGCGACTATCAGCGGTCGGCGCCCGGCTGCGACTGAGCCAGGATCGGCTCGAGCTCGTCGACGAAGTCGCGGACGTCCTTGAACTCGCGGTACACGCTGGCGAACCGGACGTAGGCCACCTGGTCGAGCCCCTTGAGGAGCTCCATGATCCGTTCGCCGATCACCTGGCTCGGCACCTCACTCTCGTAGGTCCCGTACAACTCGGCCTCGACCGCGGCGACCGCCTGCTCGATGTCGTCTTCGGTCACGGGCCGTTTCCAGCAGGCCTTGGCCAGGCCCCGCTTGATCTTGTCGCGGTCGAAGGGATCACGGATGCCCCCCTTCTTGACCACCGTCAGCAACTGCCGCTCGATCCGCTCGTAGGTCGTGAACCGGCGCCGGCAGGCCAGGCACTCGCGGCGGCGGCGGATCGAGCCACCGTCCTCGCCCGCCCGGGAGTCGATCACCCGGTCGTTGTCGGCTCGGCAGAAGGGGCAGCGCATGGAATCGGCCTTGGTGTGCCGGGGGAATGTAGAGGCCCGGCCGCCGAACCGGCAAGCCGGCGATCCGGCACCGGCGGAGATCACCGCCGGCCGCCCCGCCCGCCGTCACGCGTCCGGCCCGCCGAGCGAGTCGAACTCGCCGTCGCCGTCGGGATCGTGGTCCGCGTCCACCGGTCCGGTCTCGGCCGGGCCAGGGCTACCGGCCGGGTGCGCCGCGCGGGCGAGCTTCCAGTCGCGGCGTTGCCGGGAGCTCGGAATCTTCATCGCCTTGCGATACTTCGTGACCGTCCGCCGCGCCACCTTGATGCCCTGCTTGCCCAGCTCGTCGACCAGTTCGTCGTCGCTGAAGGGGGAATCCTTGGCCTCGCCGTCGACGATCTCCTGGAGCTTGAGCCGGACGGTGTCCCAGGCCACCTCGTCGCCGTCGGCGCTGGTCGTGCCGCCGACGAAGAACTTCCGCAGCGGATGGATGCCCCGCGGCGTCTGCAGCCACTTGTCGTCGACCGCCCGGCTGACCGTGGTGACGTGCATCCCGATCCGATCGGCGATCTGCTGCATCTTGAGCGGCTCGAGCGACTCAGGGCCCTCGATCAGGAACTGCGTCTGGTGGTCGACGATCGCCTGGGCCGTCTTGAGCAGCGTGCTGCGGCGCTGCTCGATCGCGTCGATCAGCCACTGGGCCGAGTTGATCTTCCGCTTGATGTACTCGCGGGTCGCCGGGTCGGTGTCGGGCGAGAGGAGCATCTCGCGGTAGGTCGGGCTGATCCGCAGCGCCGGCAGGTCGATCTCCTCGAGCCGACACTTCCAGCTGCCGTCGGGCTGCGGGTCGACGTACACGTCGGGCTTCACCGGCACCACGATCGGCGTCGAGAAGACCGCGCCCGGCTTGGGCCGCAGCGCGTGGAGCTGGTCGCGGAGGGCCTCGATCTCCTCGAGCGAGAGCCCCATTTTCCGTTCGATCAGCGGCAGGCGGTTGCCCCCGAGATCCTCCAGATGCTCGGCCACGAGCCGGCGGAGTTGCCGGGCGTTCGGCATGTCGTGGCGGATCTGCAGCAGCAGGCATTCCCGCAGATCGCGGGCGGCGATCCCGGGCGGGTCGAGCCCCTGCACGACCTTCAGCGCCCGCTCGAGCTGCTCGAGCTGGTCGCCCGGGCCGTCGGGGTCGACGAGTTCGCCGAGTGGCATCGGCAGATAGCCGTTGGCATCGAGGTTGTAGATGATCTTGTCGGCCGCCTGCCGGACCGGCTCGGTGAGATCCTCGCTGGCGAGCTGGGCGTGGAGGTGGTCGCAGAGCGTCTCGGGCCGCTCCTGCATGTTGGCCATCAGGTCGAGATACCGATCGCCGGCCTGATCGATCTGGGCCGCGGACGGCCGGCTCCGGTCGTCGTCGCTGTCGGGGTATTCGGCCGACCAGTCATACGACCGCTCGAAGTCGGCCTGGTTGGCGTGCTCGTGGTCGACGACCAGCGGGGTTTCGTCGACCGTCTTGGAGGAGACGGCCGGCTGTGCGGCCGGGTCGGTCCCGGAAGGCTCCGCGGCCGGCCCCTCGTCCTGGCCCGCCTCGTCGACCTCGAGCGTCTCGTTGTTCTGGATTTCCTGCTCGATCCGCTCCTCGAGCGCCAACACGGGGAGCTGCAGGATCTCCATCGACTGGATCATGCGGGGCGCAAGCACTTGCTTCTGCGCCAACCGCATTTCCTGGCCGAACGACATCCGCATCGCTGTCACGCTCCAAATCCCTGGGGCTGCCGTGGCCGCCCCTGCCTGTAGGATACCTCAGGTGGGCGGCCGGGCGGTCGGCCGGTGAGAATTGCATGAGCACGGGACCGGTGCAGTTCGGCCGTCAGTCGGCCCACCGGCGCCGGCCAGCGATCGCATCGGCGAGCATCTCGCGATTGGCCTGCTCGAGCGAGGCTCCCACGGTGAGCCCGCGCGCCAACCGTGTGATCTCCACGGGCAGACCGGCCAACCGCTCCGTGACGAGCAGAGCGGTGGCATCACCCTCCACGTTGGGCGTGGTTCCGAGAATCACCTCGCGAAACGCTCCACCGCGCACGCGGGCCTCCAGGGCGTCGAGCGTGAGCCGCTCCGGCCCCTTGCCCTCGAGGGGCACGAGCCGCCCTTGCAAGACATGATAAACGCCGCGGTAGGCTCCCGCCTGCTCGAGCGCCAGCAGATCGCGGACCTGCTCCACCACGCAGAGCAGCCCGCGGTCGCGCCTGGGATCGCGGCAGATCTCGCACTCCTCGGCTTCGGCCAGATTGCCGCAGGTGCCGCAGGGGCGGAGGTTTTCTTTCACCGC